>FTDY01001960.1_pt1 | contig 22370 bp, 21 predicted proteins | sample 1640031 | NCBI WGS metagenome assembly FTDY01 (sample SAMEA3914816, study PRJEB12502) | metagenome | biome: forest; material: soil | place: USA | collected 2011-09-16 | depth 0.3 m
CGCCTGCGTCAGCAGCACGTCGCGCGCGCGGTTGCGCAGCTCCTTGACGATGTCCTCGTCGAACTCCTCGATGGCCGCGATCTCAGCCTGCGGCACGTATGCGATCTCCTCGATGGTCGAGAATCCTTCCTGAGCAAGGATCGTGGCGACGTCCTCATCGACGTCGAGCTGCTTCATGAAGTTCTGCACGAGCTCCTTCGCCTCGGTCTCGCTCTTGGCCTCCGCGTCCGATTCGGTCATGACGTTGAGGTCCCAGCCGGTGAGCTGGCTTGCGAGGCGGATGTTCTGCCCGCCGCGGCCGATGGCCTGCGAGAGCTTCTCCTCGGCGACGGCGATGTCCATGCTGTGCGATTCCTCGTCGACGACGATCGACATCACCTCGGCCGGAGACATCGCGTTGATCACGAACTGCGCCGGGTTGTCGTCGAACGGAATGATGTCCACGCGCTCGCCGGCGATCTCGTTCGAGACCGCCTGCACCCGCGAGCCGCGCATGCCGACGCACGCGCCGACGGGGTCGATGCGCGGATCGTTGCTGCGCACGGCGATCTTTGCGCGCACGCCTGCGTCGCGCGCCGCGCCGAGAATCTGGATGAGTCCCTGCCCCACCTCGGGCACCTCGAGCTTGAACAGCTCGATGAGGAACTCGGGTGCGGTGCGCGTCAGGAACAGCTGCGGGCCGCGCGGCTCCGAGCGCACCTCCTTCAGGAAGGCCTTGATGCGATCCTGGGGCTTCACCTGCTCGCGCGGAATCATGTCAGTGCGCGGCACGAAGCCCTCGGCGTTGCTGCCGAGGTCCACGTAGATGCCGTTGCGGTCCACCCGCTTGACCACTCCGCTCACCAGCGTCCCGACGCGGTCGCGGTAGGCGTCGACGACCTGGGCGCGCTCGGCCTCGCGGACCTTCTGCACGATGACCTGTTTGGCCTGCTGGGCGGCGATGCGCCCGAAGGCCACCGACTCCATCGGCTCCTCGACGAAGCCGGCAACCTCGACGTTCGGATTGAGATCGCGGGCGTCATCCATCCGCAGCTCCCGCTCCGGCACCTCGAGTTCCTTGGAATCGTCGGCGAACACCTTCCAGCGGCGGAACGTCTCGTAATCCCCGCTCTTGCGGTCGATGGCGACGCGCACGTCCCACTCCTCGCCGTGCTTCTTGCGGGTGGCGGATGCGAGTGCGGCTTCGAGAGCCTCGAAGATGACTTCCTTGTCGACGCCCTTCTCGTTGGAGACGGCATCGACAACCATCAGGATTTCCTTGTTCACTTGCCTGCACCTTTTCACGGGCTTCGCCCGGGACTCTGGAGCGTCGGTTCGTAGAGCCGAACCGGCGTCCGTATAGCCAAGATCAACCCGCCAATCTACAAATCAACCCGCTAATCTAGCTTTGCCGATATCGATGAACGGCACTTCGACCCTCTGGCCGTCCACTTCCACCGCGATACCCGCCTCGTCCACCGATGTGAGCGTCCCCGTGTAGCGGCGGCGCCCTTCCCGCGGCACTTTCAACTCGACGAATACCCGCGAGCCGACGAAGCGTCCGAAATGGGCCTGCGTGCGCAGCACCCGGTCGAATCCCGGCGAGGACACCTCGAGCGTGTACGCGATCGGGACGGGATCCTCGACGTCGAGCAGGGCCGAGACCTCGCGGCTCACCCGTTCGCAGTCCTCGAGGCCCACGCCCTCGGCCTTATCGATATACAGGCGCACCACGGCATGCGCGCGACCTGAGGAGAACTCGAGCTCGACGAGCTCGTACCCCAGCCGCCCGAGCAGGGGCTCAATGAGGTCTATGAGCCGCTCACGCAAGGTCGCCGTCATCGCTGCAGTTCACCCCGGCGGTGGCGCCAAACAAAAATGGGCCGCGAGGCCCATCCATAAAAACGAAAAGCCCCTCGGGGGGCTTTTAGGGTCAAGCACACGGGCCGGTTTTCCCGCCCGTTCCCCACGGCCGAGGCCCGCGGGGGCGCGCATTCTACCCAAACCACGCAAGCAGTGAAACCAAAATACTTCCCCGGAAGAGGGTTTATCGCCCCGGCAGCCACTTTTTCCGCCGGGCGGTGCGCCGCTCGACCTGAGCGTACCTGTATAGACAAGTTACGGCTGCGGTGACAGGATTGCCGTCCTGGAGCCCTTGGCCTGGGCCTCGCATCCGGAGGATCCAAGGTGAGTATCCCCGCCCGCCCCGCGCCGCGGCCCCGGCAGAAAGGCGACCCGTGACCCATCCCACAGCATCCGCGCGCTACAGGCAGGTCAAGCACTTCGTTCTGCGGCAGATTTCGGCCGGCACGCTGCGCGCCGGAGCGCGCGTTCCGTCCGAAAACGAGCTGGTGCGCGAGCTCGACGTGTCGCGCATGACGGCCAATCGTGCCCTGCGTGAGTTGGCCGCCGACGGGGTGCTCGTGAGGGTCGCGGGCGTCGGCACTTTCGTGGCCGAGCGCCGAGTGCACGCGCACCCGCTGGAGGTCCGCAACATCTCCGATGAAATCCGCGCCCGTGGCCACGAGCACACGGCGAAGGTCGTGGCGCTGGCCTCGATGAGCGCGTCGCGCGAGCTGGCCGAGCGCTGCGGAGTGAGTCCCGGGGCGCGGCTCGACCACTCCCTGATCGTGCACTTCGAGGACGGGATTCCGCTCCAGGTCGAGGACCGCTACGTCAACCCGACCGTCGTCCCGGGTTACCTGCGCAACGACTTCACGCGCCTCACGCCCCACGACTTTCTGATGCAATCCGCGCCTCTGCAGCGCGCCGAGCACACGGTGCGCGCGCTCGTCCCCGACGGGCGCATTCGCCGGATGCTGCGCCTCGACGACGGCGATGCCTGCCTGCTGATCAGGCGCAGGACCTGGAGCGCAGAGCGCATCGCGACGGTCGCGGACCTGTACCACCCCGGCTCGCGGTACGAGCTCGCGGGAACCTTCTAGCCGGAACCTTCCAGTAGCGAGAGATCAGCCATGTCCGACGCCGCGCTCGAGCCTCCCACGCAGCCGATCCGGGCGCCCCGCGGCACGCGGTTGACGTGCCGCAGCTGGCTGACGGAAGCGGCACTGCGGATGCTGATGAACAACCTCGACCCCGAGGTCGCCGAGCGGCCACAGGACCTGGTCGTCTACGGGGGTATCGGCAAGGCTGCGCGCAACTGGCAATGCTTCCGGCAGATCGTGGCGACGCTCAGGGCTCTGGGGGATGAGGAGACTCTGCTGATTCAGTCCGGCAAGCCGGTGGGGGTGTTCCGCACCCATGTGGACGCTCCCCGCGTACTGATCGCAAACTCGAACCTGGTGGCGCGCTGGGCCGACTGGGAGCACTTCAACGAGCTCGACGCCAAGGGCCTGATGATGTTCGGCCAGATGACGGCCGGGTCCTGGATCTACATCGGCAGCCAGGGAATCGTGCAGGGCACGTACGAAACCTTCGTCGAGATGGGGCGGCAGCATTTCGGCGGGCAGCTCGCCGGCCGCTGGATCCTGACAGCGGGACTCGGCGGCATGGGCGGGGCGCAGCCCCTGGCCGCCACGATGGCGGGGGCCTCCATGCTGGCGGTCGAATGCCGGCCGGAGCGCATCGCCAAGCGGCTCGAGACCGGCTACCTGGACGTGCAGGCAGCCTCGATCGAGGAAGCGCTGGAAATGCTCGACAGCGCCCGTCGCGCGGGCAAGCCGATCTCCGTGGGGCTGCTCGGAAACGCTTGCGACGTGCTCCCCGAGCTGCTGCGGCGGGGCATCAGGCCCGATGCGGTCACGGATCAGACCTCGGCGCACGATCCGGTGAACGGCTACCTGCCTCGCGGGTGGAGCCTCGAGAGATGGGATCGCGAACGGGCGCAGAATCCCCCGCTCGTGGCCGAGGCGGCCCGCGCTTCGATGGCGCAGCACGTACAGGCCATGCTCGAGTTCCATCGCCTGGGGATCCCAGTGTTCGATTACGGAAACAACATCCGCCAGGTCGCGCTCGATGCCGGAGTCAAGGATGCGTTCGCGTTTCCCGGCTTCGTCCCCGCATACATCCGGCCGCTGTTCTGCCGCGGCGTGGGGCCTTTCCGCTGGGCGGCCCTCTCCGGCGACCCTGAGGACATCTACAGAACCGACGCCAAGGTCCGCGAGCTGCTGCCCGAGGACCGGCACCTGCATCACTGGCTCGACATGGCCCGCGAGCGCATCCATTTCCAGGGCCTGCCCGCGAGAATCTGCTGGGTCGGGCTCGGCGAGCGGCACCGCCTCGGATTGGCGTTCAACGAAATGGTGGCGCGCGGGGAGCTCAAGGCGCCGATCGTGATCGGCCGCGATCACCTGGACTCCGGCTCCGTCGCAAGCCCGAACCGCGAGACGGAATCCATGCGGGACGGCTCGGATGCCGTCGCGGACTGGCCGCTCCTCAACGCGTTGCTCAACACGGCCAGCGGCGCAACCTGGGTATCGATCCATCACGGCGGCGGCGTGGGCATGGGCTACTCGCAGCATGCCGGAGTTGTGATCGTGTGCGACGGAACTGAGGCCGCCGCGCGTCGCCTCGAACGGGTGCTGTGGAACGATCCGGCGACGGGAGTCATGCGGCATGCCGACGCGGGCTACGCGAGCGCTGTGGAATGCGCCGCACAGAACCGGCTGAATCTGCCCTTCCTCACCCCGGCAGCGGAGTCCTGACGCTCATGCCGCAGGGGAGCGCGACGCAACCGGATTCGCAGCCGCGGCGGCTGTGGCGCAACGCGCGCCTCGCGACCTGCGATGCCGCCATGAGCGTGGTCGAGCGCGGCGCGCTGGTGACCCATGGCAGCGAGATCGAGTGGCTCGGAGAGGAGTCCTCGCTGCCCGTGGAGCTGGCGTCGGCTGCTCAGGCAGACGTGCACGACCTGGGCGGCGCCTGGGTGACTCCCGGACTGATCGACTGCCACACGCATCTGGTCTTTGCCGGCACGCGCGCAGGGGAGTATGCCGAACGGCTGCGCGGCGTTGCGTACGAAGAGATCGCTCGCCGAGGTGGCGGAATCCTCACGACCATGCGCGCCGTCCGGGACGCCTCGGAGCAGGAGCTGCTCGCGGCCAGCGCGCGCCGGCTCGAAGCGCTCCTGTCCGAGGGAGTCACGACGGTCGAGATCAAGTCCGGCTACGGGCTGACCCTCGCCGATGAAGCCAAGATGCTGCGCGTCGCCCGGGCGTTGGGGCGGCAATTCCCGGTGACCGTGCGCACCACCCTCCTCGCGGCTCACACGTTGCCGCCCGAATTCGCCGGCCGCCCCGATGAGTACATAGATACGATTGCGCGCGACTGGCTGCCGGCGCTGCAGGCCGAGCAGCTGGTCGATGCGGTCGATGTGTTCTGCGAGCACATCGGCTTCAGCGTCGCGCAGTGCGAACGGCTCTTCGAGGCCGCGCAAGCAATCGGACTTCCCGTGAAGATGCATGCCGAGCAGCTGAGCAACCTCGGCGGAACGCGCATGGCGGCCCAGCGTCACGCACTGTCATGCGATCACCTGGAACATTCCACGCCCGTCGACGCTGTCGAGCTTGCCAGGGCCGGCACGGTCGCCGTGCTTCTGCCCGTTGCGTTCTATTGCCTGTCCCCAGAGCGCAAGCCGCCGATTCAGGCGCTGCGCGATGCAGGCGCGCGCATTGCCATCGCTACTGACTGCAACCCGGGCTCGGCCCCCGGCGCGTCGCTCCTGCTCGCCATGAGCATGGCGACGCGGCTCTTCGGGCTGACGAGCCTGGAAGCTCTCGCCGCCGTCACTCGCAACGCCGCACAGGCGCTCGGCCTGCAGTCCGAGCGCGGCGAACTTGCACCGGGCCGAGTCGCGGACTTCGTTGCCTGGAATGTGGAGACTCTCGAGGAGCTCGGCTATTGGATAGGCTTCAATCCGCGCCGCACCGTGGTGCGGGCCGCAAAGGTCGTGCTATGAGTGGAAACCATCCCATCAATCTGGGTTCCGGGCGCCTGACGCTGCAGCAACTGCGGCGTGTGTATGCCGATCCGGCCCCTGTGCGAATCCACGAGGACGCACTGCGCGCCGTCACAAGCTCGCACGCAGCGGTGATCAAGCTCGCCGCCGATGACGCGCCCGCGTACGGCATCAACACAGGGTTCGGCCTCCTCGCGCAGACACGGATCCCGGCCTCGCAGCGCACATTGCTGCAACGGAACATCCTGCTGTCGCACAGCGCCGGCATAGGGCCCCTGCTCGACGACGGTGTGGTGCGGCTGGTGCTCGTGCTGAAATTGGCGAGCCTGCTGCAGGGATTTTCCGGGGTCAGCCCCGAGCTGGTGCGTTTCCTCGAACGGCTCATCAACGCCGGACTGCATCCCTGTGTCCCGTCGCAGGGGTCGGTCGGGGCCTCGGGAGATCTTGCGCCCCTTGCGCATCTGTCCCTGCCCATCCTGGGACTGGGAGCCGTGCGGCGCCATGGCGAAATCCGGCCCGCCGCGGAAGCGTTGGCGCAGGAGGGAATGGCGCCGCTGGAGCTGGGCCCGAAGGAAGGGCTTGCGCTGATCAACGGCACGCAGGTGTCAACGGCACTCGCGCTGGCCGCTCTTTTCGAGCTCGAGGAGGTGTTTGCCGCCGCGGTCGTCAGCGGGGCAATGTCGCTCGATGCATTGCAGGGGAGCGATGTTCCGTTCGATCCGCGCATTCATGCGCTTCGCGGCCACCCGGGTCAGGAGCGAGTGGCGCGCGTGTATCGCGACTTGCTCGCGGGCAGCGAAATCCGCGAATCGCATCGGACCTGCGAGCGCGTCCAGGACCCCTACTCGCTGCGCTGCCAGCCGCAGGTGATGGGAGCCTGCCTCGACCTGATGTCGCAGGTGGCCGCGACGCTGCTGATCGAGGCCAACGCCGTCACGGACAATCCGCTCGTCTTTGCGCAGACCAACGAGGTGCTCTCGGGCGGCAATTTTCACGCCGAGCCCGTGGCGTTCGCCGCCGACATCCTGGCGCTGGCCTGCGCTGAGATCGGCTCCATCGCCGAGCGCCGCATCGCGCTGCTGGTCGATCCGAAGATGAGCGGGTTGCCGGCTTTCCTCGCCCTGGACAGCGGAGTGAACTCGGGCTTCATGATGGCGCAGGTGACGGCCGCGGCCCTGGTCGCGGAAAACCGGATGCTCTGTCATCCCGCCAGCGTCGACAGCATTCCCACCTCGGCGAACCAGGAAGACCACGTGAGCATGGCGACCCATGGCGCACGCAGGCTTCTGACGATGACGCCGAACGCGCTCAACATCATTGCCGTGGAGCTGCTGGCCGCGAGCCAGGGGATCGACTTCCGCAAGCCCCTGCGCACGTCGGCGCCCCTTCAACAGGCGCATGCCGCGCTGCGCTCTCTCGTTCCGTTCGCCGATCACGACCGCCTGCTCGCAGAGGACATCCAGGCAGCCGCGGAAGCCGTGCGCATGCCGGCTGTGCAGACCTTGGCAAACTGCCTCCTGCCCAGCTACGCCTAGGACCGAGGCAACCGCGGTGGCGTATCGACCGCGCGAGAGGTGAGGCCGCCGCGCTGGCGTCTCGGCCACTGCGTCAGAGCTGAGGCCGCCGCGCCGGCGCATCGGCCGCCGCGCTAGAGCGAAGGCCATTTGGCGCGTTCGGCCGCCGCCATCGCGCGCCGACCGTCCTCGAACGCCAGCCGCGCCGACGGTGCCGGCTCGTCGGGCAGGGCCTGAATGGCTTCGTCGAAGACCGCGCGCAGCTCGTCTTTGAACTCCGGGTGAGTGAAGACATAGAAGTCATTGCGCCGAATCGCACGCAGCACCTTCTCTCCCACTTCCTCGGGCGTCATGCCGATCTCGTGCAGCTGCGCGAGACGCGCAAGAAACTGCGGGTCCGTCCGCGTCGCTTCGGCAGAAAGATGCTCGGGACGGATCTTCTCGCTTTCGTAGATCACGCTCTTCACGAGTCCCGGGCACAGCACCGAGACCCCGATCCTGTGCGGCAGGAGACTGCCGCGCAGCGCCTCGGATATCCCCCGCACTGCAAACTTCGATGCGCAATAGATTCCCGCGCGTGCGCTGGCAATGAACGACGCCATGGACGCCGTGTTGACGACGTGGCCGCCCTCCCCGTGGGCCTTGATTCTCGGGACGAAAGTGCGGACCCCGTTTACGACGCCGCCGAGATTGACGCCGAGGATCCAATCCCAGTCGTCGTAGCTCGCCTCCGCGATGTCATTGAACAGATTGACGCCGGCGTTGTTGCAGAGCACATGGACCTTGCCAAACACGCGCTCCGTCTCATCCGCCGCGCGCCCCATGGCGATGCGATCCGTGACGTCCAACCTGATGGGGTGGACTTTCTTGCCGGCGAAGCTCTTCATGGCCTCATCGAGGTGATCCTGGCGAACGTCGGCGATCACGACGTTCATGCCTGCGGCTGAGAATGCCCTCGCCATGCCAAAACCGATGCCGCTGCCACCGCCCGTGATGAACGCCGTCATGCCCGCAACGTCTCTCATGGTCCTTCCCTCTCGCCCGCCATGCGTTGGACCCTATCATTGTCGCGCCGTGTCGTCCTTGAGACCCTTTGTTCGTTAGCCGCACGTGCGCCTTGGCGCCGGCCCGCGGGCGGCTATAGACTTCCCCTTCCTTCCGCAGCGGTGCTGCGCTTCAACGCCGATCGGAGCCGTCATGACCAAGCACGTCGTCATGCGCGAAATTGCGCGCCCGGACCCCACCGCAGTCGAAGCGCTCGGCACCTATGGCGTAGCCACAGTTCACGAAGCCCAGGGCCGCACCGGCCTACTCGCCTCGTACATGCGCCCGATCTACAGCGGCGCCGTCATCTCGGGCCCCGCGGTGACCGTCCTCGTGCCGCCGGGCGACAACTGGATGATCCACGTCGCCGTCGAGGTGTGCCGCCCCGGCGACGTGTTGGTGGTCGCACCGATCTCCCCGTGCTCGGACGGATACTTTGGCGATCTGCTGGCCACTTCGTTGCAGGCCCACGGCGTGAAGGGCCTGATCATCGACGCGGGCGTACGCGATATCGCGACCCTGACGCAGATGCGCTTCCCCGTCTGGAGCAAGTGCGTTTGGGCGCAAGGGACCATCAAGGCGAGTCTGGGAGCGGTGAACGTTCCGGTCATGTGTGCCGGACAGCGAATCGAGCCGGGTGACGTCATCGTCGCCGATGACGATGGAGTCGTCGCCGTCAACCGCGCCGATGCCGCAAAAGTCGCGGAGGCCGGTAAGCAGCGCGTCGCCAACGAGGAGGAGAAGCGCAAGCGCCTCGCTTCCGGCGAGCTCGGCCTCGACATGTACAAGATGCGCGAGAAGCTTGCGGCGCTGGGGCTCGAGTACAAGTAGCCGCTCAGAGACGCACGGAATCCAGCAGCGGGTTCACGCCGTTCCCGCAACGGACGTGTGCAACCTTACTAGTAACTAGGGTGGCGACCGCGGTGAGGGCGGTCACGAGAACGCCCAGTCCGCTGACCAGCACCCAGCGCTTGGTCTGCTCTATCGAGGTCTTCACGGACTCGAGGCGCACATCGACCAAACCGGATTGCTTCGCGACCTCCGTCCGGAAATCGGCAAGTTCGGTGCGGATGGCGCCGAATTCCTTTGCGAACTCGCAGTCGAACGCCGCGCGATTCACCCGCGGCGCTTTACCCCACCTGCTCGGCCCACCTTCGCGTTCAGCGTCTCCACATCAACCGCGCCTTCCCACTTCGACACGACGATCGTGGCCACTGAATTGCCGACGAGGTTCACGAACGTCAGTGCCTCGGCCATCAGCCGATGAATGCCGAGCACCAGGGCGATACTCGCGACGGGCACGGAGCCCAGCGATCCCAGCGTTGCGGCCAGAACGACGAAGGCTGCGCCTGCGACGCCTGCTGCTCCCTTTGATGCGAGCAGCAACACGGCCAGGAGCGTGAGCTGATGCGCCACGTCCAGAGGCGTGTTGGTCGCTTGCGCGAGAAACACCACGACCGTGGCGAGGTACAGGCACGTACCGTCGAGGTTGAATGAATACCCGGTCGGGATAACCAGGCCGACGACGGACTCATCGCAGCCGAGTTCACGCAGCCTTTGCATGATTCTCGGCAGAACGGTTTCCGTAGATGTCGTCGCCGCGACAACCAGCAGCTCATCACGTATGAAATAAAGCAACCGGAACAGGCTCACGCCGGCCCACCAGGCAACTCCACCCAGAACGGCGAACACGAACAGCAGCGACACGCAGTAGAACTCGAGAATGAGCTCGCCGAGGGACCACAGCGAGCCGGCGCCGAACCGGCCCACCGTGAAGGCGATGGAGCCGAAAGCACCCAGGGGAGCGGTCCACATGATGAATCCCACGATGCGGAAGAAGATTCCGGACAGCCCTTCGATGAGCGTCAGGACCGGGCGTCCCCGCTCCCCCGCGAGACTCAACGCAAACGCGAACAGCAGCGATACCAGAACCACCTGAAGCACGTTCGGCTGCGTGAACGCGCCGACGAACGCGGACGGAATGACGTTGAGCAGGAACTGAGTGACGGTCTGCTCCCCCGCCTGCGCCGCGTATGAGCTCACCTCGCGCGTGTCGATCGCGCCGGGGTCGACATTCATGCCGGCGCCCGGCCTCCAGAGGTTGACGGCGACGAGCGCGATGACCAGCGCTACGAGGGTGATCGCCAGGAAGTATGCGAGGGCCTTCAACGCGACGCGTCCGACGCGCTTCATGTCGTTCATCCCGGCAACGCCATGCACGACACTGCAGAAGATGATCGGCCCGATCATCATTCTCACGAGGCCAATGAACGCATCCCCGAGCGGCTTCATCTTCACGGCGAGCGCCGGATCGAGCCACCCGAGAATGACGCCCGCCGCGGTTGCGACGAGCACCTGGAACCACAGTTGCGCGATGAGCCGGGGCCGCGGCGGCACGGTGTCGCGTCAGCGAGCGGGCTTGGCAGCCGCGGCGAGCCGGGCTGCAAGTCGCGGATAGACGCGGCGCGCGTTGTCCTCGAATACCTTCTTGCGGTCCCCTGGGCTCAAGGGCAGGGCGTCCAGGTAGCGCTTCGTATCGTCATAGTAGTGGCCGGTGCGTGGATCGATTCCCCGCACGGCGCCGACCATCTCGGAGCCGAACAGAATGTTGTCCACCGGCACGACCTTCAGCAGCAGCTCGATGCCGGGCAGGTGATACACGCAGGTGTCGAAGAACACATTCTTCAGCAACAGCTCCTCGAGCGGCGGCCGCTTGAGGTCCTGCGCAAGCCCGCGGTAGCGCCCCCAATGAAACGGCACTGCCCCGCCGCCGTGCGGGATGATGAAGCGCAGCGCCGGGAAGTCCTTGAACAGGTCCGAGGTGAGGAACTGCATGAACGCGGTGGTGTCCGCGTTGATGTAGTGCGCGCCCGTGGCGTGAAAATTCGGGTTGCACGATGAGCTGACATGCACCATCGCGGGCACATCGAGCTCCACCATCTTCTCGTACAGCGGATACCAGTAGCGGTCGGTCAGGGGCGGGGAGTTCCAGTGACCGCCTGAGGGGTCCGGATTGAGGTTGCAGCCGATGAAGCCGAGCTCCCGCACGCACCGCTCTAGCTCGGCGGCGCTGTTGGCGGGCGGCACGCCCGGAGACTGCGGCAGCTGGCACACGCCGACGAAGTTCTCGGGATACAGGCCGCAGACGCGCTGGATGAGATCGTTGCAGACCCGGCTCCAGTCGAGGCTCGTCGTCTCGGTGCCGATGTGGTGCGCCATCGCCGAGGCGCGCGGCGAGAAGATCGTGAGGTCGGTCCCGCGCTCGCGCTGCAGTTTCAGTTGGGCGTTCTCCAGGCTCTCGCGGATCTGGTCGTCGGCGATCCGCGGCGCGGCGGGCGCGGCGGCGGCCTGCGGATTCTTCAACCCCGCGATCTGGCCGTCGCGGAACTTCTGCAGCTCTGCGGGCGCCGTGGTGTAGTGACCGTGACAGTCGATGATCATGTGCTTGCGACTCGATGAGATCTGCGGCGCCTCATGATATCGTGGATTTCGGCTCATTTCTCGCGGAACAAGGCAATGCAGTCACGACCCTTAGGCAACAGCGGCGCGCACGTTTCGGCCATCGGCTTCGGGTGCATGGGGCTGGTTGGGTGGTACGGCGCACGCAACGATGCCGAAAGCCGGGCCACTCTCCTGGAGGCTATCGACCGGGGCGTCACGCACCTCGACACGGCCGCTGCCTACCAGCTCGGGGAGAACGAGCGGTTCGTGGGAGTGACGGTGCGCGAGCGCCGCAAGGATGTGTTCATTGCGACGAAGTTCGGCATCACGCGCAACGCGGCAGGGGCTCTCCAGATCGATAATCGCCCCGCGGCCATCGTGGCCGCATGCGAGGCCAGCCTGCAGCGTTTAGGGGTAGATTGCATCGACCTGTTCTACCTGCATCGCATCGACCAGACCGTTGCCATCGAGGAGTCGGTCGGGGCGCTCGCCGGCCTGGTGCGCGCAGGCAAGATCCGCTTCATCGGTCTGTCGGAGTGCAGCGTGCGGACTCTGCGCCGTGCGTACGCCGTACACGCGGTGTCCGCCGTTCAGAGCGAGTACTCTCTGTGGTCACGCGAGCCGGAAGACGGAATGCTCGGCGCCTGCCGGGAGCTCGGAGTGAGCTTCGTGGCCTACAGCCCGCTGGGACGTGGCTTTCTCGCCGGCAATTTCCGCACGCTCGCCGATCTGCCGCCCGAAGATCATCGCCGCCCCTTGCCGCGCTATCAGGATGCGAACATCGGGCATAACGCCCGCATAGCGGAGCTGATCCGCGATTTCGCGCGACGCAAGAATTGCTCGCCTGCGCAGGTCGCCCTCGCCTGGGTGCTTGCCCAAGGCGAGGAGGTCTCAGTCATCCCAGGCATGAAGACGCGCGTGCACCTGAACGAGAACCTCTGCGCGCTGGATGTTCGGCTCACCGCCGCCGAAGAGACCCAGCTGCGCAGCCAGATCGCCGCAGTCGGGGTCCAGGGAGACCGCCACGCGCCGGCGATGATGCAGGCGATCGAGCGCTAAAGCCTTCGACTTTCAGGTGCTCAGTGCCGACTTCTCGAGCCGGTCGAGCGTACGCATGGCCGGCAACACCTGCGCCACGCTGGCGTTCGGCTCGCGCTTCTCCCTGATGGCGGCGAGGAATTCGCGATCCTGCAGCTCGATGCCGTTCATCGACACATCGACCTTGCTCACATCGATCGGCTGGTTCTTGCCGTCCACGAGCTCGTCGTACCGGGCGATGTACGTGCCGTTGTCGCAGATGTAGCGGAAGAAGGTGCCCAGCGGCCCGTCGTTGTTGAACGACAGCGACAGCGTGCAGATCGCCCCCGCGGCCGTCTTCAGGCCGACGCTCATGTCCATCGCGATCTTCAGCTGCGGATGGTATGGGCCCTGCAGCGCAAAGGCATGGCTCGCCGGCTCGCCCGTCTGGTACGCGAACAGATCGACGGTGTGGCAGGCGTGGTGCCAGAGAAGATGGTCCGTCCAGCTGCGCGGCTTGCCGAGCGCGTTCATGTTGGTGCGGCGGAAGAAATACGTCTGCACGTCCATCTGCAGCACTTTCAGCTCACCTGCCAGGATGCGCTTGTGGATCCACTGGTGGCTCGGGTTGAAGCGGCGCGTGTGGCCGCCCATGGCGATGAGGCCGGTCTCCTTCTGCACCTTCAGCAGCTCCTCGGCATCCTTGAGGTTGTCCGCGATCGGGATCTCGATCTGCACGTGCTTGCCGGCCCGCAGGCACTGAATGCCCTGCTTCGCGTGCATCTGAGTCGGCGTGGCCAGGATGGCCGCCTGCACGCCCGGCCGCGCGAGGCACTCCCCCAGATCGGTGGAAAAATGCGCAATGCCGAAGCGCTGCGCCACTTCGCGCGTGCTGTCGGGGCTGCCGCCTGCGAGCGACACGATCTCGACGTCGGCGATCTTCTGCAGCGCCTCGATGTGTTTGATGCCGAAGGCGCCCTGCCCTGCCACGACCAGCTTGATAGTCATTTCTGGAAGCTCTTGTTCTCGAGAATCAGATGGCCCAGCGCCGTGTTGGAGGCCGGCACGTGGTAGAACCTGTACACCTCGCGCACCTCCTTCTCGAGCGCGCCGCGCGAGATGAGCCACATGACCATCTCGATCCCCTCGGAGCCGGCCTCGCGGACGTACTCGATGAAGGGAATCCGGCGGGCGGCCTCGCCGTCCGTACACAGGCTGTCGAGGAAGCGCTTGTCCCAGTCGCGGTTGATCAGGCCGGCGCGCTTGCCCTGCAGCTGATGCGACATGCCGCCGGTTCCGAAGATCACCACACGCAGGTCTTCCGGGAATGACTCCACCGCACGCTTCAGGGCCATTCCCAGATTGAAGCAGCGGTTGCCGGTCGGCGGCGGAAACTGGATCACGTTGACCGGCAGCGGAATGATCCGGCACGGCCACTCCTGCGGCTGGCCGAACATCAGGGTCAGCGGTACGGTGAGGCCGTGGTCCACGTCCATCTTGTTGATGATCGTGATGTCGAATTCATCCAGGATCAGCGACTGGGCGAGGTGGCTTGCCATGACCGGATAGCCGATCACCGTCGGCACCGGACGCGGTCCCCAGCCCTCGTCCGCGGGCGGGAACTCCGTCGCGCAGCCGAGCGCGAACGTCGGGATGATCGTCGCGTCGAATGCCGATGCATGGTCGTTGTAGACGAGGATGATGACGTCGGGCTTGAGGTTGGCGATCCACTTCTTCGAGAAGTCGAAACCGTCGAACACCGGCTTCCAGTACGGCTCCTGCGACTTCTTATTGTCCCAGGCGGCGCCGATCGCCGGCACGTGCGAGACGTTTACGCTTGCTACGATCTTCGCCACTTTATTGACCCGCCTTCGACTTGCCTGTCTCTTTTGACCATTCCGACTTGCTGCGATTGCCGTCGACGCTGCGGCCGCCGTTGAGCATCATCTGGGCATACTGCTCCTGAGTGAGCCCCGTCATCGTCGCCGCGACGAACTGGAACGATTTGCCGTCCGTCGAGAACAGCTTCGAGAGGTAGTAGATGTTGCCGCCGAGCTCGATCATCCGGCCCCAGTTGCGCTCGAGAATGGCCTGGCGCTGCTCGTCGGTCATCGGCCACTTGCGCAGGTACTTGTCCTCGTTGGCGCGAAACTCGTCGCGGTTCCCGGCCTTCATGAGCGACATGCAGAACTGGTTGACGTGATAGCCCTGCCGCGCGCGCTGCGCGTCGAACAAGGTGGTGCCCGGGACATCGTCGAAGCCCTCCGTGGGCTCTCGCCGGATCGGGTCATCTTTGGCCATGCTGAAGATTCCTAGTGCGCGCTCAGGCGCCGAACTCATAGAGACGATGCGGGTTGTCGACCAGAATTTTACGCTGGATGGCCGGGACCGGAGCATACAGCGGCACCAGGTCCACGAGATCGCCGTCATTGGGCATGTGCTTCGCAATGTTCGGATGCGGCCAGTCGGTGCCCCATAGGATGCGGTCCGGGGAGGCCGCAATGAGCGCAGCGGCGAACGGCACAGCATCGGTGAACGGCGGACCGGTGCTGGAGATGCGCTCAGCGCCGGAGATCTTCATCCAGCAGCCCTCATGCGAGCGCGCCAGCTCGAGCAAGAGCTTGAACGGCTCCTGGCCGAGGCCGCCCTGGGTGGGCACCCGGCCCATGTGGTCGATGATGAAGGGCACCGGCAGCGAGCGCAGCAGCGGACCGAACTCCATCAGGTCCACGGCGTCGAAATGCAGGTCCACGTGCCAGCCGAGCGGCTTGATGCGCGCGATGACGCGATGGAACTCGCCCATGTCGGGAATGCCGCCGAGGTGCTTCACGAAGTTGAAGCGCACGCCGCGGAATCCCGCGCCGTGCAGCGCCTCGAAGTCGCGCTCGGTGAAGGAATCGTCGGCGTTGGCGATGCCGCGATAGCGGCCGCCGCTCTGGGCGATCGCATCGACGATGACTGTGTTGTCCGTTCCGTGACAGCTGGCGTTGACGAGCACTGCCCGTTCCAGTCCCAGGATCGACTGCAGTTCCTTGAACCGCGACAGCGGCGCATCGGGCGGCGTGTAGGTGCGATCCGGCGCGTACGGATAACGTTCACCCGGCCCGAATATGTGGCAATGCGCGTCGCAGGCGCCCGCGGGCGGACGGTACTTCGGAGGATGCGTGTCGGGATCGGGGGCTTTGCAGGTAGGAATGATCGCCATGCGGTTTTTACGGGGGACAAGGACACCCAACCGGCACTGCCGGAGCGGGCAACGTTTGGTATCGTAACGGTCACCCCCGGCGCGCACAATCCACCCACGCACGCTACGACCGGTAATCGAACTTGTCCGACGCCCGCGACCAACGCCCCAGCGCCGGATCGTGCGTCAAGAGGTCCCGCGCAACGCGCCGCGGCAACCGAGGTGAGCCGATGAGCGAAACCGCTGCCGCGTCAGTGGCCCCGTTGCGAACTGATTTTTCGCTCCTCATCGACGGCGAGTTGAGCGCGTCCGCCGCTTCGCTCGAGGTCATCAATCCGGCGACGGGAAGAGTATTCGCACGCTGCCCTGCGGCAACGCGCACGGATCTCGATCGGGCCGTACAGGCTGCGCGGCGCGCCTCGGGGCACTGGAGCGGCCTCGCGTTCGAGGAGCGCGCGGCCGCGATCACGCGGATGTCCGCTGTGCTGCGCGCCAACCAGAGCGCTCTTGCGGAGCGGCTCACGCGTGAGCAGGGCAAGCCTTTAGGCCAATCGCGCGATGAGATCGCGCGCGCCGCCCGCCAGTCCGAGGGCATGGCGGCAATTCCCATTCGGGCGGAAACGCTGGTGGATGATGCCGAGCGCCGGATCGAGCTGCGCTATCGGCCGCTGGGAGTGGTCGGAATCATCACTCCCTGGAACGCGCCCATCAATCTTGCCGCAGGTCCGCTGACAGCGGCGCTCTACACGGGCAACACCGTTGTGCTGAAGCCTTCCCCGTACACGCCCCTGAGCACGTTGAAGCTCGGCGAGTGGCTGCGCGAGGTGTTCCCTCCCGGGGTGCTCAACGTGCTGGCCGGCGGCGATGAGCTCGGCGAGTGGATGACGGCGCACCCCGGCATCGACAAGATCTCATTCACCGGCTCCGTCGCCACCGGAAAGAAGGTGATGGCCAGCGCCGCGGGGACGCTCAAGCGCCTTACCCTGGAGCTGGGCGGAAACGACGCCGCGATCGTACTCGATGACGTCGACCCCCAGGCCATTGCGCCCCGTCTGTTCTTCGCGGCGTGCGTCAACAGCGGTCAGGTATGCATGGCCATCAAGCGCATCTACGCTCACGAGCGAATCTACGAGGCCTTGTGCGCGGCGTTGGCGAACGAGGCGCGCAAGGCGAAGGTCGGCGACGGACTGGATCCGCACACGCAGTTCGGCCCGATCCAGAACAGGATGCAGTATGAGCGCGTGCTCGGAATCCTTGCCGACGCCAGGCGCGGTGGCGCCCGCATCCTCGCGGGCGGGGAGCTACCGGAGGGCTCCGGGTACTTCATCCCTCCCACCATCGTCACGGATCTCGAGGAGAGCAGCCGGCTCGTGCGCGAGGAGCAGTTCGGGCCGGTCGTGCCGGTGCTGAGGTTCAGCAGCGAGGACGATGCCGTGCGCCGCGCGAACGACACCCGCTTCGGACTGGCAGGCTCGGTCTGGAGCCGCGATCCGGAGCGGGCGGCCGCGCTCGCCGCACGACTGGAAGTAGGCACCGCGTGGGTCAATCAGCACCGCGCGACTTCGGCGACCGTGCCGTTTGGCGGCGCCAAGGAGTCCGGGTTGGGACGGCAGTATTCGGTGCTCGGGCTGAAGGCGAACATGGAGCCGCAGGTCGTCAGCGTGCTCAAGCAGCCGATGTAGCCGATATCGCCGACGCGCGCAAACGCGTGGGACTTTCGGATCCGGCGTCGATTTCAGAGCGGACTGGCCGCGACTTCCAGCATCCGTTGCGTGACGCGCGCCAGATGCGGCACGGAAAGCCGATCGCTCCTCTCGACCAGCAGAGCCGTCTCGGCAATGAGCTTGCAGCGCTCGTAGCGCCGGCGCATGAATGCCTCGAGCAGTTCCGGCATCGGCAGGCTCCGGGCAAACAGATCGCCGAGCACGACGCCGTCCTCTACGGCCTGCACGGCGCCCTGCGCCATATGTGCCGTCAGAGCGTGGCTCGCGTCGCCTATCAGCAATACGCGGCCGCGGTACCAGGGCGCGGGCATGAACAGGACTTCGATGGGCCGATACACGACCTTGTCGGGGTCCACGATCTGCTCGCGCAACTGGGCGAGGCGGCCGGTGCAGTCGCTCAGTCGCGCGCGGAAGATCTCGGGAAGGCTTTCCGGGGGGCATGCGGAGTCGACCGGCTCGCTGTCGAGCAGCATGACGCAGGCCGAGCGTGCGGTGATCGGCATGTAGCCCAGCCGCGTGCCGTCCTCCTTCACGCGCACGAAGGGCCGAACGAGGTCGCTCGGGCGCCGCACCTTGCAGCGCCAGCGATTGCGTCCGGTGCGCTGCGGCTGCAGCTTCGAGCCGAGCACGGCGCCGCGCACTCCGGAATGAATGCCGTCGGCACCGACCACCAGATCGTAGTTGCCGACGGAATCGTCGGTCAGCGTGACCGCGACGCGCTCCTCCGACTGGACCAGCTCCTTGAACGTGACACCGAGGCGAACTTGTGCGCCTGCAGCCAGAGCAGCGCTCGCGAGCAGCTTGTGAAGCGCCAGTCGGGAGATTCCGAGGTCGTGCGGATAGTCCCTTCCCTGGATCCTGACATCCTCGACGTGGGAGAGTGGATTACCCGCAAAGTCCTCCAGGGATGCGCCCGTGGAGGGGATGCCGAGTGCCGTAGCGTCGCCCGCAACCCCCAGCGCGCTCATCGCGCGGGCAAAGTTGGCGTGCACGATCATTCCTATGTCATCGACCGCCCACCGGGGATCGAGCTCGACGACATCGACCGCCGCGCCACTGCGCCGCAATGCAATCGCAGCCGACAACCCGGCTATTCCGCCACCGACGATCAGAACCCGGCTGACCAAGTCATCGCCCCTTCAATCCGCCACGAATCCTCGCTTGCATGCCGCAGGCTGGCACGAATTGCTTCGGTGCAGCAAGGACTTACGACGCAAAGTGTGCCCGACATCGCAACCGCCCGCGGCTGCCGCGGGGAGGCCTTGCAGATCCCTTTCGGGCGATGGACTGGGTCTCACGCGCGGCAGGTCTCACGCGCGGCAGGTCTCACGGCGGCGGGCCTCACGGCGGTGGGCCTCACGCGCCATCCCGCGACTGGAATCCCAGCGCCCGGAACGTGAGGACCAGAGTGTCCCGAAAGGCAGGCGCGCCATCGGGTTGAATCGGTGTGGTCTCGTGAATCACGCGTGCGTCGTCCATGAGCAAGGCCGTCCATGGTTCATGCATCGTAAAGCGGATGCCCGTGGGACCGTCGGCATCGAACACGCGCGTCTCGCCGCCCTTCACGTTGCATCTGTGAACCAGGATCACGGCAACGAAGTCCACACCGTCGCGATGGGCTCCTTCGGGTGTGGGACGGCCGATCCCGCTCGCCGTGTCGATCCGGAACTGATGAGCCTCGATGTGCCAGCGTTCGACCGCACGCACCTGGGCGAACAGCGATCCGAGCGATTGCAGCAGCGTGGTCCAGACCGCCGAGCGACTGATGCGCGTCTCGATCGGCTCGAACCATCGCTCGATTCCGCCGTGCAATGCGTTGTAGGTCGTGGGCTGCCAGTGCGCGCGATGCGCCACCGGCATGAGCTCTTCAGATGGGAGTGCTTGAATGAAGCAGCCATGCCGCCGCGAGCGGTACCGACCCCCGTCGAGGAGATACTCATCGGGCGGCAGCGCCTCCCATGAGTCGCGCAGCGCATTCAATTGCGCAAGATCGACATTCAGTAGCGCTGGCAGCGCCGATGCCGCAAGCAGCGCGTACCCGGCTTCGCCCAGATGCTGAATCACTCCCGGCCGGCTCAAGGCCCCGCCCGGGTTCGAGCTTGAATTCATCTGCGGGTTGTACCATCGGCGCAGCCGCCGTGCCACGGGTTCAGGCGCGCATATTGCTGCTCGGGAGCGGCTGTCTGCGCCACCCACCGATCCCTGCCCTGCGACAGTCTTAAGGAGGATGGATGAGTCACCTGACGCAACTGAAGGAAATCCGCGAACGCGCCCGCAAGCAGATCATGGAAGGCGCGGTTACAGCCGACTATGCGCTGGATCGCGACCAGGCGATCGGAATCCTCAACGAGGCGCTCGCCACGGAGCTGGTCTGTGTGGCCCGCTACAAGTTCCACTACTTCATGGCGACGGGCATCCATTCACAGGCCGTGAAGTCGGAGTTCAAGGAGCACGCTGACGAGGAGCAGGAGCACGCGGACTGGCTCGCGGAGCGCATCAAGCAACTCGGCGGCAAGCCGCAGCTGAATCCGGCGACGCTCACGGCCAGCGCCCACAGCGAGTACAAGGAGGGCTCCTCGCTCGCCGACATGATCCGTGAGGATCTGGTCGCGGAGCGGATCGCCATCGAGACCTACCGCGAAATCATCCAGTATTTCGGCGACAAGGACCCGACGTCGCGCACCTTGCTGGAGAGAATACTCGCGAAGGAAGAGGAGCACGCCGACGACATGGCGGATCTGCTGTTCGCCGTGGACCCCGGCTCGATCAAGGCCAAGGGCGAGCGGTCGAAGCTCAGTTGAGGCCAGCGCGCGAAGGGGAGCGCGGCAGGATGATCTCCACCAGCTCCGCCAGCCTCGCGACGATTGCATCCGCCCTCAGCTTCTCGAACGCGCCGCTCTTGTGATATCCGAAGGTGACCGCGGCCACGCGGCAGCCCGCGGCCTGGGCGGCCACGACGTCGGTATGCGAATCACCGACGTACAGCGTCTCCTCCGGCGCGGTTCCGAAGCGGCGGCACGCCTCGAGCAGCAGCGCCGGACTGGGCTTGCGCTCCTCCGTACGGTCCGCACATAGCGTGAAGGCAAAGAATGGCGCGAGCCCGGCCAGATCGAGCAGCGGCAGCGCAAACCGGCTGCTCTTGTTCGTGACGCAGCACATGCGGATATCGGCGGCGGCGAGTTCCCGCAACGTCTGCAGCGTGTCGGGGTACAAGCGGCTGCGCACGAACAGGTGTTCGGAATAAAACCGGAAGAAGTGGTCCAGCGCGATCAGCCGCTGCGATGGCTCGACGGAGGCCCGGGCGGAGGCTGCGCCCATGCTTTCGTCCACCGCCCGCAGGACCAGCTGGTCCGCGCCGTCGCCGACCAATGCCTTGATCCTGGCTTGCGCCAGCGGCGGGGCTCCTAGCGTGGCGAGCGTTGCGTTCACTGCCGCCGCAAGGTCCGGCAAAGTGTCGACGAGCGTACCGTCCAGATCGAACGCGACCGCGCGGATGCGCCTTGCCTTCATTTGCATGCACTCATTATGGACTCGCTCCTCGTCGCAGCGCCACGGGCCGCCGCGCGAGATGCTCCTTCCGGCACTCCATGAGCCGCCAGATCATGGGAGTCAGGATGAGCTGCATGGCAAGATCCATCTTCCCGCCCGGGCACACGATGGTGTTGGGTCGCGACATGAATGCGTCGTGCAGCATGGACAGCAGATAGGGGAAGTCGATGCCGCGCGGGTTGGCGAAGCGGATGACCAGGAAGGATTCGTCGGGAGTCGGGATGAAGCGCGCCACGAACGGGTTGGAGGTATCCACGACCGGCACGCGCTGAAAATTGATGTGGGTGCGCGAGAACTGCGGACAGATGTAATGCACATAATCATGCATGCGCCGCAGAATCGTGTCCGTAACGGCTTCCGCGGAGTAGCCCCGCGTCGACTTGTCGCGATGCAGTTTCTGAATCCATTCGAGATTGACGACCGGGGTCACGCCGATCAGCAGATCGACGTGCCGCGCGACGTCGACCTCCTCGGTGACGATCGCGCCGTGCAGGCCCTCGTAGAACAGCAGGTCCGTTTCCTCCGGCAGGTCTTCCCACTCGGTGAACGTCCCAGGCTTCTGGCTGAAGCGTGCCGCTTCCGGGTCATCGTGCAGATAGCGGCGGAAGCGGCCGCGGCCCGATTCGCCGTACTGGCGGAACATCTCCTCCAGTTCAGCGAACAGGTTCGCATCGGGCCCGAAGTGACTGAACCGGTGATCGCCGGCCTCCAGCGCCAGCCCCAGTCGCTGCTTCATCTCGGTGCGGTCGTAGCGGTGCAGGCTGTCGCCCTCGACGAAGGCCGCCTTGACACGCTCGCGTCGGAAGATCTGCTCGAACGTACGCATGACCGAGGTGGTGCCCGCTCCAGAGGAGCCGGTGACGGCAATGATGGGATACCTGGCGGACATGGGTGCGCAGCCTCCGTACGTGTGTCTCGAAGCGTCATGGGGGCGTGGTGAACAGACCGCGAGTGCCAAACAGCGGTGCGTCGATCTCGAAGTCGTTGTAGTCCCGGTAGTA
>FTDY01001398.1_pt1 | contig 22056 bp, 21 predicted proteins | sample 1640031 | NCBI WGS metagenome assembly FTDY01 (sample SAMEA3914816, study PRJEB12502) | metagenome | biome: forest; material: soil | place: USA | collected 2011-09-16 | depth 0.3 m
GCGGGCGCAGCGTGGTCATCTCCCGCGGACACCTTGACCGTCGATGCCGAAACGCCGTTAATGCGCCAGCCGTCGCACGACACGCGAGAACAACACATGAAGCGCAGCGGATCCTACGAAACGGGGATGATCTTCCTCCTCAGCGTCGCCTTCGGCGTGGTCTTCTTCGACCGCAACGCGACCAACTACCTCGGCACCTATCTCGTCAAGGATCTGGGCCTGAGCAACACGCAGCTGGGCGTGATCTCATCGGGCTTCTCGGCGGCCTGGGCCGTTGCGGGACTCCTGGGAGGGCGGCTGTCCGATGCATGGGGCAAGCGCAAGCCGCTGCTCCTGGTGATGTTCGTCGTGTTCTCCCTGAGCTCGTTCATGACCGGATTCGCGGGATCCTTCGCGGTCCTGCTGTTCTCGCGCATCCTGATGGGACTGTCGGAAGGACCCATCCTGCCGATCTCCCAGTCGCTGGTGGCCCTGGAATCCAGTGCATCCCGCCGCGGCGCCAACATGGGCTTCATGCAGAACTTCGGCAGCAACCTGCTGGGCTCGTTCGTCGCGCCGATCGTGCTCGTGTGGCTCGCGGAAGCGTACGGCTGGCGCAACGCGTTCTACATCGCCGGCGTGCCGGGACTCGTGCTCGCCCTGCTGATCTGGAAATACATCCGCGAGCCGAAAACGCATGAAGTGAAGACGCTGGCCGCGGCGCCCGCGGAGGCTCGGATGAGCCTCGGCGAGATGTTCAAGTACCGCAACCTGTGGCTGTGCGTGCTCATGTGTATCTGCATGGTCCCCTGGATGATCCTCGCCTGGGTGTTTCTCCCGCAGTACTACGCCAGCGTCCGCCACATCCCCGCGACCGAAGCCAGCTACCTGATGGGAGTGTTGGGCATCTCCGCCGCCACGTTCAGCTTCATCGTGCCGGGACTGTCCGACAAGGTGGGGCGCAAACCCGTGATGATCGCGTTCTCGGTGATCGGCGTGCTGGTGCCGCTTGCGGTGCTCTACTACTCCGGGTCGCTGGTGATGCTCGGCGTGCTCATCTTCCTTGGCTGGTCGGCGAGCGGGGTGATGCCGCTGATCATGGGAACCGTCCCGTCGGAGACGCTGCCGGTGAGGTACATCGCCACGACGCTCGGCCTGGTCATGGGGCTCGGAGAGCTGATTGGCGGCGTGGTCACTCCGACTGTCGCCGGCATGGCGGCCGATGCCTACGGGCTGGGCGCTACCCTGTATATCGAGGCCGCCCTCGCTCTCGCCTGCGGAATCCTCGCCCTCTTCCTGACAGAGACCGCGCCGGTGAAGCTCGGACAGCGCACTGCGGCGGCGGCGGCCCAGCCCGCCTCCTAGCACAGCGCGACTTTCCGGCCGCCCGATAAAGAAAAGGCCCACCCCCCGCATTGCGCGAGAGGTGGGCCGTTGAGGTGGTCACCGCAGCGGTCAGATTGCCGCGGTCTCTTCTCTTTGTTGCCTTACTTGAAGTTGCGCGTCACCGAGAGGTACCACTCGCGCGGCGGAGCGACCTGGGCCTCGATGGTCGGCTCACCGAACGGCGTCAGGTCGAAGATGTTGTAGTAGTACACCTTGTTCATGACGTTTTCGATGCCGGCCGCAACGGTCCACTCACGATCCGCCTGAGCATACTCGAGCCGCGCGTTATGCAGCACATAACCTGAGGTGCAGGAGCTCTGGGTCTGGCCGGAGCAGATCTCCGTCTGCAGGTACGCATCCCACCGCGGCGTCAGGGTCGCGCCATTGGGAAGTGGGATCGTGTACTGCGCGCTAACCGAAGCATTCCACTCGGGCACATAGGCCACCTCGCCATTCGGCGTCGTGCCACTGAACGGCGCACCTTGGAAAGTGGTGGTGCTGGAGTCGAACTTCGTGTAACCCGCCTGCGCGGTGAACAACAGCGCATCCACAGGGCGGAACTGCAACTCGAGCTCGCCACCCTTGATCTTGGCCGGCGCATTGACGTAAGCAGTCAGCGGAACGACCACGGGTCCAACGCAAGCGCCCGTCGAATTCTTGACGCACTCGAGGCCGGCCGCTGGAATGATGCGCTGCTTGTAGTCGCTGTAGAACGCCGCGAGATTCACCCGCAGCTTGCGATCGAACCAGTCGCTCTTCAGGCCCAGCTCAAACGCCGTCATGCTCTCACCCTGGACGGGCACGAACTGCGTCGGCTGGAACGGTCGAGGATTGAAGGCAGGCGGCCGATAGCCGGTCGACGCCGACGTATACAGCAGGATATCGGGAGTGACCTGGAAGTCGAGCCCGGCGCGCCAGTCGAAGTGGTTCTGGTCGCTCTCGACCGGCAGCACCACGATCGTGTTGTCGTTCAGATCGTGCTTCTTGTCCTTGGAGTAGCGAGCCCCAAGCTCCAGGTGCCACAGGTCGCTCAGCGCATACACCGCATGCGCAAAGGCGGACTTGTTCTCGAAGTGGCCCGTGTCCTTGCCGTTGACGAGCAGCGCGTTGGGGAGCGAGCCGGTGACCCCGGTTGGATCCACGTAGTAGGAGCCGTTGCCGAGCGAGGGCAGCGGCACGGACTGTGCGCTGCTGCTGTTGCCACCATAGAAGAACGCCCCCACCGTCCAGTCGAGCTTCTTGTCGAAGGCCAGGCCGTTCAGGCGCCACTCAGCCGTGCGATAGGTGAAATGCTGGATGCCATCGGCGCCCGCGAACTCCAGGGGCGATCCGTCCTGATCCGTGCCGAACAGGCTGTTCCAGTTGCGCCAGGCGAGGATCAGCTTGCTGTTGATCGTATCGGTCAGCTTCCAATCCAGCGTTGCCGCCACGCCCTTCTGATCCAGCGCCTCCTTCTGCGGCAGCTGCAGGCCCGAATAGGGATCCGAGAAGGTCTCATAGGTGACGTACGGGTTCTTCGGGATGAACCGGCTGTCGTAATGCACACCGTATCCGCCGAAATTTGGATTCGGCCGGTCGGCGGGGAGCCCGCTGCCGTTCAAGGTGCCGTTGAATATGAAGTTGTCCCATGCCTGAACTGGCGGGATGAACGCACCGATGCCCGTGATCGAGTCGGCGCGCGACTCGGAATTATCGCGCTGGTAGTCGAAGGCCACGCCCAGCTCGACGCTGTCGCTGGCGACGAGGCGGAATTGCGCGCGCGCGCCCTGCACGTCTGTGCCGCCGAGCGTACCAATATCGCAGCCCGAGTTGCGATTGCGGGTGATCGCCGGCAGCGACCCAGAAAGCGCAGGGAACGCACAGACGAAATCGACCATCCTCTGGTAGCCGTCCTGCTTCTTCGACATCGCCGTGACGCGTACGAACAGTTTGTCGGGAATCAGCGAGAGATCGAACCCCGCGCGAGCGTCGACACGGTGATAGTCACCGACTGTCACAGTCGCGAAGCCGGTCCCGTCTCCAGTGGGCTGCTTCGACACGTAACGCACGGCGCCGCCGATGGCGCCGCGGCCGAAGAGCGTGCCCTGAGGACCGCGCAGAACTTCCACGCGCGCCAGATCCATCAGGTCAAACTGCGAGGACATCGTGGTCGGGTAGTAGACGTCGTCGACGTAGATCGCGACGCCCGGCTCGAAAGCGAAATTGAAGTCGTTCTGGCCGACGCCCCGGATGTATGCGGTCTCGGTATTACCGAATGCCGCTTGCGCCGGCCGGAAGCTCGCGTTCGGGACGCTCAACGCAACGTCGCTCGCGTTGGTGAAGCCGCGCTGCTCGATGTCCTCAGCCGTGATGGCGCTGATCGCGATTGGCGTCTGCTGCAGGTTCTCCGTCCGGTAGCGGGCCGTGACGACAACCTCCTCGAGACCGCCGGTCGTGGCGGGAGCGTTGGCTGCCTGGTTCTGCGCGGTCGGCGCGGTCTGGGCAAACGCAGTCGATGTACCCAGCACCAGTGCACTGACAGCCAGGCTGATCAGTGCGCGCGGCGCGGTTGGCTTAGTCATACTTTCCCCCTAACGATGGTTGCACGGAAGCAAATCTGCGCCGGTCGGCCGAAGCCCTTGAGGGCCCCCATGGCCGGCCTGCGGGAAGGCAAAGATACCTCTTCCAATCTCAGAGCGAGTGTAAGTGTAAGCGGGGCAGGAGTTTAAGAGCGGGATCGACTCACACTGAACGACGAGTCAACTGCCAGGGAAGTACGCTGCAGCGCGAGCACAGGGCGGAATGAACTGTATCGAAAACGCAACATCGCGGCCCGGACGGGCCCGAAACAGCTCCCGAATCCCCTGCTGAAAACGCTCGAGCGCGGGCGGCAATCGCCGCCGGCCGCGCTCAAGTGGCCGCTGCTTCCGTCGGGACGTAGAGGGTGTCGAGGTCCTGCCGCACCCTGCGGGCAGCCAGGAGGTAGTGCATCGCGCCCCAGATCGCAACGAGCGCCGTGGTCATCAGCGCGTTGCGAATTCCGGTTGCGGAGGCTTCACGACAGGCGGTCGCGAGATCCGCTGCCGCGCCCGGAGCGGGCAGTCCCTTCGGACACAGGACTGCATATTCCCCGAGAGTGAAGCTGTGCGTCGCGTAGGCGTCGCTGAGGAAGCCCACGAGGGTGGGTCCCAGGCCGATTCCGACGAGTCCGATGACCAGGGCGATGAGGAATCCAGAGGAGGCCCGCATGCTGGCGCCAACCATGTTCTGTGCTATCGCCATCGTCGGTGTGTAGTACACGAACATCGCGATATGCGCGGCGATGAGCCAGCAAGCGGCCGCCACGGCGGTCGACTGGTTGAAGCCTATTACGAACAGCGGCGCGGACAGGATGAGCGTCACCGCCGGCCCCCAGGCATACCAGCGCTTGTCGAAGCGACCTGCCCAGTCCACACCGAATCCGCCCAGCGCCAGGCCCGAGGTCATGCCGATGCCCGCGACGAGCGACAGCAGCCGGCCGGCGTCGGCGTAACCCACGTGATAGTTGCGAATCAGGAATTGCCCGAAGAACTGTCCGATACCGTTCATGGCCGTCGCCGCTAGCCCGCAACCGATCAGGAAGTGGCGCATGGAAGGCTTCGAAAACAGGAATCGCAGCACCGCCCACGTCGGCGGCGGCCGGACCACCTTGGCGCCGCCCGGGTCCGACATGCCTCGCGGCGGCTCCCGCAGCGTCAGGAATGCGACGGCCGAGAGCACCAGGCCAAGCGTGCCGATCGCGACGAAGGCCCGCCGCCAGCTGTAGTGCTCCGCCATCCAGCCGCCGAACATCGATCCGAACACGACTCCCAGCGGCGCACCGAGCCAGATGATCGACATCGCCGAGGCGCGGCGGTCCATCTTGTAGTGATCGCCGATGAGCGAGGCCACCGGCGGCCCGAAGCCCGCATCCCCCACGCCCACTCCGATGCGGAAGAACAGCAGCCGCCAGGCGCTGGCCGCGGTGCTGCACAGCGACACCATCACGCCGAACAGGCCGATCGACGAGGCGATGATCCGGGTGCGGCTGAAGTGCTCGGAGAGGCGTGCGATCGGCAGGCCGAAGGCGCTGTAGAAGATCGCGAAGCCGAATCCCTGGATGATGCCCAGCTGCAGGTCGGTGAGCCGGATGTCGACCTTGATCGCCTGGGACACGGCGGCCAGGCATTGGCGGTCGGCCAGATTGATGCCGTTCGTCAACATGAGCACGATCAGGAGCCACGCGCGGTAGCTCTTGGAATACTGCATTCCAACCGTGCTCTCGACCGCGGGCATGACGGCTTGTGCCACGGCGCTCTCCCCCATTTGAACGGCGGGCTACCATGCGGCAAGGGGCCGCCGGAACGCAAGAGCTGCTTGGGCGGCGCACCATTTTTCTCACCCCGGGCCGTTCAGTCTTCCGTGCGCCGCTTGGGCTATCCTCTTCCGCCGGCACCCGCGCCGCTGCAACGCCAGAAGGGGAACAACCATGGGAATGCTCGACAACCTCACGAGCGCGCTCAGCTCACAACCCGCCGGGGGAAGCGCCAGTCCGGCGGCATCCGTGGTCACGCAGGTACTCGCTATCATCGAGAGCCGGCCGGGCGGGGTGACGGGGCTGCTGCAGTCGTTCCAACAGAACGGCCTGGGCCACATCTTCCAGTCCTGGATCGGAACGGGACAGAATCTGCCTGTCTCAGCGGGCCAGATCAGAAGCACCTTGGGGGCCGAGTGCACGGCGAAGATCGCTCAGGCGACCGGCATCTCACAGGCGGAGGTCGAGAGTCACCTGTCCGCGCTGCTGCCGCAGATCATCGACCACATGAGCCCTGACGGTCAGCTGCCCCAGGGGAACCTGGGAAGCACGCTGGCCAGCGTCGCGCAACGCTTCCTGCACGGCTGATCAGAGGATGAACCCATGAACACTCGCAAGTCCGGCTTCCTGGTGCGCGGCGCACTGTTCGCCGCAATCGTGTTGGCGTTTCCCCTCGTCAGCGGCGCCGCTGACACATCGGCCCCCGTTCAGTGCAAGGACGGGACTTCATCGCCACATGGCGGCCGTGGCGCCTGCAGCGGACATGGAGGAATAGACAAATCGGCGACCGCCGGCGGAACTGCGGCTCCGTCTGCCTCGGGCAATGCGACGGCCCCCGCAGCTCCGGCTGCCGCTGCCGCTCCCCCAGCGACGGCGGCGGGCTCTTCCGGAAGCACTACGACGGTCAATTGCAAAGACGGAACGACCTCGCACGGTGGGCGTGGCGCGTGCAGCGGTCACGGTGGCGTCAACAAGACCGGGAGCGCGAGTTCGAGCACCGCGGCAGGCGCCGCCGCCGCAGCAGGCGCTGCTCCCCCGGCAGCGAAACCACCCATGGCGCCCGCGGCTGCTGCGCCTGCAGCACCGACCTCCAAGGCGTCAACCGGATCGATGTCGGCCAGCACCGCGGCGGCCGCACCCGGAGGCGGACCCGGAATGGTCTGGGTCAACACGGCGTCCAAGGTGTATCACTGCCCCGCCGACCGCTACTACGGCAAGACGAAGCAGGGACAGTACATGTCGGAAGCCAGCGCCAAGGCGGCGGGCAACCGTCCGGATCACAACAAGCCCTGCAGCTAGTCAGGGCCCGTTGCGCGCTCTGTCTCTTGTTTTAGCTACTCCTACGGGGTCGCTTCGACCCCGTGAGAGTCCGGCCGCGAACGCGGCCTGGAGAATCCGCCTTAGTAAGCCATGTAAGGGCCATTGCCCGCGGAGGTGGACTGGCCCTCGATGGCCGTAAACACATGGCGTCCCATGAAGAACGGCAGGCCGAAGTCGAAGCCGCCGCCGGTGGAGTCGGTCCCTGCAAGATTGCTGAACGCCCTGAAGGTTGGATTGCCGTTGAAAAGCGAGTCGGCGTTGGCGACGCTGAACGAAACGCTGTTGGTCACCCCGGTCGAGCTGGTGACGGTCGCGGTCAGCGACTGCGTGCTCGTCGGGCAATAAAATCCGTTGGCAACGGCGCCGCTGCACACTGTCGTGGAGCCATCGGGGAAGAAATACGCGTTCGATCCGGAATCGATGAAGCTGTCGGCCAGCGTCTGCGTGTTGAACGTCACCGAGATGTTGCCGTTACCCGGGTCGACGGCCACGACCGTTGCCGTGCCGAGCGCGTTGTTGCTCTCGGTGTCGATACCGAACAGCAGCGAGCCGCTGAGGGTCGCCGCGCCGCTCGCGCCCACGGCGGGCAACTCGAGAATCGTGCCGTTGTTGTCCGTGGGAAAGAGAAAGACCGGATTCGCGGCCTGGCTGGTGAGCGCAGCCGCAGTCGGCACACATCCGCCGACCGGGCATGCGTAGTACAGAGCCGGCGAGACCACCCCGGCGGCGCATCCGGGACCGCAGTCCTGCTTGAAGACCTCGATCCCCAGAATTCCATTGCCGCCAAACTGCGCGACCGTATCCTCCTGCTGGCCGCCGGTGCTGGAGCAGTCGCTCGGCACGACCGCGAACGAAGAATCGCCGATCACCTGGATCGGGACGCTCGAGGCCGTCTCCCCGCCGATCTTCACGTCGACCGACTTGATCGGTCCCCAGCTGTAGCCATCCGCGAACTGCGTGCACTCCACCAGGGGACGGCTTTGCGAGTCCATGACCTGTGTGAGCGCGGCGCTCAGAGTCGGGGAGAGGACGGACGAAATGATCCGCAGGCCGCTCGAGCCGGTATCCACCGTGATGTGGTCGATGGTCTGACAGTTCGTCGTGCCCGGCGCGCAGACCGTTACCGATACGTAAGGCGCGTTCACGACTCCTACCGCTCCCGAAGGGCCGGCATCGACGATGACCGGCACGACGTTGTCGCCCGACGGCGGCCCCGGTGCGGGGCCCGGCGATGAGGTCGCAGTGCTGCTCCCGCCACCACATCCGCCCGCTGCAAGCACGAGTGCGGATGCAGCGAGCATCGCGCGCAGCGTACGGATCCTGGATTGGAGGAAGCTCATTGCAAGCTCTGCCCTTCGAGCTGCTCGATGGAGACACCGGCGGGCATGAGCTGCGGAACATAGGCGGTTCCGAAGAAGGCCCGCAGCCGCCCGCTTGAATGCACTACCAGGTCCGGCTGCTCGAGAACGTCACGTGAGTGTCCGTAGCGCTGCGCGCGCGGCGCCTCCTGGTAGGTCTGGAAATACTTGCCCAGCGCCTGACGCAGATCGGGCTTGAACGGCCCCTTCCATGTCACTGCGAACACGATCCCGGCGGGAGACGCGAATTCGCGGACCGTCGTGCCGCTGGCGGTCTGCATCTCGTGAACGGTGTAGAGCGCGGATTCGGACCTGGTCACCGCCGCCGCTTTCATATGCGCACGATCCGACTCCACGGACGCGACGTCCCCGCCCAGGGACGCCATGACGCCATGCGATGCCATTGCAGCCAGCAGCAGCGCCAGAAACGGAATGAGTTTTTTCATGCGCCGATTATCCAGCAGTTTGCCGTAGCTTGAGTAGACCGGAACGGCAGGCTGAAGGTTCAGTCGCGGGCCGGCGTACAACAATTGGCAACAAGCGTCGCCGAATCCCGACGGACCGGCTATCGAGCGGCCGAGACGCAGGGCTGCGTCCCGGCCTGCAGGCGCCTCAGGTCTTTCAGGGCGACGAAGCAGGCCGCGTCGAAGTAGCGCCTGCCATCGATCTGTTGGAACTGCAGCACGGTCGCCTTGCCGTCGGCGTTCGCCGCAGAGACCTGCGTACGCCTGCTGCCGGCAAAGACCGGCTTGCCGGGCCGTGCCTCCAGGGCTTCCCAGAGCAGGCGTCCTTGCAGTCTCCCCTTCGACGGGAGCGTGAGCCCGAGTACGTGGGCAGCAGTCCACGCGATATCCGCGTTGCTCACGGGCTGCGCGTCCGCGAAGCCGCGCCTGAAGTCCGGGCCGAATGCTGCCATGTTGTTGTATGTGTTGTCGCGGCCAAAGCTGCCATGTGACCCTTGCCCTTCCTGCAGCGTCGTGTCGGCGATCTGCACTGCCGAGAGCAGGTTCCCCGGCTCGCGCAGATAGGTCCTGAACGCGACTGCGATCGCGGGCTGTGGCATGAGCGCCGCGCCCTCCAGACCGATCGCCGTCAGCGGCAATGTGCCAGGAATCTTGCCGAACGCCGAGTGCACGAACAGCGCACCGGTGTAGTCCTGGTGGGCCAGGAACTCGACGATCCGACGCGCCAGGTCCCGGTCGCCGCCGGGCACGTAGATCAGATCGGAACCGCCGTTGGCGGCCACGATCACGCGCGCGTCGGCGCTCGACTGGATTCCCGTGCCGCCGATCAGTGCGCTGCCCAGCGTCGGCCGCTGCCGCGAACTCGCGGCTGCGGGCTTGGATGGATCGACGGGCACGTAGCGTGTAACGCCGCCGACCTGCACCGGCGCGTCCGAATCGTAGAGCGGCAGGCCAAGTGCGTGAGCGAGATCGATGGCGAGAAACCCGGGAGGCAGCCAGCCGGGCGCGACCTCGGGATTGCCCTGCGGGTCCAGATAAGTGAAGGTCGTCGAGTATCCGGTGGCGACACCGCCCTGCGCATCGACCTCGTGCTTGCTGACTGTCGCGAAGCCGTGATCCGATGTAATGAACACATCGGTCGTCGCGCGCAGTCCGGGTGTGGCATCCAGGAAATCCACGATCTGCTTCAGGTTGGCGTCAGCGTCGGCAACGGCCGCGCGTGCGGTAGGGCCGTTGATGCCCGGCGTGAGGCTGTTGAGGCTGTCGCCCTGATTGTGTTGCGTCCCGTCGGGATCGCGCGACCAGTAGACGAGCACGAATGGCTTGCCGCTGCGGACGAACGCGGGAAGAATCGCCTTCGTCGTGGCATCCACGAGCCATCTTTGCTGCGACGCATTCGTCTCCAGTGTGCCGGCGGTCGTGAGAGTGCCGGGCGGCTGGCGGCGTGCGGGCGCCGCAAGCTCCAGACCCGACGCCGCAAGCGCATGCGCGCTTTCCGCAGAGAGCGGCACGCCGGCAGGTGTGCCGGTCGAGTCGTCGAGTACGACCGTCTGCGGCACCAGAAACCGGCTCCCATCCGTGGCTATCCCGGTCAGGTCCTGGATGGCAGCGGGACCGAGCTTGCCGATCGCGGCTGTGTTGAGGCCCTGCCGGTGCGCCAGGGCGAGCAAGCCGGTCTCCCCGAGAAAATTGCGATCCGCGAAGTGGTCGTCGACGTCGGCGAGAACCTGATCGTTCTCGAGGAAGGGCGTCGGCGTCCCCGAGGACTTGCCGAAGGCGCCGCTGCTGAAGATCCCAAATCCGACATACTCGGTGTTGCTGAAGATCCCCGTGTCCCCAAGGTAGTGCCCCGTGGCCAGCGCCGAGGCGTTGGCCATCGTCAATGTTGGGAAGAGCGCGTGGCTGTTGATGAAATGAACGCCCCATGCGCGGGCTGCCAGCAGCGTTGGCGCGTCCTGTTCGTTGACCGAGTCGTGGCGCAGGCCATCGGCGACGAAGATGATGACGTTGCGGGCTGCCGGGTAGACGGGTGACGCAGATGGGGCCGCCCGCGCGCCGGGAGACGCCGTGCAGCCGGCGGCGCACGCTACCAGGACCGCTGTGGCCAGGATCGCGGCCGCCGCACCGGCTCGACGGCTCATCGGCCCGCGCATCGAGTCGCGTTACCTGAACGCTTCGGGTGGCACGTACGCGTGCACTGTCGACTCATCGTGGCGCACGAGATCTTTACGGACCTCCGCGACGAGAGTGGCGCGCACCGCCTCAGACAGTGCGCTGCGCAGCAGGCCGATGAAGGAGGGACCGGCGATCAGCACGATTCTGTCGAAGCCGTCGCGATGCCGCGCGCCATCCAGTTCGGCCGCGACGTGGCGGGCAAAGCGCATCGCGGCATCCTTGCGGGGGCTTGGATCGGCGCCTGCCGAATGCGCCGTGGCCGTAGCCCTGCGTCCAGAGTCGGCGACAGTTGAGCGATTGGCGCCGCGCGCCGCGGCCAGCTCATGCTCCTGAGGGCGAGCGTCGGGATCGGTCAGCCGTCCGGCGGGCTGCAGGCGGGCGTCCAGGCCTCTCAGGTCGTAGAATCGGGCTTCCCTCTGGTCGGCAACGATCACTCGGACGCGCATCTGACTTCTCCTTCGACTCCGGCGCCGGCTTTGGAAAAGCTCGCAACGTCCTCCTTACGGGTACGGGCGGGGGCTCGCCAGGTGAGAGACTGCCTTGCCGGCGGCAATAACGCCTCATCCTACCCAACTTCATGGCGTCGTTGGGCATCCTTTACCGCGGCAGGGTGGCGTCCGCTCATTCCACGGACGGATCTCAAAGCTTCAGTGCGGCGAGCGGTGGCTCAATCGAGCGAGTCGGGATAGATGAACCAGTCGACGCACCCGTAGGCCGCCGCGGCGCGTGACGGCGAGGGCAGTGCGTCCGCCGCGCGCTGAACTGTGCGGAGCACATCACGCGGCTCCTCCCAGCGGATCGAGCGGTGAATCGACCACGGCGTTGGCCAGGGTGGCGGCAGACGCTGTGACAGGCTTGCGGAAGGCGAAGGGGTTTTCATGGTGCTCCCACCTGAAGTGCAGACTTCATGTGTACCCGACAAGTGCTACGTTGCCATGACTTGTACTACTAAGCACCAGGTCCACCGACGCTCGTCTGCATTTTTTTTCACGCATCCCGGCGACACCGTGAGCGGCGCCGGACCTGTACAACGACGCCTCCGGCCCGAAGTTCCCTGCGGCCGCCGCGCCGTCTGTTACAGGCGGGCTCACTTGGGATAGGTGAGCCGGTCCTGTATGGCGAGCAGGACGTCGTGCCGCGACACCTCGCCTATGAGCGTATTGCGCCACTGGCCGAGGGTCACCGGAAGGACCGCTGCATTCTCGCGGAGGAAGCCGTCCAGGGCGGTCCCAAGCGCCATGTCGGGCGCAAGGGCGAAGGTTACTGAACGGGCTGTCGCCTCAACCGTGACCCCGCTGTCGAGCCGGTGAGCGTTGACCTGCTCCAGGACATGACGCGGGTCCAGCCATCCCACGAGCTCGCCTGCGGCATTCACCACGTGTACCCGTTCAATCGGGCGTTTGGGCAGATTCGCGAACATCTCGCGCAGGGTCAGCGATGGAGAGACGGTGAACGTCGCGGGTTTGACCAATGCCTCGACGGTGCGCAGCCGCCAGTCGTCGCCCTGGGACGCGCCGATCGCGCGGTTCAGGGAGCCATGGTAGATCGACTCACCGCGACGGTAGACCTTCGCGGTGTAGTGGGCGGTCACGCACGCCAGCATCAGCGGCAGGACGATCTGATAGTCGAGAGTCATCTCGAACAGCATCAGGATCGAGGTGAGCGGCGCGTGCGTGGTGGCCGCGAGGAAGCCGCCCATGCCGATCAGTGCATAAGCGGCGGGGTCCGAGGTGAAGTTCGGCATGAGCCGGTGCAGCACTCCGCCTGCGAGCGCGCCCACGGCGCACCCGATGAACAGGGTCGGGGTAAAGACACCGCCGACCGCCCCGGAACCCACCGTGGCGGAGGTGGCCACGACTTTCGCCGCGAGTACCCCAAGCAGCAGCAAACCGACCAGCTCGCCGTTCAATATGGCTCCGACGACGCTGTAGCCATTGCCCCAGACCTGCGGCCAGAAAACGGACACGGCGCCGACAATGAGCCCACCGAGCCCGAGCTGCCAGTAAGGCCGCAGTCCCAGTCGCACGAAGCGCGACTTGGCGAAGTCCAGCAGCGCCAGGAACGGCGGCGCCAGATGCCCCAGCAGCACACCGAGGATGACGAAGAAGATCAGCTCCCAGTTGGATCCGAACCGCAGGTGCGGCACGTCGAACACGGGTCCGTATCCCAGGAACTGGTGGATCGTGGCACTGGATGTCACGGAGGCCACGACCAGCGGTCCGAAGCTCTCCATGGCAGTCGAGCCGAGCACGATCTCAGACACGAACAGGGCCCCGGAAATCGGGGCATGGTAGGCGGCGGCAATGCCCGCGGCTCCGCCGCAGGCCACCATCAGCCGCAGGCGCGGCACCGGAGCGCGCGCGATGATTCCAAGCCGGGAGCCGACCATCGCCGCAAGCTGCACCATCGGTCCCTCGCGGCCGATCGATCCGCCGGATGCGATCGACAGCAGGGACGAGATGCTGTTGGATAACGTCGCGCGCACGCCGATCCGGCCATCGCCGACGAGAATCGCCTCCATGTAGTCGACGGCACGCGGTGTCGTGAGGACGCGTCCGGCCAGGTGCAGCACCAGGCCGGCGAAGATTCCGCCCAGCGTCGGCACCAGAGCGCGGTGCCACGGCGCGAGCTCGGATGCAGCATGGACGAGGCCGCCGGGCTGTCCGGTGAACATGACCTCCAGGAGCCGCGCGCATTCGCGGAACATCACGCTGCACAGGGCGCCGCCGATGCCCACGAGCGCGGCCCAGAAGACGATGCCGGCGAGGTCCTCGTGACCGACGAGAATCAGCCGCAGCCGCGTGAGCAACGACAGCGGCAGGCGCGCGATCTCCCGCACATTGTCGCGCCCGAATCTCACCCCCGACCGACGAACGGCATTTTCGTGGCCATCACGGTCATGAACAGGACGTTGGCATCCAACGGCAGGCCGGCCATGTAGAGGACCGCATTGGCAACGTGCCCGACGTCGAACGTGGGCTCGGGCTTCAACGACAGATCCGCCTGCAGGGTTCCCTGCGACAAAGGGATTCCCAGGGTGGTGGCGACGTTGCCGATGTCTATCTGGCCGCAGGCGATGTCGTATTGGCGCCCTTCCAGGGCCGTCGACTTGGTCAGCCCGGTGACTGCGTGCTTGGAGGCGGTGTAGGCGATCATCCGGGGCCGCGGCGTGGTGGCCGAGATCGAGCCGTTGTTGATGATGCGGCCGCCACGGGGCTGCTGCGACTTCATCAGGCGGAAAGCCGCCTGCGTGCACAGGAACGCGCCAGTCAGATTGGTGTCCAGCACCGCGCGCCACTTCTCCAGGGGCAGCTCCTCGAGCGGTGCAGGGGGAGCGCCGATCCCCGCGTTGTTGAACAGCAGATCGAGCCGGCCGCACTCGGAGCCGATCCGCGCAAACAGCGCCGCGACGGATGACTCATCCCTCACGTCGGCGGCGATCGGGATGCAGCCGGCGCCCCCCTCCCGGGCGACTTCCTCCAGCAGGGCCCTCCGCCGCCCCGCGAGCACGACCGTATAGCCGACGTTGGCCAGAGCGAGCGCCACGCCGCGCCCGATCCCCGAGCTTGCCCCCGTCACCGCAGCCACTTTGACCGTCATGTTGCGCCTCTCAAAGTGGACATCCAGCGCAGCCCCTCATCCGTGCCGCCGCGGGGCCGGTACTCGCAGCCCACCCATCCCGCATAGCCTAGCCTGAGCAGGTGGGCGAAGACGGCTCGATAGTCAATCTCGCCTTCGTCCGGTTCGGCGCGGCTGGGTACTCCTGCGATCTGCACGTTGCCGATGATCGGCAGGTACTTCTGCAGCTTCATGAGCACATCGCCCTCAGCGATCGCGACGTGATAGACGTCGAATTGCAGCCTGACGTTGGCATGGCCGAGCTCCTCGATGAGCGCGGCAGCCTCTGCGACGGTGGAATAGAAGTACCCGGGATTATCGCGTGGATTCAGGGGCTCGAGCAGGATCGTCAGGCCGTGCGCGGCCGCCCGCGTCGCGGCGGTTCGCAGGTTCTGCAGGAAGACGGCGCGGGCAGCCTCGCGGTCGGGCGCCGCAACGTTGCCCGCCATCGCATGGATGGCGGTCGCGCCGCAGGTCACGCAGTAGTCGATCGACTGCTCGATCGCGGACTGAAACTCGCGTTCGCGGCCGGGCACGGCGCCGAGGCCGCGGTCGCCCTTGTCGGTGCGCCCCGGATGCGTGTTGATTCCCAGCAAGGTCAGCGCATCGCGCCGTGCAATCGCCGCCACCTCGCGCGCCGGCACGTCGTACGGGAAATGCATCTCGACGGCGCGAAATCCCGCCCGCGCAGCGGCCTCCATGCGCGCAAGCAGCGGTCTGTCCGGCCAAAGCAAGCCGATGTTCGCGGAGAACCGTGTCACTGGAGGACCCCGCAGCCGCGGGCTCGAAGGACCGCGCGCGGGCCTCAGGACCCGCGACTTCAGGTCAGGTTTGCGGCTGGTCGGCCGAATCGTCCCCTTCGACGGCGACGGCGGCCTGGCCGCCCACGAGATCCTTCCACAAGAGCTCCTGTCCTTTGCGCCGTCCTTTCTCGGTAAGCTTCAGGCCATCGGGCGAGATCGCCAGCATGTAGGGCTTGCCACCGATATCGATTTCGCGCTTCAGAACTTTATCGAGCTTTGTTGCCATCGCACCCTCTCAACCCAAGACGACTTTTGTTGCGTTCCCGCATCCGACGGGCGTCGGCACGCGGGCTTCGCATCATACGCGCATCCGCAATGCGCCACGGCGCCAACCAGCAAGCTCATGAGCCCCACGCCGGACCCCCGCGTGTTCCGCCAGTTCAAGCTTAAGCCGCTGATTTCAATCGATTTGAGGATCGTGGAACCGCGACCTGGGACGCCGCAATGGAGCGTTCGCGGCCCCGTCGCTGCGACGCACCAGGCGCAGCTGCCATGCCCACATGTCGCCGCCGTCCTCAAGATGCGATAGCCCCTGCACGCAGGGCTCGCGCGGGTGTAGTCTGCTTGGTGAGTGGGCGGAGCCCGAAGCTAATGGATACCGCCGAACAGCCGTTCCTTCTCGTCGTGGTCGACGCGCCCGCGCAAATCGGGCCGGTGCTCGAGCTGTTGTCGCGAGCAGGCTATCGAGCGCGCCCGGCACAGAGCCAGGACATTGAGGCGGTGACCCAACCGGGCGCACCGGCGGGCGACGAGCAGTCGCTGGAGTCCGTCGAGCGACGGCACATCGTCTCGATCCTCAAGCGTACGCACGGCGTGATCGAGGGCCCGCGAGGCGCCGCACTCCTGTTGAAACTCAAACCGAGCACCACGCGCTTTCGGATGAAGAAGCTCGGGATCGCGAAGTCCGACTACGTTCTCAAGGACGACGGCCCGCACAGCTGAGCGAGCCACCCACGCACGGCGCTCACGTCCGGGAGCCGCTCCTTCGCGGCGGTGGCGCCTCCCACCCCGACGGCGATCGAGAGGCCGCCCACCCGGTTGATCCATTCGAAGGCCGACTCATCCGTCAGGTCATCGCCGATGTAGACCGGATAGCGGCCACGAAACGGATGCTCCTGCATGAACTCCCCCACCGCGACGCCCTTCGTCGCGCCCGCCGGCCGCAGCTCGGCCACCATCTTGCCCATCTGCAGCTCGAACTCCGGCCTGACGCTCGCCGCAATCTGCGTCATCGCGCTCGCCACGATGCCCTCCAGCTGGGGGGCCCGCCGGTAGTGGATGGCGAGCGCGAAGCGCTTGTCCTCTATCAACAGTCCCGGATGCCGGGAGGCCAGCTCGAGCATCGCGCGCCGCGCATTCTCCAAAGCGGGCAGGTCAGGAAGGGAACGGCGATCGTAGGAACCCGAAGCGCCGCGTCGCTCAAAGCCATGCAGTCCGGCAGCGGGCAGCGCGAGCGGCACGAACAACGCGTCGATCTCGGCGATGCTGCGCCCGCTCACGAGCGCGAGCGCCCCATGCGTGCCCAACAGGAGCGCACGCAGCAGCTCATCGAGTCCCGCATCGACGCGCACCGACAGCGGCGTCGGAGCGATTTCCAGCAGCGTGCCGTCGACATCCAGAAACAGCGCGAGGGCAGCCAGGTCGTTCAGGTGCGGGCCGAGCATGCAGTGGACTCTACCAGCCGCGCCGTCAGTGAGCCCCGCTCGCGGCTCCGGGCGCGGTGGCGCCCGCCATCGGGCGCGCAAGCCAGATGACGAACACCAGCACCAGGAACAGGACGCCGGAAGCGTAGAAGATGTCGTTGGCCGACAGCATGAAGGCCTGGTTGTCGACGAGCCGGTTGAGCAGGCCGTAGCTCTGCTGTGCGCCATAGCCGCCGGCCTGCAGGTTAGCGAGCGCCTGCGCCGCGACGGGATCGCTCTGTGTCAGATGCTCGACGAGCTGCGCGTGATGCAGCGTCGCGCGCCGGTCCCACAGCGTCGTGACGATGGACGTTCCGAACGACCCCGCGGTGATGCGCGCGAAGTTCATCAATCCGGACGCTGACGGGATCCGGTTGGGGGCCAGTCCCGACAGGCCGATGGAGATCATGGGAATGAAGAAGCACGCCAGGGCCGCGCCCTGGATCACGGTCGGCACCAGCAGCGTACCGATCGTGGCGTCCGTGTTGAAGTGCGCGCGCATGAACAGCACGAGCGCGAAAATCGCGAACGACGCCGTCACGAAGATGCGCGGGTCGATGCGATTCATCACCCTGCCCACCACGGGTGTCAGGAATATCGCCAGCAACCCGACAGGGGCGAGCACCAGCCCGGCCAGCGTCGCCGTGTACCCCATGTACTGCTGCAGCCACAGCGGCAACAGCACGACGTTGCCGAAGAACATCCCGTAGGCGAGCAGCATCGCCAGCGTGCTCACCCAGAAATTGCGGCGCCGGAACAGGCTCAGGTCCACGACTGGGTGCTCGTCGGTCAGCTCCCAGATGACGAACAGCGTGAACCCCACGACCGCGACGATCCCGAGCAGGACGATCTGTCCTGAGTTGAACCAGTCCAGGTCCTTGCCCTTGTCGAGCATGACCTGCAAGGCGCCGACCCACACGATCAGCAGTCCCAGGCCGATCCTGTCGATGGGGATGCGTGCCGTGGGGGTTTCCCGCTTCCGGTAGACGATCCAGGTCAGGATGCCGGCGATGATGCCTACCGGCACGTTGATGTAGAAGATCCATGGCCACGCGATGTTGTCGGTGATCCAGCCGCCGAGCACAGGCCCGACCACCGGTGCGACGAGCGTGGTGATGGACCACATTCCCAGTGCCGTGCCGGCCTTCTCCTTCGGATAGCTCGACAGCAGCAGCGCCTGGGAAAGCGGGATCATCGGTCCCGCGACCGCGCCTTGCAGAACGCGAAACGCGATCAGCATGCTCAGCGTCGGCGCCAGCGCGCACAGGAACGACGCGATGACGAACAGAAACACGGACGCGGTGAACAGCTTCACCTGCCCGAAGCGCTGTGACAGCCACCCCGTCAGCGGCAGCGAGATGGCGTTCGCAACGCCGAACGACGTGATCACCCACGTGCCCTGGTCGGACGACACGCCGAGGTCGCCGGCGATCGACGGCAGCGACACGTTTGCGATCGACGTGTCCAGAACGTTCATGAACGTTGCAAGGGACAGCGCCACGGTTCCGATGGCCAGTGTCGAGCCCCGCAGCGGCTTGTGAGCGTCAGCCATGACGGTACTTAGAACGCGTGTCCCGTGGCGGTCGGCGTCGCCTGCGGCATCCGCTGCGCCGCTGCCAGCTTCGACGGCCGCTCGGAGGCGAGCCGGGGGCCCGTGTCGGCAACACGGCCGGTTTCGTTGGAGGCGATGATGTCCCTGACGCGGCCGTCGGCGACGTCGTCGTCTCCATGGAAGACGTCGGTCGAGTAACTGGACGAGCTTCCGGCGAGGCGCGGCAGCGATGATCCGCCGCGAACGCGCGTATTCACGTCAGCCTTCATCGAGAGACCGATCTGCAACGGGTGCTGCTGGAGTTCCTGTGCATCGAGCGCAACGCGGACGGGAACCCGCTGCACGACCTTGATCCAGTTCCCGGTCGCGTTCTGCGCAGGCAGAAGCGCGAAGGCGGCCCCGGTTCCTGCGCCGAAGCCGGCTACGATGCCGTGATACTGCACGTGGCGCCCGTACACGTCGGCCGTCAGCGTGACCGGCTGGCCCACGTGAATGTCAGCGATCTGCGGCTCCTTGAAGTTAGCGTCGACCCACACCTGGTCCAGCGGCACGACGGCCATCAAGGCGGCGCCCGGACTCACCCGCTGACCCAGTTGCACACTTCTTCTGGCCACAAACCCGGACACCGGCGCGGGAAGCTGCGTGCGGGCGTATGCGAGGTAGGCGGCACGGACGGCAGCGGCCGCGTTGCGTACGTCGGGATGATCTGCAACGGTGGTTCCGTCGACGCGGGCACGGTTGGCGATGAGCTGCTGCCGGGCAGACTGAAGTCCAGCCTGAGAGGCCCGCAGCGCATCGCGGGCATGTTGGAGCTCTTCCGCCGACACTGCGCCGGAGCTGCCGAGCCGCTCGCGCCGCGCGAGATCCTGCTGCGCCGTCGTCAGATCCGCCTGGCGAACCTGCAAGGCCGCCTGGAGCTGCGCCGATGTGGCGAACAGGTTGCGCACCTCGCGAACCGTTTTCGCCAGCTGCGCTTCGGCCTGGTCCAGCGCCACCTTTGCATCCTCCTGGTCCAGCCGCACGAGCGTCTGCCCGGCCTTCACGAACTGCGTGTCGTCGGCCCCGATCGCGACGACGGTTCCGTAAACCTGCGGCGTGATCTGCACCACGTTGCCGCTCACGTAGGCGTCATCGGTCGACTGCATGTAACGCCGCTCTTTCGCCCACCACACTCCGTAGGCGGCGCCGAGGATGATGAAGACGGCCGCTGCCACACCAAGCCAGCGCAAGCGCCGTGCCTTGAGCGAGAGAGCGCGCGGCTCGGCTTGGGCCGGCAGTGGGGTTTGGGTCTCTTTCATAGGTCACTCGCCTTTGCCGAGGCGAACAATGCCTAGGCAAACAATAGGTCAAAAAAAGGTCAGGCGTTCTCCAGCATGCGATGCAGGAAGCCCTCGAGCTGGCGCGCGTCGCTTTGCGAGAAGCCGCGCAGGAATCGATTCAGCACCCGCATCGCGCACAGCCGCATCGGCGGAAAGGCGTCCCGGCCCTGGTCCGTGAGCTCCAGGTTCACCAGCCGGCGGTCATCGGCATCGCGGCGACGCCGGATCAGTCCCTTGGTCTCCAGACGGTCGATCATGCGGGTCATGGCGCCGGCGTCGTAGGAGATGCCCTTGCAAAGCTGCGACGCCGAGTCGGCCTCGCCGAGCGCCAGCGAGGCGATCACCACGAACTGGGCCGCGGAGACCTCAAATGCAGCGAGCTCCACTTCGGCAGCGAGCTCCGCATCCAGCGCCGCGAATATCGCCGTACGTACGCGGTTCATCAGGTGCCCAACGCTCTTACGAGGCTCATACGTCTTCGAATCGTAGATGTCCGCTGGGAGGGGCTTCCCCGTGCCATGCGCTTTGCCAAGTCGGTCCATGGCGCGTAATTTACCTGCCCAGGCTGCTATTGTCAAGGCGACCATTGCTCGGGCAGCCCGTCCCTCGGCGGGCGCCGGGCGCCCTTGAGCTATCCTGCGCCGCAACCTGGGCTTCTCTTAAGGACCGACGCTCTTGGACCTGTCCCCGACCCTGTCCATCGATGAGAACCGCTTTTCGGCGAGCACGCCCACGCTGGCGCGGCTGCTCTGGCTGTTCTCGTACGGGCGCCGCGTAACGGTGGACCGCGGCGCGAGGCGCGTCACCGTCACGACGACGCGGCTGTGGCTCTGGCAGGAAACCCGGGTCATCGGCTTCGATCGGGTCAGCCGCATCATCTGCACCGGCCAGGGGATTCCGACCTTGCTCTTCTGGCGCTACCTGGCCGAGGATTCCGGCAGCGCTTCCGCGTTCTTCCTCGTCTCTCTGGTCCTGAAGGATCCGACCGACGACCTCGCCCTCTTCACGATCTGGGAAGACCAGCCACGCCGCTACGACTGGCTCGACAGGCTGGCGGGAGTGGCACGGAACGATGCTCGCGTCGGCGATGAGGAGTGTGTCCGGGTCGTGGATCTGCTGCACGAATTCCTGGGCGTGCCGATAGCGCGTCATTGAGACCGCCCGGTAAGCTACGAGCCCTCGCAACGCGAACAGGGCTGCGGAGAAGGCAACATGGGTTCCGTGGACGACTTTTCCCGTCGGCTGCTGCTGCGGAGAATTGCGCTGGCTGCGTCTCTTGCGTGCGTTGCAACGTCGCGCTCTGAGCACGCACATGCCGCCGATGCGCCCCTGATCGCGGAAGACGACCCAGCTGCCAAGGCGGTGAAGTACGTCGCGGATGCGTCCAAAGCGAAAGGGGCGCCGCCCGGCAACACGTGCGGAAATTGCGCGTTATACCAGGGGAAGTACGCATCGAAGGAAGGGCCGTGCCAAATCTTTCCCGGCAAGAACGTCACGGCCGCGGGATGGTGCGCGTCCTGGGCACCGCAGATGTAGCCGCCAACGCATGGTCACTCTCTACGGCATCAAGAACTGCGACACGATGAAGAAGGCGCGCACGTGGCTGGACAGCCACGGCGTGGCCTACGAGTTCCATGACTACAAGAGCGCCGGGATCGACCAGGCGCGTCTCGAGCGTTGGTGTGCGGAAAAAGGCTGGGAGACTCTTCTCAACCGCGCGGGTATGACGTTCCGGCGGCTTCCCGATGAGCACAAGTCGCCGCTCAATGAGCGCCGCGCAATCGCCCTGATGATGCAACACACGTCGATGATCAAGCGTCCCGTCCTCGAGTCGGGCACGCGTTTGCTGGTCGGATTCAAGCCCGACGAATACCAGACGCTTGCGACGCGAGGTGGGGCGCGCGCTGGCGATTCGACACACTTACGGAGCAAGCAGAAAACATGAGCACGCGCGAATCTCCTTCCGTGGCATTCCGGACTCTCGCCACCGTGCTCATGACCCTCGCCGGGGCGCTGTTGAGCTCCGTGGCAGCCGTTGCAGCACAGAGCGAGCCGGCGGCGCACGCGCCGCGCACCGACGTGACCGAC
>FTDY01001299.1_pt1 | contig 21944 bp, 15 predicted proteins | sample 1640031 | NCBI WGS metagenome assembly FTDY01 (sample SAMEA3914816, study PRJEB12502) | metagenome | biome: forest; material: soil | place: USA | collected 2011-09-16 | depth 0.3 m
CTCGGAGCCGGCTTGCGTGCAGCGCGCTGTCGCCCCGCTCGCCTCCGGGCTACCGCTTTCCCTCGCACAGGTTGCCGTGGAGTCGTCGTCTGCGGACGTACCGTCGGTGAACTCACGTCGGCCAACGCGGCTTCCAGACGCTGTGTGATCTCGTCCACTTCGCCCTGGGCCTGGATCGAGCGCAACAGGCCCTGCTTTGCGTAGTAGTCGACCAATGGTTTGGTCTTCTCGTCGTAGACGCGGAGGCGTTCCGCGACGGTGGCCTCGTTGTCATCCGGCCTCTGAGTCAGCCGGTGCGGCGCGCCCGTCTTCGGGCACGGCTCGCTCTGGGCCTGTGCGGAGGGCGAGGTGAAAAGATTGAACACGCGGCCGCAATCGGCGCAGGTCCGGCGCCCGGAGATGCGCAGCACGAGCTCGGCGCGGTCCACTTCCATCAACACGACCGCATCGAGGGGCTTTCCCAGAGCGCGCAACATCTGGTCGAGGGCATTCGCCTGTTCGAGGTTGCGCGGAAACCCGTCCAGGATGAAGCCGCGCTGCGCATCCGGCTCCGCGAGGCGCTCGCGGATCATTCCGAGCACGATCTCGTCCTCCACGAGCAGCCCGCGGTCCATGGCCTTCTTCGCCTCGAGTCCGAGCGGCGTGCCGTTGGCCACCGCGGCCCGAAGCAGGTCGCCGGTGGAAATCTGCGGTATCCCGTGCCGCTCGATGAGACGCTGGGATTGAGTGCCCTTGCCGGAGCCAGGCGCGCCCAACAGAACGATGCGCATGATGATGTTGAGACCGGTTAGTGGCAGCTGCGACGGCCCGCAACCTTACCGGCCACTTCCGGGGAGGTCAAACGCCGTGCCGTTCCGTGGCGGGCGCACGCAGGGGCCTCCCGCTGCGGTATTCTTGTCTGTCTCCCACAGCCCGCCCGCCACCATGAAGAAAAAGCCCCGCCGCGCGCCCGTCTCCCGGAAGAACGCCTTCTACGCCCAGTCCGGGGGTGTGTCCGCCGTCATCAACGCCTCGGCCTGCGGCGTCATCGAGGCCGCGATGAAGCAGCCGCGCCACATAGGCAAGGTTTACGCCGGCCGCCACGGCATCATCGGCGCGCTGACCGAGGACTTGATCGATGTGTCGCGGGAGAGCGCCGCCACCATCCGGGGACTGAGGAACACGCCCGCCGGGGCCTTCGGCTCCGCGCGCTTCAAGCTAAAGGGGGTCGACCAGAACCGGGCCGAGTACGAGCGCCTCATCGAGGTCTTCCGCGCGCACAACATCGGCTACTTCTTCTACAACGGCGGCAACGACTCGATGGATACGGCGCTCAAGGTCTCGCAGATCGGCGAGTCCCTGGGGTTCCCGATCATCTGCGTCGGCGTGCCCAAGACCGTGGACAACGACCTGCCGCACACCGACTGCTGCCCCGGCTTCGGCTCGGTCGCGAAATACGTCGCCGTCTCCACGCGCGAAGCCGGCCTGGATGTCGCCTCGATGGCGCGTACGTCGACGAAGGTTTTCATTCTCGAGGTCATGGGCCGCCACGCGGGATGGATCGCGGCCGCGGGCGGACTTGCGGGCAACAAGCCTCAGGAGCCGCCGCACATCATCCTCTTCCCGGAAATCCCGTTCGAGCAGGGAAAATTCCTGGCAAAGGTGAAGCAGTGCGTCACGGACTACGGCTACTGCGTGATCGTCGTCTCGGAAGGGGCCGCGTATGCCGACGGCAAGTTCCTCGCGGACGCCGGCACGACGGACGCGTTCGGGCACACACAGCTCGGGGGAGTGGGTCCGCTGGTCGCCAACATGATCCGCGAGGCCCATGGGTTCAAGTACCACTGGGCGGTCGCGGACTACCTGCAGCGCGCGGCGCGCCACATCGCATCCAAGGTGGATGTCGAGCAGGCGTATGCCGTCGGCAAGGCCGCGGTCGAGCTTGCAGTCAAGGGCGTGAACGCGGTGATGCCCACGATCGTTCGCAAGTCCTCGAAACCGTACCGCTGGACCATCGGCCACGTCCCCTTGAGCGAGGTGGCGAACCTGGAGAAGAAGCTTCCCCGCGAATACATCACGGCTGACGGCTTCGGAATCCCCGAGCCCTGCCGCCGTTACCTGCAACCCCTGATCGGGGGCGAGGCGTACCCGCCCTATCGGAACGGCCTGCCGGAATACGTGCGCATCAGGGGAGTCGCGGTGCGCCGCAAGCTCACGACCGACTTCAAGGTGTGAGCCGGTTTCCGATTTGAAAAAGCGCGCGCTTCCGCGTGGTATAGTGCGCCGCCTTTTTTGGGCCACCGGACGATCCCTCAAGAATGCCGTCCGGACCGCAACCAAATTACAACTTATTGATTTGAGGGAGAAAATAGATGGATGCCACCCTGTGGCTCTGGCTGTGTATAGCAGCCGGTGCGCTCGCGGTCCTGTACGGTGTGTTCTCGACTATTTCGATCCTGCGCCTGCCGGCGGGCAATGCCCGAATGCAGGAGATAGCGGCGGCCATTCAGGCCGGCGCCCGCGCGTATCTGAATCGTCAGTACAGCACCATCTTCATCGTCGGCCTCATTCTGTTCGTGGTGCTGGGGTTCGGCCTCTCATCGTGGGCCACCGCGGGTGGCTTCGCCGTCGGCGCCATCCTCTCGGGCCTCACCGGGTATATCGGCATGAATATTTCGGTGCGCGCAAATGTGCGCACCGCTGAGGCTGCCACCCGCGGACTGAACGCCGCGCTGAGCGTCGCATTCCGCGGCGGAGCGATCACGGGAATGTTGGTCGTCGGGCTCGGCCTCATCGGGGTTGCGGGCTACTTCGCGCTCCTGCGGCCTTCTCTCGGCGACGACGGCGCGCTGCACGCCCTCGTTGGCCTTGCGTTCGGCGGCTCGCTGATTTCTATCTTCGCGCGCCTCGGCGGCGGCATCTTCACGAAGGGCGCGGACGTCGGCGCCGATCTCGTCGGCAAGGTGGAAGCCGGCATTCCCGAGGACGACCCTCGCAACCCCGCGGTGATTGCCGACAACGTCGGCGACAACGTGGGCGACTGTGCGGGCATGGCTGCGGACCTGTTCGAGACTTACGCCGTCACGCTCGTCGCGACCATGCTGCTCGGCGGCCTGCTGTTCGCAAACAGCGGGGAAGGCGCGACTGCCGCGATCATCTATCCCCTGGTGCTCGGCGCCGCATCCATCGTCTCCTCGATCGTCGGCACCTTCTTCGTGTCCGCAAAGCAGGGCGGCAAGATCATGAACGCCCTGTACAAGGGCGTGATCGTCTCCGGAGTGGTTTCCGCGGTGGCGTTCTACTTCATCACCAAGACGATCATGCCCGAGCACGCAATGGATCTGTTCGGCTGCACGCTCGTCGGGCTTGCGCTCACGGGTGCGCTGATCGTCATCACCGAGTACTACACCGCCACCGAGTACAGCCCGGTGCGCAAGGTGGCCGCGGCCTCCCAGACGGGTCATGCGACCAACATCATTGCAGGCCTCGGGGTCTCGATGAAGTCGACGTCCCTCCCCGTGATCGCGGTGTGCCTGGCGATCTGGGGCTCGTATGAGCTCGGCCAGCACATGGGCGACAAGCTCGGGCTCTATGGCATCGCGATCGCCGCGACGGCCATGCTGTCGATGACGGGAATGATCGTCGCGCTCGACGCGTACGGCCCGATCACCGACAACGCCGGCGGCATCGCCGAGATGGCCGGACTGCCGAAGTCGGTTCGCGACATCACCGATCCGCTGGATGCAGTGGGCAACACGACGAAGGCGGTCACGAAGGGGTATGCGATCGGCTCGGCGGGTCTTGCCGCGCTCGTGCTGTTTGCCGACTACACGCACAACCTGGAAGCGGCGGGCAAGATCGCCGAGTTCTCGCTGTCCGATCCCGCCGTGATCATCGGGTTGTTCATCGGCGGACTGGTGCCCTACCTGTTCGGCGCGATGGCCATGGAAGCGGTGGGCCGCGCCGCAGGCTCGGTCGTGAACGAGGTTCGCCGTCAGTTCCGCGAGATCAAGGGCATCATGGAAGGCACGGCCAAGCCCGACTACTCGCGCGCTGTGGACCTGCTGACGCGCGCTGCGATCCGCGAAATGATCATTCCTTCGCTGCTCCCCATCGCGGTGCCGATCGTGCTGCTGTACGCAATGAACGCGCTGATGGGCCCGGGCGCGGGCATCCGCGCGACGGGAGGATTGCTCATCGGAACGATCGTCACCGGCCTCTTCGTCGCGATCTCGATGACCACGGGCGGCGGCGCCTGGGACAACGCGAAGAAGTACATCGAGGAGGGCAACTTCGGCGGCAAGGGCTCGGACGCCCACAAGGCCGCGGTGACGGGCGACACCGTCGGCGATCCCTACAAGGACACCGCGGGCCCAGCCATCAACCCCCTCATCAAGATCATCAACATCGTCGCCCTGCTGCTGGTAACGGTTATGTGATTGGAAAAAGTGGCCTGCGGCCCTTTTTCGGACAGTGGCTGCGTTGCCGGCCGCAAAAGGGTTCGACGCATGCGTCTCACCTTTTGCGGCCTGCTTCAGCTCGAGGCGCGGAATGGGGCGTGGCGCACTGTCGGGCGCCCGGCAAAAGGCGTGGCTTTTGCCGGGGTGCCACCAGTGGCCGCGGCGCTTTGCGCCCCGTCAATGAGGCGCGGGATAGATCGCGCTGAGGAGCCTGTGCAGCACCGCGGGCGTGGCGGGCTTCACGATGTGGTGGTCGATGCTCGCCTCGCGCGAGCGCTTGCGGTCCGCTTCGTGACCCAGCCCCGTCAACGCGATGATCGTCGTCGATGTTCCCTGGGGCATGGAACGGATGCGGGCGGCGGCCTCCAGGCCGCTCAGCTCCGGCATGCTGATATCCATGAACACGACCGACGGCTGCACCTGGCGGTACTTGTCCAGCGCTTCGCGGGGCCCATACGCCGTGTGAACGTCGTGTCCCATCATCGATAGCATGAAAGCAACAGCGTCGGCCGAGTCGGCCTGGTCGTCGACGACCAGTACCGTGAGCGGAACCTCGGCACGAGGCAGCTCCTCAATCATTTCAGGCTCCCTTCGCAGTTCCAGCATCGTCGTGACCCGCGCGTGACTCGTCTTGAGCTTCGGTGGTAGCAAATTGCGTGCGCGCACTATGCCAGGCGTGCGTCGCGTGGATGCGACGGTGGCTTTCGGGTCTTGCGCAGCGGCCGCGGGCCGCTCGTCTGGCCCAATTCGACCTCAGGCGCGGCCGGCGCGAGTTTCCGAAAGCACGGCGCTCACGAGCTGGTTGAGGCGGGCGCAGTAGGCAGCGACCGGCTCGCCGGCCTCGGCCTGCTTTCCGCTGAGCGCGACGCTGATGTCTGCCAGGCGCCGCTCGATCCGGCCATCGACCGTCATTGACCGACACAACACTGCGCTCACGCATGCGTTGATCTCAGCATCAAGCTCGCGCGCATCGCTGCCCGCGATCTCAACGCCGGACAATTCACGCGGACATCCCGCGGCCATGTGCTCGCACCACAGTCGGGCAAGTTTCATCGCTTGACGCGCCTCTTGCTCTTGGGCCTGTTAGGTCGGAGCCCTTCTTACCATGCCGCCGGCCGCGGCGCACAGTTGTGAATTGTGGCGCCCGCGCACCCTTTTGTTGGCTGCCATCCACACAGGCGCGGCACAGGCACGCCGGCGCGCCCTGAAGTCATTGACCGGCAAAGCTTATTTATACCCGCAGGGAGTGTTGCTTCGCTGCCCGCACGGGCAACGGGCCTCAGGCGGCGAGCGACAGGGGCTGCGGCCTGCCCACGGCAAAGCCCTGAACGTAGTCGACGCCCATCCTGCGCACGGCCTCCAGCGCCGCCGCATCCTCGACCTGTTCGGCGATCACCTTGAAGTTGAGCGTGCGGGCGAGCTTGATCATGGCCGTGACCATGGCCTGGTTCACCGAGTCGCTGGCGAGGTTGCGCATGAAGGATCCGTCGATCTTCAGATAGTCCATGGGCAGGTTCTTCAGGTTGGAGAAGGAGCCCACGCCGGAGCCGAAATCATCCAGCGCGAACTGGCACCCGATGCCGTGCAGCACACCAACGAAGCGTCGCGCGTGATCGAGATTGGCGACCACGGCGGTCTCGGTGATCTCGAAACATACCTGCGCCGGCGCGACGCCCGTGCTGTCCAGGCACTCCACGACGAACTCCAGGAACTGCAGATCCCCGAGAGTCTGGCCGGAGATGTTGATGGCCACGCCACGGTTGGGGGGCACCTGGATGGCGCCGCGCCCCAGCGCGGCGAGCGTCGTCTGCACCACCCACCTGTCGACGAGCCCCATGAGCCGATAGCGCTCGGCCGCACGCAGGAATTCAGACGGCGGCACCTCGTGCCCGTTCTCATCCTGCAGACGGACGAAGACTTCCATTGCAGGTCCGTTGCCGTCCTGGCCGTAGGCCGGGACGATGGGCTGGTGGTAGAGCTGGAAGCGGTTTTCCTTCAGCGCGCTCTGCAGCCGCTGCAGCCACTGGATCTCGCCGGTGTGGCGCGCGAGCGCCTCGTCGCGCGCGGAGTACAAGGCGACGCGCCCTGAGCCCTGCTTCTTCGCGACATAACAGGCGGAGTCGGCGGCAGCGAGCAACTCCTCGAGCGTGCCGCTCTCGCGCGAGATCTCGACAAGGCCTATGGATACGCCGATGTTGAATATCTTGTCCTTCCAGACGAAGCGGTAGTCGCCGACCGCGCGGCACACGTCATCCGCGATCTGCCTGGCCTTGTCCAGCGGGCATCCGATGAGCAGCACGCCGAACTCATCGCCGCCCAGGCGCGCCACGGTGTCGCTGTCGCGCACCGCATCGCGCAGCACCTTCGCCACCTCGCGCAGCATGCTGTCGCCGGCGAGGTGTCCGCTCGTGTCGTTCACGACCTTGAAGCGATCCAGGTCGAGATAGCACAACACGTGCTGGCCTTCGCCGCGGTGTCCGCCTTCCGTCGCCTCTTCGAGGCGGCGCTCGAATTCACGGCGGTTCACGAGCCCGGTCAACGCATCGTGCGTCGCCTGATAGGACATCTGGCGCGCAAGCCCGCGCAGCTCGGTCACGTCGTGCAGAATCAGGGCCGCGCCGATCACCTGCTTCGCATCGTTGCGGATGGGAGAGGCCGACAGTTCGATGGAGCGCTCGCTGCCGTTCATCCGCGACAGCAGCAGGGCGCGGCGGCTGAGGTTGACGGGTGCGCCGCTGGTGAGGGCCTGCCGGACCGGATCGGACAGCAGCCGCCGATCCATCTCATCGACGAGGCCCACGAGCTCCTCGAGCGTCTTGCCGATGGCCTGCGCCGCGCCGCTGCCCGTAATGCGCTCGGCAGCCGGATTCAGATAGCCGATGCGCCCTTCCGCATCCGTGGTGATGATGGCTTCGGCGAGCGAGTTCAGCGCCAGCAGCGAGATCGCCTGCATGGGCGGCTCATCCGCGTGGGACGATGGACCGGACTCCGGCAGCTTCAGCGCAGGGACGGTCTGCGTCGGGATGATCTCGACGCCGGTGACGAGCAGCGCGGGGCCGCCCTCGTAGTCGACGGCGGCGGTCGCGATCTCCAGGCGGCTCACCTGTCCCTGCAGTCCGACCATGTCGATCTCGTAGCGCTCGGCGACCGTCTCGCCCGCCAGCCGGCGGCGGATGTTGTCGCTGACGAGCTCCGAATACTCCGGCGGCACGAGGTCCGCGAGCTTGCGGCCCGCAAGCTCGATGCGGTCGACGCCGACGAGGCTGGCGAACTGGCGGTTCGAATAGAGAATGGTGTCGCGGTGGATGAGCACCGCCTCGTGAATCCGGTCGCCCAGCTCCGCGAACAGCTTCGGCATGGGCGGGTTGGTCTCGCGGTCGCCGCTGGACGCCGCGCGTGTCAGAAGATGATTGACCGAGGTGACCAGGGCGGAGAACTCAGCGCTGTCGGACTGCAGCTCGATGCGCCCCGCGAGCCGCCCACCGATGGCGATCCGCTGCAGCTGTTGCGATAGCTCCCCAACGCTGTGCAGGGCACCGCGCTGGAGGAAGTACAGCACTAGCAGCACGCCCGCGATGAGTGCGAGCAGGAGGCACAAGAGCCCGAGGATCGACATAAAAAAAGTTCAACGCCTCGAAGGGTGATCCCGCCACAGCACTCTAGTTCGTCTTGTCGTGCCTTAGGATGCGGATGCCCTGCAGCATAGCTCAGGCGGGCCCACACTTAAGCGCGTATTTCACCATATCTCGTCGCAAGTCAGCTTGGCATACGCCTGGAAAACCCTTACCTTCATCCGCCGTTTGCAACCGTTGCAATAAGTCCAATCGAACCGGTGTACGAGGAGCACGAAACGATGTTGAGCACCGATGCCCGCGAGCAGATGATCGAGCAGCAGGTGCGAGCCTGGGACGTGCTCGATGGGCGCGTGCTGGCGCTGCTGCGCGAGGTGCCGCGCGAGCTGTTTGTCCCGCCGGCGCACCGGGTGTTCGCATTCGCGGACCTGGAAGTGCCGCTACCCCACGGACAGCACATGTTGCGCCCGAGCGTGGCCGGCCGTTTGTTGCAGGCGCTGCAGCTCACCGGCACGCAGCGGGTCCTGCAGATAGGCGCCGGATCCGGGTTCATCACCGCATGTCTGGCCGCAGCCGCGACCCAGGTGAAGTCGGTCGAGATCATCCCCGAGCTGGCCGCGCTGGCCCGCGAGAACCTGGCATCCCTCGGCGTGCGCAATGCGGAAGTCTCCACCGGGGACGGCATGCAGCTCGAGGGCCGCACACGCTACGGCGCGATCGCTGTTACGGGTTCCATGCCGGTGTACGAAAAGGTGTTTCAGAGCCAACTCGAGATCGGTGGAAGGCTGTTCCTCGTGGTGGGCGAGGCGCCCGCCATGGAGGCCCGGCTCATCCGCCGTACCTCGGAAGAGGCATGGACGACGGAAAGCCTGTTTGAGACGGTCGTCGACCCATTGATCAACGCCCCAAAGCCGCCGGAGTTCAGATTCTGAAAGCCGTGCCGGCAATTCGCATCCGAGCGCTGGCAGGCCTGACGGTCGCCTCGCACTCCAAATTTATAAGACCTTGAATTTAAAGGGAAAGATATGAATCGCGCTGTGGCTTCGCTATTCCTGTCGCTGGCGCTGAGTGGCGCCGCAGCGGCGAAGGACCTCGTAGGCGTCTACGAGGACGCCACCCACAACGACCCGCAGGTCCGCGCCGCCGACGCGAACCGGCTCGCCCAGCGCGAGCAACGCCCGCAGGCCTGGGCAGCCCTGCTGCCACATCTGAGCGGCTCGGGCTCCTGGACCAAGGACAAACAGGACGGGACCCAGTCGAGCCTGTTCGTCGACCCCTCCATTCAACCTCCCGTCTCGGTGGGCTTCTCGTCCGATTCCACCGCCAAGCGCTGGGGCCTGAATCTCACGACGACCCTCTTCTCCTGGTCCAACCTCATGACGCTGAAGGAGTCCTCCAACCAGGTCGCGCAGGCGGAGGCCACCTATCACGCCGCCGAGCAGAATCTGATACTCAGGGTCTCCCAGGCCTATTTCACGGTGCTCTCGGCCCAGGACAACCTGGACGCGCAGCAGGCCTCTCTGGAGGCGATCGCCCGGCAGCTCGACCAGGCCAACAAGCGCTTCGAAGTCGGCCTGATCGCCATTACGGACGTCGAGGAGGCCAAGGCGGCGCGCGACACGGCCGCGGCGCAGGTGATCGCCGCCAAGCGGACCCTGGCGACCAACAATGACCAGCTGAGCGAGATCACCGGACAGAAGTACGACGCGCTGTCCAAGCCCGGCGATCACATGCCGCTCAACAATCCGGAGCCGGCGAGCGAGGACCGCTGGGTCCAGGTATCCCTCGACCAGAATCTGTCGCTGGTCTCCAGCCGGCTGGCGGCCGATATCGCGCGCGACCAGGTGAAGGTCGCCTTCGGCGGTCATCTGCCCGAGATCGATCTGGTGGCCAGCCGGGTGCGCACCAACACCGATGAGACCGAGACCTTTCCGGGCTTCTCATTCGCCTCGCCCACTACCGTTACCGACAAGCAATACGCATTCCAGATCAGCGTCCCGATCTATAGCGGCGGACTCACGCAGTCGCGCGGGCGCCAGGCCCAGTACCTGTGGATTGCCGCGAAGGAGTCTGTAGTACAGAACTCCCGCGCGACCGAGCGTCAGGCGCGTGATGCCTATCTCGGCGTGATCAGCGGCATCGCTCGTGTCCAGGCGCTGCGCCAGGCCCTCGAGTCGAGCCAGACGGCACTGAAGGCCACTGAGGCAGGCTACGAAGTGGGCACCAGAACCGCAGTCGACGTGCTCAACGCGCGGCGCCAGCTCGTGCAGGCGCAGACCGACTATGCCGGCAGCCGTTACGACTACATCCTGAGCATCATCCAGCTGCGCCTCGCCGCCGGCACGCTCAATCGCAACGACCTGGTGGAGATCGGCCAGTGGCTCGACGTCAACGAGGCGACGACCCCCGCAGCGCCGCTCGCTCCGGTGCCGAATCCCGGCGCCGCAACATCGCCGCTGCCTCCGGGTGCAACGCCTCCGCCGGCAACGGCCCCGAGTCCGCCGCAGCGTTAGTTACGGCCTGCGGCCGGCTCACTGCTGCAGCAGCGGATTGATCAGGCCCAGCAGCTTGGCGAGCGCACCGCGGTTGCCGTCCACCGATGCCCGCCCCTCAGCTCCGATTCGCGCGCGCTCGGCCGGGTCGGAAAGCAGCGCCGTGACCGTGCGGCCAAGCGCCCGAGAGTCGGCAACGACCTGGGCCGCTCCCCGGGAAATCAGCAGGCGCGCGATGTCCTCGCCGTTGAAGTTGTGGGGACCCGTGAGAATCGGCAGTCCCAGGGCGGCCGGCTCCAGCAGATTGTGCCCGCCGATGGGAACCAGGCTGCCGCCCACGAAGGCGACATCACAGGCCGCATAGAAATCCAGCAGCTCCCCGAGTGAGTCCACGAGCAACACCTCCGGAGACTCGGGCTCGGTGCCCGATCCTTCGCGCGAGCGGCGCGCAAAGCTCACTCCCGATTGCTCGATCACGCTCGCGACATCGTTGAATCGGTTCGGATGGCGCGGCACGACGACGAGCAGCGCGCCCGGATGCACAGTGCGCACTATCTTGTGCGCCTCCAGCGCCGCTTCCTCCTCGCCTCGGTGCGTGCTTCCGGCGACCCAGACGGGCCTTCCAGGTGCATAGTGATCGCGCAACTGCTGACCGTGAGCAATCGTGTTGGGAGGTACTGCAAAATCGAACTTCAGATTCCCCGTGACGTGAGTCCGATCGGGATCGGCGCCGATATCCCGAAAGCGACCCGCATCGCCTGCCGCCTGCGCTGCAATCACCACTCCCTGCGACAGAGCGTCGCGGAACAGCCTTCCCAGCTTGCGGTAGCGGCCGGCGGACTTGGCCGATATGCGGGCGCTCGCGAGCACGAGCGGCACTCGGCGCTTGCCGCACTCGTGATACAGGTTGGGCCACAGCTCGGTTTCGAAAATCACCGCCAGCCGCGGATGAACGCGATTGAAGAAGCGCTTCACGGAGCCAGGCAGGTCGAACGGAACGTAGCGCACCCGCACCCCATCCTTGAACATCGCACGCGCTCGGGCGGCCCCTGTGGGTGTCAGTGTCGTCACGATGAGCGGAATATCTGGAAAGTGCTGCCGCAGCGAAGCCACGAGAGGCGCGGCCGCCTGCACCTCTCCGACGGACACCGCGTGGATCCAGACACCGGAACCATCCAGCCGCGGCCCGAAGCCGAAACGCTCGCTGAAGTTGCGCCAGTAACTGCGATCCTTCAGTCCGCGGCACAGCATCAGCAGCGAGATCAGGGGTGCGGCTATGTAGACGGCCAGGGAGTATGCGAATCGCAAGGGGTTGCCGTGAGTGAGGATGCCGTGAATGAGTGAGTGCGTGGGACGACGTTTAAGTTTCCGGCTGCAACGGACGGTCGCCCGAGGTCTGCCGGTAGCCGTCCAGCAGGCCATGCCAGTCGGATTCGCCGAAGCGGTCCGTCGGCATTCCATACGCCACCTTCTCGAGCGACCGGCGCAGCCGCACGAGATTCTCATCGCGCCACAACCCCGGCCGGCGCAACTGGCAGCGGTCGAAATCGATGAGATACACCTTCGCATCCTCGCTGAGCAGGACGTTGTGAGCGTTCAGGTCGGCATGGCACACGCCCAGGTCGTGGAATCTGCGGATGCAGCGTCCGATCTCGATCCAGGTGAGGATCGAGAGCGCGCCGGTGCGCAGGCACTCCGTGAGCGAGCCCACCGTAGGCAGCCGCTCCGTGATGATGTCGCCGATGTAGGTACGGCCCTTGTGCTCATAACGGGCCGCGATCGGCGCCGGAACCGGCAGCCCCGCACGATGCAGGCGATAAGTGAGCTGCCACTCCGCAAAGGGGCGGGTGCTCTCCTCGCCGCGCCACAGATAGCGATCGCCCGAAAGGCGCGCCGCGACTCCGCCGCGTCGGTAGTGTCGCAGGACCAGGCGCTTACCATTCACATTGATGTACAGAGCGGCGCCGCGCCCCCGCGGCCTGCCTTCGACCGCGCCCTTCGCATCCCAGTGATTGGGGTCAAACCAGGCAGCCGTCAAATTGCCGGCGCGGGAGCCGTCATATAGCATTGCGCCGCTGTTCAGGGCGCTGTGCTTGACTTCCGAACCGAGCGGCCAGCGTCCGGTCATTTCACGCGCTGCGTGCAATGTCCCAGCCGGTTTGCGCAGGACCGCAAGCCGGTGAGATGCAGCGGCGCAAAGGCGCCGTGAAGAGAATCTCTTTCATGCCCTGACCTCCAACTATGTTACCCCTGGCGGACCCGCCTCGAAGCGTTTGCATCCTGAGACTGTCGGCGATCGGCGATGCCTGTCACGTCGTGCCGATAGTGCGCACGTTACAGCATGCGTGGCCGCAGACACAGCTCACCTGGATCATCGGCAAGGCCGAAGCGCGTCTCATGTCTCTGCTCGACGGCGTGGAGTTTATCACCGCGGACAAGCGTGCCGGGTGGGGGGCACCGAGCGATCTGCGCTCCCGCTTGCAGGGCCGCCGATTCGACGTCCTGCTGCACATGCAGCTTTCGATGCGGGCGAGCCTCATCGCGCGCCGGATTGCGGCCGACGTGAAGTTGGGCTTCGATCGTGCGCGGGCGCGCGAGCTGCAATGGCTCTTCACGAATGCGCGCATCCCCGCTCGCTCTCGCGAGCACGTGCTCGACAGCTTCTTCGGATTCACCGCCGCGCTGGGAATCCGCGAGCGGGTGCTTCGCTGGGACATGCCGATGCCGCCAGGTGCGCTGGAGTATGCACAGCGGCTGATACCCGATTCCCAGCCCACCCTGGTCATCAGCCCCTGCTCGAGCCATCCGCTGCGCAACTGGCGCGCCGAGCGCTATGCGGCCGTCGCCGACTACGCGGCGCGGCACCACGGCATGCGGGTGATCCTTGCCGGCGGACCGAGCCGGCTCGAGATCGACACCGGCGCCGAGATCGAGCGTGTGGCCCGGGCCCCGCTGGTGAACCAGATCGGGCGCGACACGCTTCCGGAGCTGCTGGGACTGCTGAGCCGCGCCACGGCCCTCCTGACTCCCGACTCAGGTCCCGCGCACATGGCGACCATGGTGAAGACGCCCGTGCTGGGCCTGTATGCGGCCACGAACCCGGCGCGCAGCGGCCCGTATCTATCCCGGCTGTGGTGCGTGGACGCGTATCCGCAGGCCGCGCGCCGCTTCCGGCACCGCACTCCCGAGAAGCTTCCCTGGACGGACAAGATCGAGGAGCGCGGGGTGATGGACCTGATCGAGGTGGCGCAGGTCACCGCGAAGCTGGACGAGTTGTTACGATGGCGCTCATGAACGACATTCTCGTGCCGATCTCGCCCGGGGAGCTGCTGGACAAGATCACCATCCTGCGAATCAAGTCTGCGCGCATCGCGGATGAGGGCAAGCTGGCGAACGTGCGGCTGGAGCTCGGGCTGCTCGAAGCGAAGTGGCGCGAAAGCGGTTGCGCTGCCTTTGACGTGTCGAGGGAGGAGCGTGCCCTGCAGGACGTCAACGAGCGTCTCTGGGACATCGAGGACCGCATCCGCGACAAGGAGGCCGCGCAGACTTTCGACACGCAGTTCATCGAGCTTGCGCGGTCGGTGTACCTTTCGAACGACGAGCGCGCGGCGATCAAGAGGCGCCTCAACGCACAGCTGGGCTCGCGCATGGTCGAAGAGAAGTCCTACCGGTCCTACCGCCCGGCCTGATCCCAAGCTTTAGCTTAAGTTCCGCCTAAAAGCCTTTGGTATCATCGGCTTGCGTGGTCGAGGGGCCTCTCAGCGAGTACTCCGCGCCGCAGTAGGGACACTTCGCCCAGCCGCTGTCCTCAATGGGCAGGTACACCCTGGGGTGCGAGTTCCACAGGTACATCTCGGGCGTCGGGCACGACAGCGGCAGATCCTCGGCCGTGACTTCGTATTGGTTCTGGGCGTTCGGCTGGATGAGCGGCTTCGTCGCGGCCATGGCGGCTTCGTACAAGGGCTATGGGACAGGCGGCGGATTATACCCAGTTGAGCGCCACCCGCTCCCCTACTCCCCCAGTGCGCGGTTCCAGATCTCGACCACAGCCATGCGCTCCGCACAGAACTCGGACTCCGGCACTATCGGCTCGGCACCGGCAAGAGAGAGGTGGTGCGTGCGCGTGCGGTAGGTCCGATACGCGGCGGTGAGGGTATCCACGGTCGATTGCGAGACGAGATCCGCGGACGCTACCGACTCGAGCTGACGTATGGTGTCGGAGAACATCGCCACCGGCGGGTACTGCTTGGCCCAGCGCAGCGACCAGTACTGCGCAAGGAACTCGACATCCGCGACGCCACCGGCGTCCTGCTTGATGTCGAACTGGCCCCGGGACGACCTGGAGAGCTCCCTTCGCATCCGTTCGCGCATGCTGCGCACTTCCTCACGCAGAGTGTCGTGCCGGACGTGCTGACATAGAGTCTCGAGACGCACGGCCTCGAACTCGGCGCGCAGGGCGTGCGCGCCCGCCACCGCCCTCGCATGCAGAAGGGCCTGGTGCTCCCAGGTCCAGGCCTCGCTGCGCTGGTACTCAGCAAAGGCCCGGATATTCGTCACGAGCATGCCGCCCTTGCCGCTCGGCCGCAGGCGCACGTCGACCTCGTAGAGCCGGCCCGCGGATGAGTGCATCGTCAGCAGGTGTACGATCCGCTGCGCGAGGCGCACGAAAAAGAGTTGGTTGTCGATGGGGTGCGCACCGGCGGTCTCCTGCCGCTCGCCGCGCGAGTCGTGCAGGAACACCAGGTCCAGGTCGGATGAGTAGCTGAGCTCGATGCCTCCGAGCTTGCCGTAACCAGCGGCACAGATGGCGACTTCCCGGCGCTCCACGCCCTCGCCGCAGCCGGGCACCCCGAACTGTTGCGTGATCTGACGCCAGCCCAACTGCATCGCCCGCTCGAGGATCAACTCGGCGATTTCGGTGAGCCGGTCGCTGACCCGCATCACCGGCAGCCGCCCCGTCAGGTCGGCGACCGCGACACGGAATATCGCCGCGCTCTGAAAGTGCCGCAGGGCCTCGACCTGATGCTCCGGCTCGTCATCCTGGACGTCGCTCATTCGCAGCTCGAGCTCCTGCGCGAGACTGGCGCGGTCGGGCAGCTCCGATAGCAGGCGCTCGTCGATGAGCTCATCCAGCAGCAGCGGATGAGATGCTATCTGGGTGGCGAGAAATTCCCCGTGCCCGCACAGCTCGACGAGGCGCTCGCGGGCGGCGCGGTTCTCGTGCAGCAGGGAGAAATACGCCGAGCGTTGACCGATGGCCTCGACGATTCTGAGCACCCGCCGCAGAACCGCGAGTTGCGAGCCGCCATCGGCCAGGGCGATGTCGGCGAGCAGCTCCGGCAGCAGGCCCTGCAGCCGCTTGCGTCCCGGCTCATCCAGCCGGCGTACGAGCGCGGATTCCCTGAGTTCCACCAGCAGGCGTGCCGCTTCGTTCGCCTCGAGGAAGCCCACCCTGGCGAGCGATTCGGCAACCATGGCCGCATCGGCCGCGGACTCCCAGAATCGCCCGAGGTCGATCCTCGCAGTGGCGCCAGGCGGCCCCTGAGCGCCGAAGACGACCAGACGGAAGTGCTGGCCCACACGTGAGCGATGGCCGTCCAGCTCACGGATCAGGGCCGGCCAATCCGCCGCTCCCATCGCAAGAGCGATTCGCTCGCAAGACAGCGGGTCTTCAGGCAGCTTGTGCACCTGGGCATCCGCGAGCATCTGCAGGCGGTTCTCGAGGCGCCGCAGAAACACGTAGGCGGCGCGCAGCTCCGCGGCGACACCGGCGGGGAGCAGGCGGCTGCTGTCCAGAATCTCCAGCGCCGCCAGCAGCGATTGTGTCTGCAGGCGCCGGTCGCGGCCACCGCGAATCAACTGGAAGGCCTGCACGATGAATTCAATTTCGCGGATGCCGCCGGGGCCGAGCTTCACGTTGTCTGCAAGCTCGCGCCGCTCGACTTCCTTCTCGATGAGCGCCTTCATCTCGCGCAGGCTCTCGAACACGCCATAGTCGAGATAGCGGCGGAAAACGAACGGCCGGACCGCGGATGCGTACAGCTCGGCGTAACGCTGCGGCGCGGTGACGGCCCGTGCCTTCACATATGCATATCGCTCCCAGTCGCGTCCGTGCCGCGGCAGATAGTCCTCGAATGAAGCGAAGCTCGAAACCAGCGGCCCGCTGTCCCCAAACGGCCGCAACCGCATGTCGACGCGCACTACGAAGCCGTCGTGTGTCGGCGTCTCCAGAAGCCGGATGACCGCCTGGCCGAGGCGCGTGAAGAACTCCTCATTGGCGATCGGCCGGGCGCCGTCCGTCTCGCCGTACTCGGGAAAGAGCATCACCAGATCCACGTCGGAGGAGAAGTTCAACTCTCTGCCGCCTAGCTTGCCCATCGCGATGATGACGAGCGGCTGCACCTGGCCGGCGGCCGAGCGCGGCTGGCCGTAGCGGGCGACCAGAGGCCCCGCGGCGTAGCGTGAGGCTACGTCGATCGCCGCATCGGCAAATGCAGAGAGCTCTGCGAGCGTCTCCTCGAGGCTTGCCCAGCCTGTGAGGTCGCGCCAGGCAATGCGCACGAGCTCCCGGCGGCGCCAGCGGCGCAGCCCTTCCAACATCGTCGCGTCGTTGGCCCCCTGCACCTCGTCGGCGGCGATGGGCAACGGCGGCGCCCGCGATGCGACTCCTGCCGGCGAGCAAGCCTGTTGCAGCTCATAGTGCCCGATGAGATCGGCCAACAGCGCCGCATCCCGCACACAGGACTCTGCAATGAAATCGCTGCAGGAAAATACGAACGGGAGCGCATCGCGGATGGCGGCTGGTGCGGCCTCCAGCGCGGCAGCGGCGCTCGCGCTCAGCGAATCGATCGCCTCCCGCACCCGCGCCTGAAGACTAAGCGGTGTCAGTTCCAGACATTTCCACCGAGGTCGTGGAACGCAGCGTCATCCGCACGGCGCCGCAAGCCCTTGAACGTCGAGGAAGTCGAGTACACCTGCGCGCCGTCGGAAGCGTCCACCGAGCCCGAGTCGCCTTCGATCTGGCTGTTCTCGATGTGCACGTTCGCCTTGCGGGCCGATACGCCGACGCCTTTCGCGGCGATGCGGCTGTTGGTGATGTGGATCTCGCAGCCATCCTCGGCGCTGACCGCATCCCCATCGAATTCAAGATTGCGGTTGTCGATCTGCAGAAAGCGGTCGCCCTGGCAGATGATGGGATCGTGGTGGCTCTCGATGGAGGCGTTCGCGGTCGGTCCGGAGCCGGCCACCCGTCTGAGAGCAGCGCTCTTGGCGCCGGCCGCCTTGACGGTGTACCCCGGACCCGATGCGAGCACATGGCCGGCGGAAGCACCCGATGCGGGCTCGCTGCGCGGCATCTGGGCAGGCTCCGCAGGCGTATCGGACACGGCGGGTTCGGACCGGGCCGTCTGTGCCTGCGCAGGCTCTTCGGCGGGCGCGTTGGCCGCGGCCGCACCAGGGGCGGCCGCGGGGACCGCGGCAGCCTCGGACGCTGCACCACCGGCGGAAGCCGCCCCACCGGCGGCAGCACCAGGACCGGGGGCTCCCGCAACGCCGGCAGACGCCGGCGGGCCCGCAACCACCTGGTCGAGTCGCACCACCCGCAGCTCGCCGGTGTCCTTGATGCGTACGGTGAAGGAATTGGCCTGCGGATCGGCGGCCACCACCTCGAGCCTGTCGTTGCGCTCGAGTGCCGCCCGGGCCCAGCTCATCTCGCTCTGGCCGGTTTGCAGTTTCGAGCAGGCAGCGAGTCCGGCCAGCACGGCGAGCGCCGCGCAGGTGGACCGTGAAATGCGGATTGCGTTCATGGTGGCTCCTTCTCATCAACCCGCGCGCGCGCGGGACGCGCGCGCGGGCCGACCCACCATACCCCTCGGCGGGGTGCAAAGAGAAGTGGCTCAGATCGGCGTCAGTGCACCTGCAGGCCTAAGCCACGTTTTTACTTAATTCGGCTCCTTCAGTTGCTCAGCAGCACCACGATCCTGGTTGCGGTGAACGTGTTCGTGCCGCTGTCGTATTGACCTGTGGCGGCCACGTCGATTACTGCCGTGGTGCCGCCGAGGTCCTTCGACAACGCCGACACGAAGTCCGAGAACTGATTGAAGTTGTCGGAGCGGAACTTCCCAGCGTGCCCGATCGCGAACAGCCCGGTCATCGTGGTTGAGTCCGGGACGATGGCCGCTGGCGCCGGCAGCGTGGTGAGATCCAGGGTCTGCGGGCCGATCTGGATGAAATGCTGGGTGCCGACATTAGCGAAGCTGGGCACGAGAGAAGCGCTCGTGGCCGTAAGTCCCGTGAACGCGGCCGTCGAGCCCATCCGGCCCCAATCGACGACGAGGAAGTCCGTGACCGAGGCGTAGTTGACGAGCGTTGCCGCCGTAAAGTCCGGCGGTGCGCTGCCGAAGGGCGTGACGAAGCCGAACACCCGGGCCGGCGCGCTCACTGCAAGCGCCGTCTGTGCCAGTGTCCCGGTATTGACCACGTAAGCGGCCGCCGTGGCGTCATTGGCGCTGCTGGATCCGGTGCCGGTGAAGTCGAAGACGCTCGGAGGCAATCCACCGAGTGACTGGAGATTCAGCGTCACGCTGTTCGCAGCCAGAGCCGTGACAACTCCCCACGCAGGAGTGATGTCGAGGCGCACACGCCCGGCCGTCGCGTCGAACGTCTTCGCGCCGTGCGAGCTGCTGCTTCCCGGCCCGGAATTATCCGGATTGGTCTCGACACCGAACACGTCGACTCTCTGGCCGACCGAGATGTCGGCGAGCGTGAACGCCCCCATCTGGCCTTCTTCGGTGACCGTCGTGTTGACTCCCACATTGACGGTCACGTCCTTCATCTCGAACTCGAAGTCATCGCCGTGATGACTCCAGCTCACGTCGCGCAGAGTGAGCGCCGTCTGGGTGCGCGCGATGACCGTGCCGCTCACCTGGTCCCCGGCCGGGTCATCGAGACTCGTGCCCGCGAGCACCCTCGAAGCCGAGAACATCTGGTTGGTAGTCTGCAGCGTGCCGAAAGCCGCGACCATCGTGCTGGCAGGCAACGCCGCAAGGGCCGTGATTCCGGCGGTCCCTACGTAGGTCGTGCCATTGATCTCATAGCTGGTCGTCGGCGTGACTTGCACCGTGACCTGGCCGGCCGCAGCGCCATGATTGTGGAACGGCTGAACGTTCAACACAAAATCGTTCTGTGCAGGGCTCGCGCTCGCCAATCCGCCGCGCACTCGAATCTGCTTCGTGTCGGACGGAACGACGCTTGCGACCAAGGTCGGTGAGACCGTCACCGTCCCGCCCGTGAGATCGACCGCGTTGGAGACTGCGAGGTTGAAGTCGAACGCGAGCCTTCCGGTGTTGCCGGGCGTAATGACGAGATGATGCGCGTTGTCCAGCTGGACCGAGACCGACACGGCGCCGGCAAGTGCATTGCCGTTGGCGTCGACCGGCTTCAGGGCGACTCCCTGTCCCGTGCCGTCATCGGCGGTAATGACCGCGTTCGTGTAATCGAGTGTGAGAGTCGCGCTGACGTAGGTGGCGGCGGGAATCTGCCCGGCGCTGATCACCTCCGTGAGATCCACGAGCTGCGAAAAATCGACCTGCGTAGCGGCCGGCACCGTCTCGACGGACGTGCCGTTGGCCGTCTGCAGCTGCAGCGATGTCAACGTCACGATGTAGCTGAGAAAGTCTCCCTTCGCATCGGTCAGCGTCACCATGGCCGAACCGCAGCTCGATGCGCTGCATCCTGACCCCGGCATGCCGGGCATCGTTCCAGTCTGGCTGGCCGTGCTGCCCATGCCGCTCATGCCGCCGCCGCAGGCGCTCACAAATGCGAGACAAGCCGCGGCAGCTGCCGCGCGGACGCTGCGCCAAGTTGATAGAGACATAGCTTCGAACTCCCGACGTGTGACGAGGCACAGACTAACGCCGCGGCGAGCTGGATGTTGACTCGAAAAGCGTCGTCTGGAACCGACAAACCGCGCGTGGGAACGACCTAACATCGGGGGGAACAGGAACAGGATCGGGGGCCGCGGCCCCATAGAACTATTTGTTACATCCCGGCTACTGACCGTGCGGGGCTGCGGCGCAGCATTTTCCGCCCTCACTCTTCGACAACCCCGGCGGCCCTGAAGTGTCAGGGCGGCAGCAGATCGGCGGCACCGCTGCACGATCGCAGGCTAAAAAAAACCCCGCCGAAGCGGGGTTTTCAAGAATGCGCGGTAAGAGGGGGGTCTTTATCCGCGACTTTCGGGGCGGCGCCTTGCTTGGCAGCGTCGGCACCAGCCCTTAACCGTCGAAGAAAGAATATCGATGTCGTGTTACAAAATCGATACCTCTTTCGAGAGGTCCCAAAGTCACGCCTTTGGGACCTCGCGTCGAAAGCGCCGCAGGCGCCTTTCGCCTCCGACAATCTTCCCTACATGTCCATTCCGCCCATGCCGCCCGGCGGCATGCCATGGCCGTGCTCCTCTTCCTTCGGAGCCTCCGCCACCATCACTTCGGTCGTCAGCAGCAGGCCCGCCACCGACGCAGCGTTCTGCAACGCCAGGCGCGTGACCTTCGTCGGGTCCAGGATGCCCGCGTCGAGCATGTCGCCGAACTCGCCGGTGGCCGCGTTGTAACCGAAGGACCCTTTACCTTCCTTCACGCGGTTGAGAATGACCGCAGCATCTTCACCTGCGTTGTCCACGATCTGGCGCAACGGCTCTTCGATCGAGCGGGACAGGATGCGGATGCCGACCTGCTGGTCCTCATTGGAGCCCACGACCTTGTCGAGAGCCTTCTGCACGCGGATCAGGGCGACGCCGCCACCCGGAACCACGCCTTCCTCGACTGCAGCACGCGTGGCATGCAGTGCGTCCTCGACGCGCGCCTTCTTTTCCTTCATCTCGACTTCGGTGGCCGCACCGACCTTGATCACGGCGACGCCGCCGGAGAGTTTCGCAACCCGCTCCTGCAGCTTCTCCTTGTCGTAGTCGGAAGTGGCTTCCTCCACCTGCTGGCGGATCGACTCGACGCGCGCCTTGATGTCGCCCGCCTTGCCGTTGCCGTCGATGATCGTCGTGTTCTCTTTCTCGACGACGATCTTCTTCGCCTGGCCCAGATCGTTCAGCGTCGCCTTCTCGAGCGACAGGCCGACCTCATCCGAGATCACCGTGCCGCCGGTCAGCACCGCGATGTCCTGCAGCATCGCCTTGCGGCGATCGCCGAAGCCCGGCGCCTTGACGGCGGAGACTTTCAGGATCCCGCGGATGTTGTTGACGACGAGCGTGGCCAGCGCCTCGCCCTCGACGTCCTCGGCGACCACGAGCAGCGGACGGCCGCTCTTGGCAACGCCCTCGAGCAGCGGCAGCAGCTCACGGATGTTGGAGATCTTCTTGTCGGCCAGCAACACGAACGGCTTTTCGAGCTCCGTCGTCTGGGTCTGCTGGTTGTTGATGAAGTACGGGGAGA
>FTDY01001247.1_pt1 | contig 21769 bp, 17 predicted proteins | sample 1640031 | NCBI WGS metagenome assembly FTDY01 (sample SAMEA3914816, study PRJEB12502) | metagenome | biome: forest; material: soil | place: USA | collected 2011-09-16 | depth 0.3 m
AAGTCCCGCTCGCCCTGCGTGACCATGACCATCAAGTGATCGGTTCCCTCAGGCCCGAGCGCCGTGACGCTCCAGTCCGGGCGCGGCAGCTGCAGCGTCTCGTCAGCCTTGATGGCGTTGGCCGAGTCGAGTTGATTCGGGAACAGCAGGTAGAAGCTGCCGGGCTGAGTTCCCTGGTAGAAGAGGTAGACGAAACCGTCGCGCTGCGAGTGGACCGACAGCGCCAGGTTGCTGCCGATCTTCAGCCGCGGCTGCACCACACTCGCTTCGACAGCCCAACGATCGTCGCGCTGACTGTAGATCGCGGTCAACGTCGCCAGCGGATCCGCCGCGGCAGCGGGCGTACTGCCCGGCTGTGTGAGGCTGACGGGCTGGGCGACGGCCACTGGCTGCGCGGAGCTTGCCCCAGGTGCGGCACTGCCTGACAGCGCGCCAACGCCAGGCCCCTGGTCGGTGAAGGCCGCGAGCAGAGCGGAATTGCCCGTCACGGTGACGTGCTGACGCACGTCGTCCTTCTGGGCCTTGTCCAGCCGCGCCTGAACGCAATCGGCGAGCTCCTGCATGGAGATCGAGCCGCTGCGATCGGAGTCCTTTGCATCCCCCGAGAAGCAGACATCGAAATTGTGGGTCAACGCTCCACCGTCGAGCGTGTCCCAGGCGACCTCGTTGTTTCTTGCCGCGGCGAGAATCACGAGGTTGTTGTCGGTGGTTCCCAGATCCACGCCCCGGTCCTTCGAGAAGCTGCCGTCGTTCACGGCCTGCGCGCATTCGGGACTGGACGCCTCCGCGCTGAATTTCGGCCGCAGCGCGGTTGCGGCGGCGGTCAGCCCACGCGTCGTCGCCGACTCCGCGACGCCTCCTGAGTGGCACGAGTCGAGCATCACGACGGTCTTGTCGGTTCGGGCGCTCAGCGGCTTGAGCATGTCCGCGAATTCGCGGTTGGTCACCACATGCATGTCCTGCATGACCAGGCTCTCCGTGCACTTGCCGGTCGCCTTGCTGAAGAAGCGGGCGCCGTGCCCGGAGAAGTACACGTACAGCTTGTCGCCGGGCCGGATGACCTGGCTCATGCTCGCCAGGGCCTGCCGCAAGCCCTCTCGTGTCACCTGCTTCTCGGAGAGCTGCACGATGTTCTCCGGTGGGACGCCGAAGCGCGCTGCCAGCTTTACGGCCGTTTCCCGATCCAGCGAAACCCCTGGTAGCGGACTGCGCTGGTACTCCGACACCGTGATGAGCAAGGCGTGATTCGATGGCAACCTCTGTGCGTGGAAGCCGGCTGTCTGGGCGGCGAGCCCGTCTGACACGGCAAGACAGAGAATCGCGGCCAGTGCTGTGCCGGGCAGACCAAGCCGCGAGCGTCCACGAGTGCCGTCGATCCGCATGTTGCCTCCCCGATTTGCTGACTCGCGCAGCCGAACGCCGTCACGAGCCACAGAATGGCGCCCCGCTGCCGGCGTAGGTGTTGATCGTGATCTGCTGTACGCTGATCGCGCCCTCGACATTCGCAAGCCCCTTCGCAAGCGCCGCGGCGCGGCTGCTGTCGGCCGAGAAGCGCTGCGCGCCGGTCAAATCGGTGAAGAATCCGGGCAGTTTCTCGAAAGCCAGAACCGCCACCTGGTCAGAGCCGAAGGGCGGAGTCACGAGAATGCGGTCTTTCGGGTTCGGCCCCGGAATCGCCTTAGGCGCGCCGGGCGCAACGGGCTCACGCTCCGCGGCGCGCGTCGGATACAGCACCGTCAGATTGCCCTCGCTGTCCAGATCCAACAGCATCACGTAGGCTGGCTTGCTCAGGCGCGTTTCGAACACGAACGACTCGCATTGAATGTAGGTGTTGCCACGCGTGCCGGGATCGGTGTCCGCCCGCAAGCCGAGGCTCTCGTTGCCCGCGGGCAGCGCACGCTTGAGCCAGGCCTGCGCCGCGATGCGCCTGATCAGGGCGGGATCGCCCTGGGCTGTGCTGACAATCGGGTCTCCGGCGGGCCCCGATAGCTCCACCTTGTCGCCGCGCTGGCGCAGGGTGAGATCGCCGTTCGCCGGCACGATCGCAATGCCCGGCAGCGCCGCGATCTGCGCCCGCAGCGCCGCCGGCACACCTTCCAGCCGGATCTGCACATGCGGGTCGCGGATCACCGCGGCCGTGCTGCCCCCCTGCACAGGAATCTTCATGTCCAGAAAGGGCTTCGAGCCGACATCCTGCGGGTCATCGGCCAAGGTGGGAAGCAACTGCGGATGCTGCGCGAAGTTGCGGTGTTCGAGGAAGTCGCTCATCGCCAGGCGCGCCTGCGCGTAATTGAACGCGCCGGGCAGCAATTGTCCGCTGAGCAGCCGCAGAAACGCATCGGTGAAGGCGCCGTGATATTTCCCGTCCAGCGTGGGCGCTTGCTGCAGCGCCTGGGCACTCGATATGTCGGAGCCGGTCTCACTGTCGCTGGCGCCGGAGAGCAGCAGCACGTGCAGGTAGGGATACGGCGGCGGGTCGGGCCGCGCGCTCGCGGCCGCGCTCGGGGCGGCGTTCGTGCGCGCAACTCCGAGATCCCGCGTGATCAAGGGCAGGTAGCGCGAGTGGCTGTGCTTTTGCCCGTACTCACGCACGACCTGCCCGGAGTAGCAGCTATCCGAAATCACGACAACCCAGCGGCCCCCTTCATCGAGCCGCTTGAGCCTGGGGACGAGATCCCGCCGTCCCACGATCAGCGTGCTCTGCGCCGAAGCCAGCGAAGTCAGATCCAGATCGTACGGCACCCAGGCGCCCGTTGCGTACGGCAGGTCGAAGCTGTTGTTCTGCGCGTTCGCGCTGGTGCCGTGGCCGCTGAAATAGATGAGCACGGTATCGCCGCGGGCGCTGCGTCGCTCGAGCGCGGAGATCTCTGCAAGAATCCGCTCGTGCGTCGCGTCCCGATCCTGCAGGGTGACCACGTCTGCCGGCTGGAAGTCCCAGTGCTGCGTCAGCATCTGCCGCATCGATTCGATGTCGGCGGCGGTGCCGAGCAGCTGTTGCGATTGCATGCGGGGATCGCTCAACTGGCCGACGGCCACGAGCAAAGCGACGTTGCGTGCAGCCGCAACGTTGCAGTGCATCCCGCACGCCAGCAATGCCGCGAGCGCAACGGCGCAACGGCGGAGTCCCGCAGCCGCCGCGTGCGCACTCATGAGTGCGACATCTTCACAGTCACCCTGTGCACTTCACAAATGCTCCGGACGAACCCCGCGGCAATACCGGTCTTGAGGACACCTTTCGGCGAGCTTGCATTTCGCGAGCTCGCAGCTGGTGCCGCTGGCCGTTTCGGGTTCATTGTACACCGGGGTTGCGGCACGCAGGGCCGGCGAACCGGGATTGAGGCTTCGCGAACCGGCGGCTCTTCGGGTACAGTACAAACGCCACCGGCATACAAGAAGCTAGACGCTCCAACTGCGGGTCTTACGCGCGCACCATGTCGCCTGCGACCGGTTACATTTCTCCCAGGAACGAGCGCACGCCCGCGGCCCGCCTCTTGCGGCGTCTGCGCCCGAGGAATCTGCGCTTGCGGCGGCGAGCCCTTGCGAGCCCCCTGCTCGCCCTGCTGATTTCCGTTTTCTCGCTGCTCCCGACTCTCGCGCCGGCTCAATCCCCCGACCTGCTGCGCGCCACCCAGGCGTTCGAGGCCGCCAAAGCGGCCAACCGGGTGCAGGAGGCCCTCGATCAGGGCAATCGGGCGCTGCAACTGGCCGAGGCCGGCGCGGAGGATCTCATCGGGCTGCTGCGCAGCCTGGGGGACTACGCGGCACAGTCCGGCAGGGACGATCAGGCGGTGCAGTACTACGGTCGCGCGCTGGCTCTGCAGGAGTCCGCGCTGGGCCACGATGATCCGGACCTCGTGCCGACCTTGACGGCCCTCGCCGATCTGCGGCTCAAGGACAAGCAGTACAGCGACGCCGCGGCGCTGGAACAGCGCATCCTGGGCATCGAGCGCCAGGCGTACGGCGATCGTCATGAGAACGTTCTGGCGACGCTGGGCAGACTGCGGGACATATTCCGTGCAACCGGCGATGCGGAGGCTGCCGCACGCGTCGAAGCGCAGATGCAGCCGCCGCCCGCGGTCGACCGGGGCTCCCTGCCCCTCCCGGGAGACGTGGCCGCAAAGAACCGGTACAAACAAAATCAGGGTTTTGCGACCGTACGCGTGTTCTACGGCACGAATCGGGCTCCCTCGGGCGAGATCAAGCCCGCGCTGTTCTACGGCAAGGCGCGTGGCGACCTGCAATACGGCTATCTCGACGTGACGGTCCCCCAGCTGCACAAGGAAGCGGACCTCGAGACGCAGCCCCGCTGGGCCGACTATGTATTCAACGTCTCCGAGTTGCGCAGCCGCTATGTGCTCCTCGACAAGGTCGTGCCGCTGGCGCAGGACGCCTTTCTGCGGGCTTTGCAGCAGCAGGTGAAGTCCTCGCCTTCCCGGGACATCCTCATTTTCGTGCATGGATTCAATAACACGTTCGAGGATGCCGCGCGGCGCGCGGCGCAGCTTGCATACGATCTCGACTTCGACGGCACCCCGATGCTCTACAGCTGGCCCTCACAGGGAAGCGCCACGGCATACACGGTGGATGAGGCGGCGGTCGGCATCAGCGGTCGCAAGATGTCCGATTTCCTCGAGGCGGTGGTCGCGCACTCCGGCGCCGAGCGGATACATGTTCTCGCCCACAGCATGGGCAATCGTGCATTGATCGAGGCGCTTCAGACCTATCTTGCGAAGCGTGCGCCGCAGGACCGCAAGCGCGTCTTCGGTCAGATCGTGTTCACGGCTCCCGACGTCGACAAGGACTACTTCATAGACGCCATTGAGCCGCTGCGCAGTGCGGCCGACCGGATCACCCTGTACGCCTCCGACAGGGACTATGCCCTGCGCACTTCGCAGTTCGTGCACGGCGCCCCACGCGCCGGCACTGCAGGAATCTCCATCATCAAACTGAGGGGCCTCGACACGATCGACATGTCCGCGGTGCCCGCCGATTCCCTCGGCCACACCTACTTTGCCGCCAACGCCGGCGCAATCTTCGACATCTTTCGCCTTCTGTGGCGCGGCGATCCACCGCCGCAGCGCTGCGGAATGAGCGACAAGGCCGGTGGCCCCATCGCGGTCTGGGTGTTCAATGCCGATGCCTGCAAGGGCGATGACCTGCTGGAGGCCGGCGTGTTGCTGAAGCGCTTCGGGGATCTGGCGCGCGAGCGCGTCGTCGCGAACATCGCGGCGCTGACCGATCCATCCCAGAAGCAGCAGTGGTCCCTGATCCTGAAGAGATTGGACGGATTGCTGGCGCCGGTCGCGACGCCCGCTGTGGGGAAACTCAAATGAGGGGTCCGTTGCGGCGACGCCTGGCGTGGCTGCTGTGTCTGCTGTGCGTGCCGCTGCTGCATGCGCCCGCAGCGCTGGCGGCACGGGACGACGTCGACGTGCATGCGTACGTCAACGATGCCTGCATCATCGCGGACGAGCCGTTCTTCGTTCCCGCCTCGAGCGCCACCTCGCCGGAGCAAACGGCCAAGTTCCTGCCCCTGCTGGGTCTCGTGGTGGGCAAGCTGGCCGAGCTGTTCATCAATCACGAGATCAAGGCCTCCGCCGACCGCCTCAAATCGCATGCGGCGCGCAAAGACACGCGCTATGCGATGACTCGGGAGATGAATCTGTACCGTGCCGACTTCCAGCCGGTGCCCGCCGTCAGGCTCAACGGGCGGCTGGGTTGCATGACGATCGTCGCCGCCAGTTTCCAGCCCGAGACGGCGGACTGCAAGGCGGCCTACGCGCCCAAGGAGCTGTCGCGGGAAACGATGAGTCTGCCGCAGAGCCAGTGGAAGACCTCCCGCACGGACGACTCGATCGAGAACCAGCTCCGGCGCGCCAACATCTGCGTCAACGGCAGCGCGCGTGCCGTGTACGAGGCACGGTTCGAGTTCTCCGACGATGGCACGGCCTATCGGCTGAAGGACACCGGGTACCGGATTGACACTCTGCTCACGACGCAGGACAAGCACGCAACGCGCACTGCTCTGTACACACTACGGATCTCCAATCCCGGCGCCACGGATCAGCAGGAAGTGCTGTCGAGCGCCTGGGTAACACTCGGAACGGTGAGCGCGGCCTCAAGATCGAGTGGCTCAGGCGGCGATTCGGCGCCGTGGCTGCGGGTCCCGCCCATGTCCGCCGAGGCGCGGCGTTCCTATGAGGAAAAGACCCAGCCGCAGCACGAGGTGATGGGCGAGATCGCCGCCCTCAAACGCGCGATGACCCGCAATCAGCGCATGCTCACGGGGCTGGATCAGCGCATCGCAGCCAGCGCCGGGGACATTGCAGAGGGCCTGAAGCAGGAGCGCACGCGAATTGCGGTCCAGTACCAGGCCCAGACGGTAGAGCTGGAAGCACGCAACGCCGAATACGAGGATCTGCCGCATGCTCCACTGGAGTTCATGCCGGTGACGATCGAAGTGGCCGTGACGGAGACGGAATCCGAGAAGAAGGCGCAGCTCGCCCTCGCCGATCTCATCGGCGGGAATGCCGACATGGTCGGCTCGGCCGTCGGCAATGCGGCGACCGGCCTAGTCTCACGGGCGGTGTCCGCTTCGGATGTGATCATCGATTCGGATACTTCCTCGGACACGGCCTCGGACGCTCACGGCTCGAGCGACTTGGACCGGGCCCGGGCCCGGTACTTCGATGCCTTGACCGAGGTCCGCACCGGCGCACCCAACGGCGACTCGCAGCGCCGGCTCGAGTCCGCGAAGGCGGACTACAACGCGGTCAGGCGTTCACTCGGATTGGAGGCGATCAAATGAAGTCTCATCGTCACGACCGCACGGGCTGCACTGCCCGCGCGGACTGCACGGGCTGCACGGGCTGCACGGATTCCAGACGGAACTCGCGCATCGGCCGTGCCGCTGTGTTTGCGGTCGCCGTGCTGTATCTGCCGATGTCAGCCGGCGCGGCCGATCCGTCACCGGGCCAGCATCCCGATGCCGTGATCTCGGATCAGCAGATCGAGCAGGCGCTGCATCCTCCCGTGACCCGGAGTTTCACTCCGCGTGGCTTGAAGCGGCGCGACGAGACCGATCAGTCGGTCAATCTCAACATTCAGTTCGAGCACAATTCCAGCGCCCTGAAGCCGCAGGCCTCTGCGCAGCTGAAGCAGCTGCAGCTCGCGCTCAGTTCGAGCGCCCTCGCCAAGGACCGCTTCGTCGTCGCCGGGCACACCGACTCGAAGGGCCGTCCTGAATACAACAAGCAACTCTCGCAGCGGCGCGCGGAAGCCGTGAAGGGGTTTCTCGTGGCGCAGGGTGTAGATCCCAGGAGACTGGATACGGTCGGCTACGGTTCCGAGCGATTGCTGACGCCGGACCAGCCCGAAGATCCCGGCAATCGGCGCGTGGAAATCCGCGATGTCGGTGAATCCTCGAAGTAGCCGGGGACGAAGGCCTTACTTCTTCGCCTGCTTCACGGAACGGCTTTGCGTGTCGGCCGGCGGCTTGTAAACGGCGAGGCTGGTCACGCTGTCTTCGCCCGTAATCGATTCGATACGCCCGTCCGACCGAAAATTCAGAGCGTATTCCCCGCTGCCGGACTGCCAGATCTTCCAGACCGGTGCATCGAGGGAGAACGTCTCGCTGGTCATGGGATAGCCCACCGCGACGATGGCCTGTTCCCGGGTCATCCCGACCATCACCTTGCCCAGGCGGATCGCTTCCTGGACGGCCGGCGAATAGCCGGCGATGCGGGGACGCGGATCATCTGCGACGACGACCTTGGCCACCCAGGCCTCCAGCGATTCCTGGTCACGGCCGTAGTCGTGGCCGAGCCGCATCGGCTTACCATCGATCTTGACATATGCCCGGTTCCGGCCGTAGCTCAGCAGTTCCATCGGGGTGCCCACCGGGATCATCGGCAGCTCTGCATAGTTCCCGTCGTTGATCCAGTCCTTGCTGTAGTGGAGGTTGCAGCAGGTGAAGCCTTGACGCGGAAGCTCCGCGCCCGGTGTGCCCGGCTTCGCGGGTGCAGGCTTCGACATGTGCAGTGAAGTCATCACGTCGCGCAGGATGCCGGCGTCCGAGGCGGCAGGGATCGATCCAAAGGCAAACCCGAGCGCCAGCGGGCACAAGAGGCCTCGCCCGGCTATCCGCAATCTGTTGCTGCGGTCTTTCATATTCTTCTCTCCCGCGAGGGCCCCGACGAGCCGTTGCATCAAAAGCGGTGCCGGAGGCGCCAGGCGGCTTCCAATGCGGCTGCAAGGAGCGATAATGCCACCAAGGGCGGCCCGTTCGCCAGTTTCCAGGCCGCCTCAAGCCCGAACAAGAACATAGCGAACCCAGGCGTGTGCGCGATCTGAAATTCACGGCGCTGGCGGCACTGCTGCCCTCTTTCGTCGCGGTCATCGTCCTGACGGCGCTGGCGCCCGCCGCGCACGCGCGCGAGACCCGGATCGCGCTGGTCATCGGCAACAGCGCCTATGAGAGCGGACCGTTGCCCAACCCTGCGAACGATGCCAGGCTGATGGGCGAGGCGCTGACCGGTCTTGGATTCGAGGTCATCGCGCGCCGCAACGCCGACCAGATCACGATGAAACGCGCCATCCAGGAATTCGGCGCGCGCCTCGAGAAGGCGGGGCCCGATTCCGTCGGCCTCTTCTTCTACGCCGGCCACGGCGTGCAGCTCAACGGCCGCAACTACCTGATCCCGACGACGGCGCGCATAGAGCGCGAGGGCGACGTGGAAATCGAGGCCGTCAGCGCGGACTGGGTGATCGAGCAGATGCGCTATGCGCGCAACCGCCTGAACATCGTGGTGCTCGATGCCTGCCGCAACAATCCGTTCACGCGCAGCATGCGCGGTGTCGATCATGGCCTCGCCACAATGGATGCGCCCGCGGGCATCCTGATCGCCTACTCCACCGCACCCGGCCAGGTTGCCGCAGACGGCAACGGTGAGAACAGTCCTTACACTGAGGCCCTGACCCGTGCGATCCGCGACATCCACGAGCCCGTCGAGCAGGTGTTCAAGCGCGTGCGCGTCGGGGTGATGGGCGCAACCGCCGGCAAGCAGGTTCCGTGGGAGTCCTCTTCGCTGACAGGAGACTTCTATTTTGCCGCGCCGAGCACTGCGGCTCCTCAGGTTCGCAACTCCGTAGCCGCCAACGCGCCCCCTGCACCGGCCAGGCCGGAGCCGCTGACGCAACCGCAGCCCGAGCAGCCCGCGCGCGCGCAGTCGGATTCCGGGACGTTCGGCTCCTGGCTGGGGAGTATTTTCTCATCCCGTAGCGTCGATGGCGGCGGCTCCGGCAAGCCTGTCCCCCACGCGGGGCCGGCGCTCGCGGCAACCTCACCGGGCCCCGCGATTGCAGGCGTACGCGCCGTGTCATTGCTGAAATCACTGGGTATCGCAACCGACACCCTGGAGCCGGGACGCGATTATCCCGCCTCGACGGTTCGGCACATGATCGAAAGCACGCCCAGGCGAGTCACGCTGGGCAGCACGCCGGAGCAGATCAAGGCGGCGTTTGCGCTCTGTCAGCAATACTCCACGGACTGCCAGCTCAGCTGGTATGGCGATGAGAGCCTGCGCAGCGCGACACTGGGGCCCTTCGAGCTCGATCCGGCTCCTGTGAGCGTGAGCGCCTTTCGTCAGTTCGCCGAGTCGAACGGCTATCGGACGCAGGCCGAAAAGGTCGGATACGCCTATGCCCTGGTCGGAGGCACCCTGCAGCCTGTGAGCGGGGGCACCTGGCGCAACGCGATCAAGAAGCATCCCGTGGAAGACGACTCGCCCGTGGTGGGAGTCAGTTTCCATGACGCCACCGCGTACTGTCAGTCAAAGGGAGGCCGCCTGCCCTCCGAGGACGAATGGGAATATGTCGCGCGAGGTCCCCAGCGCCACATCTTCCCGTGGGGGGATGACGCCGCCCCCGTCGCGCGGGCGATGAACATCCCTCCTCGTGTGACCGACGGACCCGCCGAAGGGATCGGCGGCAACTACAAGGGACTCTCCGGGAACGTATGGCAGTGGGTCGACACCGTCGTCGGCGGGAGAAAGGTGCTCAAGGGAGGCTCGTGGCTGGAGCCGAATCCCGCCAACAAGCGCGCCGCCACGCGGCGTTACGAGGTTCCCGCGCGGGCAGACGAGGACAGCGGATTCCGCTGCGCACGGTCGATTGCTGCGTGGCCCGACACCGATCTGTGGCTGTCGCAGGTACGGTAGCGCGCCGCGCAGCCGTTCGGACCCCGCGCGTGGGTCGCGGTGTCCGCTTTGCCGTGACCATTCTGGCTGTGTCCGCCGCCGCGGCAGCAGCTCCACGACCCAAGACCCTTTTCGACAGCGGCGATCCGACACTTGCTCTGACGCCTCCGCTGCGCGGCGCGATTGCGGCACCACCCGGCTCCAGGCCGCCCAGTTCCGATCCGCGCAACCTCGAAGGCGTCTGGTGGCTGGAGGGCTACGAGTACCTGCTCGGGCCGGAAGCGGGCGTTCCGCCGCCACTGAAGCCGCAGTTCATGCAGATCCTGGAGCGCCGCATCCGGGCCAAGAATCGCGGCGCCCCCGAAGCGGACAGCGCCACGCGCTGCCTGCCGCACGGCATGCCCCGGTTGATGGAGAGCCCCTATCCCATCGAGATCGTGCAAACGCCTGGCAGAATCACCTTCCTGCATGAAGTGGCGCACGAGGTGCGCCGCATCTGGCTGAACCGCCCCCATCCGCAGCATCCAACGCCGACGTTTCTCGGGGATTCCATCGGCCACTGGGAGGCGGACACGCTGATCGTGGACACCCTCGGACTCAACGATCGCACCTTCATCGACGATGAGGGCAGCAGCCACTCGACGCAGCTGCATCTGATCGAGCGGTACCGCAAGACCGATGGCGGCGCGAAGCTCGAGCTGCTCATGACGGTGGAGGATCCGGTGACGCTCGAGCACTCATACGGCTATCGCCGGATATACCACTGGCGCCCGGACGTTCGGCCGCAGGAATATGTCTGCGAGGAAAACAATCGCAACGCGCCCGTCGACGGCATCACGGTGGCGGAATGAGCCGCCGCTGCACCCTGGGTGTGCTGGCGGCAGCTTGGTCCGTTCCCCTGTTGGCGCAAGGCGCCCAGCCGGACTTCACGGGAGTGTGGTCCATCGCAAGGCCCGTGCATGCGCTGCTGACGATCGAGGGGAACGTTCCGCCGCTCAACGCTGCCGCAAGGAGCGTTTATCAGGAGCACCTGGCGGCCGCCGCGCGCGGCGATCGATCGTTCGACGGGACGACGCGCTGCCTGCCTCCCGGACTGCCACGGCTCATGCTTGTGAACGAGCCGTTCGAGATCCTCCAGCGGGACAAGGCCGTCTACTTCATTCATCAGCTCAATCGCCTGCCCCGCCGTGCCTATTTCGGCGAGAAGCTGCCCGAGGACGTCGATCCGGTGTACCTGGGCTTTTCGGTCGCCCGCTGGGATGGCGACACGCTCGTGATCGAGTCCTCCGGCTTCCGGGAAGGCACGCTCCTGGATGAGGCCGGCCTACCCCACTCGGAGGACCTGCGGCTCACCGAGCGCTATCAAGTGGGCCGGGATGGAAAAAGCCTGCGGGTCCGCTTTACTATCGAGGATCCGAAGACCTTCACGCGCGCCTGGAGCGCGCAGGCCGACTACATCCGCCGCCCCGGTTACGAGCTTCCCGAAGAGGTCTGCGCCGACAAGCTGGATTCGACGCGGCCCCAGCAACGCAAAGGATCTACATGAAGACCCGAGCAGCCATCGCCGCCGCAGCCGTGCTCAGCCTCCTCGCCGAGGCGGCCCCGGCGCATCACTCGTTCGCGACCTTCGACCAGGCGCAGGAGAAGACCCTCGTCGGCACGATCAAGGAAGTGCAGTGGACGAACCCCCACATCTGGGTGCAGATCCTGGTGAAGACCCCGGAGGGGGCCGTCGTGGAATGGTCGATCGAGGGCGGCAGCCCGAATGGCCTGGCGCGGCAGGGTTGGCGACGCTCCTCCCTGAAGGCGGGCGACCAGGTCGAGATCGTCATCCATCCGCTGAAGAACGGCTCCAACGGCGGCAGCCTGATGCGGGTGTCGGTCGATGGCAAGCCGATCGGGGGCGCCCGGCCGCCGGCGTGAACTGCGCCGCGCTCACCTGGAAGCCCTTGCGGCCCGGGCGGCACGGCTTTGTGCCCTTGAGCCGGCGTGAGCCCTGCGAGCCGCCTAAACCCCTTCGAGCCGCCCGGTGCTGTCGCCGAAGCGGTCCACGCCCACCTTGAATTTGTCCAGGATGCTCAGCAGCAGATTGCCCGTGGGCACACTGCGGCTCGCGTACGCCAGATGACGGTCGCCCTGCAGCTGCCCGGACGCTCCGCCCACCAGCACGTGCGGCACGTCGTAGTGCAGATGCTGATTGGAGTTACCCATGTTGGATCCGTACAGGATCAGCGAATGATCCAGCAATGAGCCGTCCCCTTCCGCAATCCCCTCGAGCTTCTTGATCAGGTACGCCAACATTTGCACGTGATATCGATTGAGCCTCGCGTACTGCGCGATTCGGCCGGGATCCTCGGCGTGGTGCGAGCCACCGTGGAAGCTGATATCGGTACCGCTCTCCGGGTACACGCGACCTGTCAGGTCGCGGGCGTAGAGCACGGTGGCGACGCGAGTGATGTCCGCCTGATAGGCCAGTGACAGCAGATCGAACTGGATCTGAATGTGCTCGTGGAAGGACTCCGGCACGCCGTAGGGCACCGAGACGCTGGGCACCTCTGTGGACGCCCGCGCCGCAATCGCCAGGCGGCGCTCGATTTCCCGCACGTCCTCCAGGTATTGCTCCAGCCGCACGCGGTCCACGTGCGCCACCTGCGGCATCAGCTCGCTCAGGCTGCCCGTCACGGAGTCGAGAATGCTCGCCTGGCGCTCACGCCGCGCGCGCCGCAGTTCCGGGGAGCTGCCATCGCCGAACATGCGCTCGAACACCACCTGCGGGTTGATCTCCATGGGCAACGGTCGCGTCGGCGTCTGCCAGGAAATGGTGTTGGTGTAGACGCAGCTATAGCCCTCGCCGCAGTTGGTGGAATTGGCGCCGGGATCCTCGAGACCGAGCTGCAGGGAGGGCAGCAGCGTGTCCTTGCCGATCTGGCGCGCGATGACCTGATCGATAGACGTGCCGGCCTCGATGTCCGCGCCGGTGGTCTTTCTGGGCTTGACGGCGCTGAGGTAGGCCGCCGCCACGAAGTGATCGGCCCCGGTGACCCCGGGCGGATTCTCCGAGGACTGCGACCACAGCCCGCTGGTCAGCACCACGTGCTTGCGGAACGGCTGCAGCGGCTGGTACACGAAGGGAAACTCGAAGCCCGCAGCGCTGCGTTCCGGTATCCAGTACCCGGGGGCCACGCCGTGCGGCACGAAGATCCCGACGAACCGGGTCGGCAGGATCTGTTGCGCGTATGCGCGGCTGCCGCGCGCCGGCAGCATCGACTCCAGGAAGGGAAGCGCGAGCGTCGTCCCCAGGCCCCGCAGAAACGTGCGTCGCGCGAGTTTCTTGTTGGTGATGAACACGGAACTAACCCTCCGCCGGAGGAGCGGCCCGCAGCCGAGATTGCCGCATCCCCGGGACCGGAGACTGCCGTATCCCCAGGGCCGGGCAGCGCCGGATCTGCGCGACCGGCGGTTGCCGCAACGCCGGTGCCTGCGGAGGCTCCGGCAGCGTCGCTGGGCGGCACGACGTTCATGCGAAACAGGTCGCTCGTCGCGACCGCTTCGACCAGGCTCCTCAGCCGATAGCCGTCGTGCGCCGATGCGTGAACGATGCCGCGCACCGTGGGCATGTCGTCGAACTCCATGCCGCGGCCCAAGGCATACGTCAGCAGGTTCTGGGTGAAGTTGCGCACGTATTGATCTTCGTGCTTCAACAGGAAGGTGCGCACTCCGGCGGGACCGTCAACCGGGGTGCCGTCGTACATATCGCTGTGTGCATCGATCGGGTTGCCGCCGTCCTCGGTACGTGCCCTGCCGATCGCATCGAACGGCTCGAGGGCGAAGCCGATCGGGTCCATGAGCTTGTGGCACCCCTGGCACGCGGGGTTGGCGCGATGCTTGATCATCTGCTCACGCATCGAAGGCGTCTGGGTATTGCCCGCGGCATCTCCCGGCTTGGCCACCAGCGCGGGCACATTCGGTGGCGGATCGGGTGCCGGGACGCCAAGCAGGGTCCGCAGTACCCAGTTGCCGCGTATGACCGGGGAAGTGCGCCCAGGCTGGGATGACACCGTGAGGATCGCTCCCTTGCCGAGCAGGCCCCAGCGCGCGTTGTGGCTGTCATCCAGTGTGACGCGCCGGAAGTAGCTGCCGCGGACTCCCGGAATGCCGTAGTGCTCGGCGAGCCGCCCGTTCACGAAGGTGTAGTTGGCCGTCAGCAGGTCGAGGACGCTGCGGTCCTCCACGATCAGGCTGTTGAACAACAGCTCGACCTCGCGCCGGAATGCCTGCCGCAGGTTGTCGTCGAAGTCCGGGAACTGGTCCACGACAGGCGCGTGCGCAGCCAGGTTGCGCAGGCCCAGCCACTGGCCGGCAAAGTTCTTCGTCAGCGCGGCCGCGCGCGGGTCCGCAAGCATGCGGCGGATCTCCCGCTGCAACACCTCGTCCCTGCCGAGTTGGCCGGATTCGGCCACGCGCAGCAGCTGATCGTCAGGAATGCTGCTCCACAGAAAGAACGAGAGGCGCGACGCCAGCTCGAGATCCGGGATCCGGTATGCGGTGCCGGGGGCAAGACTCGCCGGGGCGGATTCCACGCGATAGACGAACTTCGGATCCGCGAGCACGCGTTGCACGACACCCTCAATGCCGTCGTCGAACGAGCCTCCGCGCCGGCCCAGCGCATAGAACTGCATCAAAGTATCGACGTGCGCGCTCGTGGCGTAGCCACGGTACGCCCGCCGCGCAAGCGCCGTTGCAATCTGGCGCGCGCAAGTCTCTTCATCCTCCGTCCGCGTCGGTCGGCACGTGAATATGCGCTCTCGGGTCGGCGAATCGGTCGCCACCGAACCCTCGTACGGACCGTCTATTCGCACGCTCCCGATGTGCGGGTAGAAAGTGAATCCGGGCAGGCCGCCGGTCTCGATGGTGCTGCGGTCGAAGGGCCGGTTCATGTCCAGGCCCGGGGCGTAGTTGGTGGCCAGAAACGTGACGCCGATGTGATGCACCCCCGCCTTCACGGGCAGCTTCACGTCGATCGTCTTGAGCTGGCCGCTGCCCTCGTCATCGTAGCGGCGGCCCACACCGAGGGCCTTGTCCCAGTCCACCTGCGCGACCCGCGCACCGTCAACGTAGACCAGGAGCTGCTCGCCGCGAATCTCGCCGAAAGGACGGAAATTGCCCATATTGCCGAGGTTCACCGAGAACGTCTTGAACGTGTAGGTGCCGTCGGACGGAAACGTGTGATCGATTTCCAGGCCGCCGCGGGTGCCGAACGGCAAGCCCTCGACATGGTAGTTCTGCGTGGTGTCCTCGGCCACGCGATAGGTGACCTGCGTCGGTGCCGTTGCGGTCCCGACTGCCACGCGCGCGATCCGGGATGCCGCGGAAAGATATGCGTCCAAGAGCGCGGGTGAGAGCGTCAGCGCGCCGGCCTGATCGTCGAAGCCGCGGCTTGCATCGTCGGAGGGCAGGAACTGGGAGGCATCGATGTCGAGCGCGAGCAGGTCGCGCACCGCATTGGTGTACTCGGTGCGATTCAGGCGATGGAGTTTCGGGGCGCTCAGATCGGGCTTCTCGTGGCTGTCGATCTCCTGCTCCAGAGTCGTGGCGAACGCGCGCACCGTCGCAGGATCCGGACGGGGCTTGCCAGCGGGCGGCATCATCCCGGCACGCAGCTTCTTCAGCATGCGCTCGGTGACTTTCGCCTCCTCGTGCGCGTTCCCCGGATCGAACACCTCGAATTCGAGGCCACCCTTGTAGTCGGTGTAGTTGTGGCAATCCAGGCAGTACTTGTCGAGCAGCTCCCGCTCCGCTGCCACCGGCAGCGTGTCGCTTGCGAGAGCGCCTGCGTGCGGGAACAGCGCACCGCCAGCGAGGCAGAGGGAACCCAGCAGCCACCACGCCGGCCGACTGGGCGCGCGCCTCATATGCCGTAGGCGTGACGTCATTTGCACAGGTCCGTAACACAGATGGAGGCCAGAGTGCGGCCTTCCGCAGGCACCGGCAAACCGCGTTCCTTCATGAGCCTGCGCAGCAGCGCCGAGGTTTCCGGATGAGCGATCGCCGACTGCACGCCGACGCGCACGAGCCCATCGGAATAGTCGATCGCCTGCCAGCTCACGCCTGCGAGCACGTGAATGCTGTCCCGGCTGCCGATGTCGTGGAGCGAGAGATCTGCGCCGTGCTCTACCAGCAACTGGATCACGTCGTTTCTACCCTTGTGCGCGGCGCCCATCAACGCACTCCGCCCGTCCAGCGTGTCCTGAGCGTTGACGTCGGCCCCGAGCTCCAGCAGGAACTTTACCGTGTCGTAGGTGGCCTGCGGCGACCACTCATAGGTCACTCCCTCGACCCACCCGATGCCGGCCGCCACCATCAACGGCGTCACCTTGTGATCGGTGGCTATCGAGGCATCCGCACCGTGCTCGAGAAGCACTTTCATCAGCACCAGATCGCCCGATTGCGCAGCGCGCAGAAACGGGGTGGCGCCCTCCTCGTTCAGCCACTGGTGCGTGAACACTGTCCGCGTTTCCGTGCTGGAACGCATGCGAAGATTTGTGAGGGCGCCGGCGGCCAGCAGGCGCCGGATGAATTCCAGATGGTCCATGTCCGGCTTGCGGGTCGGGTAGTCGCCCCCTTCGATGTTCCGGTTGTCCGTTGCGATGTACAGAGGGGTCCAGCCACCGCCGTTCGCGAGGTTCGGATTCGCGCCGTGCTCGAGAAGATGGACGCCCAACCGGTAATATCGGTTCTGCGTGGCGACGAGCAGCGCGGTCCAGCCGAATTCGCTCGTCTCGTTGATGTCGGCGCCGCCGGCGAGCAGCGCCTTGACGACCTCAAGATCGCCTTCCCGTGCCGCGAAATGCAGCGCGGTCAGCCCGCCCCACTGGCGGTTGTCGCGCTTCAGGTCCGCATCGGGCGGAAATTTCGCGAGCGCGACTTTCGCCGCGGCAATTTCCGCCTCGAGACGGCGGTGCGCCGCCTGCGCTTCTGCCTCACTCTGCTTGCCGCCTGGGGTCTTCGCATCCGCGTCCTGCTCGACGGTCGTGCCGCCCTGCCCGACGCCGTGGATGAATTCGATGATGCGTGCGCGCCCCGAATCAGCCAGGTACGGCGCGCGGCCGGGCTTCACAGCCGCCGATCTCAATCCCACGTTCGCGCCTTTCGAGATGAGATAGCGAACCGCTTCCGCATTCGCGTTCGCCGCGGCCCACATGAGGGCCGTCGTGCTGCGCAATGTCTCTCGGGCATCGATCTGCGCGCCCGCCGCGAGCAGCAGCTTCAGGACCGGCACCCGGCCCGTGCGCGCCGCCATCATCAAGGGAGTCTCTCCGTTCTTCAGCGGCTGATTGGGGTCCGCCTTGGCGCCGAGCAGGAGCTTCACCACATCAGCGCTGCCGGATTCGCATGCCAGTGCCAGCGGCGTGATTCCGGTGTCTGTGCGCGCGCTTGAATCGGCACCCGCGGCGAGCAACGCCGTCGTGGCGCGCGCGTCCCCCTCGTACGCAGCCCAATGAAGCGCCGTCGATCCATCCGGCTGTGGGGAGTTCACATTCGCCGCTGCACGGATGAGGTGAGCTAGCTGAGCAGCGTCCTTGCGCATCACGGCGTCGGCGACTTCGGAGGCGGCCATGGCAGCGCCCTGGTACAAGGCGAGTACCCCGGTTAGCAGCAATATGCGTGAGCTTCTGCGGACCGAGGGTGCGTTTGCCATGTCGATTGATCGTAGCGACGTTGCGCATGCGGTGAAAGCAGCATGTGCGCTGTGCTCCAGCAGGTGAATGTAGCCCGAACCAAAGGTTCGTTTCAGAGATTTAAACTCCTTTTAAATCATAAGATTAGGTCGATAGTAGCCAAGCGGGATTACAATGCCCGGGCGGGCAGACGAGCGGCTGGCGCGGCGGGAAGTCTCCTTTGCTTCCGCGGGCCCTTCGGCCTTGCGAAGGAGCGCGTCCGGCCCCATGGCTGGAGTAACGCTCTTCAGGACAGTGAAATCAGGAGACCCAAGATGGCGACCGGTTGGGCCGGCGACGGTGCGGTTCAGGACCAGATCGATGCGACGGTGAAGGATGGCATCCAGCGGGCGCAGAGCCGCCTGCCTCACGGACCCGGCGCCACACATTGCGCAAATTGCGCGGCTACGATTCAGGATGCGCGGCGCGCGGCGATTCCCGGAGTCCGGCTGTGCGTGTCCTGCCAGGAGGCGGAGGACCGCGACACAGAGCAGTTCACCGGGTACAACCGCCGCGGCAGCAAGGACAGCCAACTGCGCTGAAGCTGTGCGTCCGACCCCCCTCATCCAATGGGCTGTTGCGGTCCTGTCGTTCTTTGGCTCAGCCGCGGCGACGGATGTTCGAATGGCAATGACCGCTGAGCATGCCGGCGTGTTGACGTTCATAGAGACGCGCCACGATGCCGCCGATCACGGCAAGACAGTTCTGCGCAACTACGTGGCCGTACTGCGGCAGGACACATCGTCGCAACCTCGCGTTGAGCTCCTGCAGGAAATCGCTCGGCCCGAGCGGTTCGTTCTGATTGAGTCCGCAGGGACACAGAGGCCGGCCGGCGCACAGGCGACGGTCCCACCGACCCTCGAGGCCCTGACGGAACTGCTGACTGCGCCGCCGGATCGCCGTTCGCATCGCGGGTTTGGCGACGTGAGCACCCCAGCTGCTCAGGGTGCTGACGTCGTTGGCCGCGCCACTCTCTATGTCGTCACGCACGTCGATATTGGCCCGCCGGACCTGCCTAGAGGTGAGGCAGCCCTATTGCGCATAGCAACCGAAGCGCGCCGCAGCGCGGGCAATCTGCGCTTCGATGTCTGGCGGCAGACTGATCGCGCCAATCATTTCAATATCATCGCTGTGTGGAGGGGCCGCGAGAGCTTCGATGCCTTTGCGGCCAGTCAGGCGGCGCGCGAATTCCGTCAGAGCGCGGGGTCGATGTTGGGTTCGTTATACGACGAGCGCCTCTACGCGCGCGCCGATTGACTGCGGTTCAAGTAGCGGGACACTCATCGCCCCCATCCCGAGGCGCGGCCTGCTGCGATTGCTGGGATGCGTCCGGTCCGAGAAATAACCGCCGGAACGTGAACGCCTCTTCGGTCGGGCCATGCAGTCTGAGGTGCATCAGTTTCGCGATCGCTTCGGACACAGTCGGCCGGTGACCCCGCGGAACCCACCAAAGAACGAGATACGCCTCAGACATCCGCTCGAACCACTCCTTGCGCCGGCGCATGACCTCGACGTGCGCCGATCTGTAGACATAGTCTCGAAGCGCTTCCACGCCCTCCCATACCGACATGTTGACCAGGACGTTCTCTCCCAACGGGCGCAGCAAAGTGGCATCGCCCTCCTCGCTCTGCAAGCGCCACACGAAGCCCTCGGAGCCGTCGGCCAGGGCATTGACGCGCTCGAGACTGGCCACGAAGTCGGCCATGAGCGGCGCGTCCAGCGGTTCCTTCATCACGGCGATGTTCAGCTGTGCAAGCTCGTAGCGGGACATCCAATCACCTGTAGGTTTGACGGCGCCACATTCTGCATTGCGCCTGCGCTTCACCGCCAGCGAATCCTGGTGGACGCTAACGCGCGCCCTTCGCCCTGAGCGCTGCGACGATCGTCGGATGATTCGCGGCGAGCGCTGCCTGCAGTGGGGTAGTCCCCGATGCATCGGCGGCATTCGGATTGGCCCCATGAGCCAGCAATGCATCGACCACGTCAGCATGCCCGGACAGCGTCGCCAGCATGAGAGCGGTGCGGCCGCCCGCATCAGGCGACTCAGTGTCGACCTGTCCTCTCAGCAGTGTTTGCAAAGTTGCGGTGTCGCCGTTCTCGGCGGCACGCCGCAACGCCGAATCTGGGCTCTCGGCGCGCAGCTCCTGCTGCGCCGCCGTCGCAGGCTGTGCCGGCGTCCCGCGCTGCGGCTCCACGGCCGCACTCGAGCCTTGCGAATCAACGCGGGGTGCGCGCCGCAGATAGGCCTCGTCCCGCATGCTCAATGCCCCCGATAACGCACCCGATGGTGCCCGCGGAGCGTTCGTTTCCGCAGCGGCTGACGCCTGCACCTGACTGGGCGCCGCAGCGTCGGCGGCAGAACTCTTCGCGGCCGTGCTTGGAACCGGAGTGGCAGCGTTCCGCGCGGCTGCGCCTGAGCCCGCTGTCGCGGGGGGTGGCGGCGCTGCTGGCGCGGACCGGCGCTCCCCCGTCACAGTCACCATCTGCCGGGACTCAGACGGTGGCGCTGCGGGTGCCGGCGCCGACTCTGCGGAAGGTGAAGTCACCGTCACCGCATTCAGCGTCGACACTGGAGCACCGGGAGGGAGCAATCGCGGCACAACCATCAACCCTGCGATAGCAGCCGCCGCGAGCGTGCCGAACAGCGCAGGTCGCCGCCACGAACGGCGCGCGGGGCGGGCCTTCGCGTACCCAGCGTTCGCGGTGCGTTCCGCGGCCAGCCGAGCCGCATGCGCGAGCACGCTGCGACGCACTTCCTCGCTCGGCCCGTCAGGGTCGAGAGCCGACGCGCGCCGATACAACTCATCGACGTCGTCCGGTTCATCCTGGCCTGGAGGTCTCTCGTTCATGCGTACTCGGTGAGAAGCTCGCGGAGCCGGCTGCGCGCGTAGCGCAATCGGCTCTTGGTCGTCTCGAAGCTGCTGTGCGTGACTGCCGCTATCTCCTCAACGTTGAGATCGCCTTCGACTTGCAGCAGGAACGCGTCCCGCTGCTCAGGGGGCAATTGCTTGATGGCGCTGTTGAGCGCCGTCGCCTGATCCCGTGCGACCGCCGCCGCGAGCGGGCCCGTGTTCGGGTCGGCCGTGAGTTGCCGGACTACCGTCTCGGACTCGAAACCCAGCGTGTCGAGGCTCGCCTGGGGGCGACTCGCTCGAAACAGGTCGATCATCCTGTTGCGCGCGATCGTGAACAGCCACGTTGTGAAGCGCGACGTCGGCTCATAGCGCGCGGCGTCCCGGGCGACGGCGAACCAGACTTCCTGCATCAGCTCGTCTGCCGTCGCCCGGTTGCCCACATTGCGGTACAGATAGCGCCAGATGCGCATCTCGTGCCGCCGATACAACGCCTCGAACGCCGCAACATCGCCGTGGGCATAGCGTGCGACCAGAGACTCATCACTCTCGGCGGCGTCCGTCATTCAACGCATTATGGCAGTTGCCGTGCGTTTTATCCCGGGGGGTCCGGCACATAGTGCTGCTCCGGCGAGGCGGGAAACGGGTTGACGACGGCCGGAGCGTGTCGCGGTCGCTTGACGATCCCCATGGCGATGAGATTGTCCAGGCTGTCGTAGTGAATGCGGATCACCTCGTTCGGCTCAGGCTGCATCCGTGAGAACTCCGTGTGGCTCACATACGAGTACTCGCGCTCACCGTGGCCGGTTCCGAGTTTCGCCGTGGGCGGCTGTGCCGCCGGGGCGGCGGGCGCAGGCCAAGCCTCGTTCGCTGCGCCCAGGGCGGAAGAGGCTTGCGCCGACCGTCTTGCGATCGACTCGTCCCGATCCGTCGCCTGCGCCGGTGGCGTATAGACCGGTGGCGAATACACCGGCTGCGGGATGCGTTCGCGAAAGACGGCAAC
>FTDY01001407.1_pt1 | contig 21741 bp, 14 predicted proteins | sample 1640031 | NCBI WGS metagenome assembly FTDY01 (sample SAMEA3914816, study PRJEB12502) | metagenome | biome: forest; material: soil | place: USA | collected 2011-09-16 | depth 0.3 m
CGGGCGGTAGCCGCGGGCTTGCAGGCCCTGCACTTCTGCCGCGGTGAGTCCGAACATGAAGCAGTTTTCGGCGCCGATCTCGCTGCAGATCTCGATGTTGGCTCCGTCCTGGGTGCCGAGCGTCAGTGCCCCGTTCATGCAGAACTTCATGTTGCCGGTGCCCGAAGCCTCCTTGCCGGCCGTGGAGATCTGCTCGGACAGCTCGGCGGCCGGGTAGACGAGCTGGCCGTTCTTCACGTTGAAGTTCGGCAGGAACAGGACCTTCAGCCGGTCGCGTACCTGCGGATCGCGGTTCACGACGTCGCCGACGGAGTTGATGAGCTTGATGATGAGCTTCGCCATCGTGTAGCCCGGCGCCGCCTTCCCGCCGAAGATGAACGTGCGCGGCGGCATGTCGGCAGCGGGATCCGACTTGATGCGGTGATACAGAGCGATCACGTGCAGGATGTTCAGGTGCTGGCGCTTGTACTCGTGGATGCGCTTCACCTGTACGTCGAACATCGAGTCCGGATCGACCGTGATGCCGGTGCGCTCGCGCGCCACGGCGGCAAGATCGCACTTGCTGGCGCGCTTGATCTGCCGCCAGCGCTCCTGGAAGGCCGCATCGTCCGCGAACTTCTCCAGCTCGCGCAGGCGCTCCAGATCCCGCACCCAGCCCTCGCCGATGGCTTCGCAAATGAGCCTCGACAGCCGCGGATTGGCGAGAGCCAGCCAGCGGCGCGGCGTCACCCCGTTGGTCTTGTTGCTGAACTTGTGCGGCGTGAGGTCGTGGAAGTCCCGCAAGACGTCCTGCTTCAGTAGCTGCGAATGCAAGGCGGCGACGCCGTTGACTGCGTGACTGCCGACGCAAGCGAGATTGGCCATGCGCACGTAGCGCGGCCCGCTCTCATCGATGAGGGACATGCGTGCGATCCGCTCATCGTCCCCGAAAAAGCGCAACCGCACTTCGTCGAGGAACCGCGCGTTGATCTCGTAGACGATCTCCAGATGCCGGGGGAGGATCTTACCGAACACCGGCAGCGACCAGCGCTCGAGGGCCTCCGGCAGCAGCGTGTGATTGGTGTACGCGAAGGTCCGGGAAGTGATCGCCCAGGCCGCCTCCCAATCGATCGCATTCTCATCGACCAGCAGGCGCATGAGCTCTGCCACCGCGATGGCCGGGTGCGTGTCGTTGAGCTGCACGGCGAACTTCTCATGGAATCGGGACAGCGGGATCTGCTGCACGCGCAGGATGCGCATCATGTCCTTCAGCGAGCAGCTCACGAAGAAATACTGTTGCTCGAGCCGCAGCTCCTTGCCCTTGACGGCCTCATCGTTCGGATAGAGCACCTTGCTCAGGTTTTCCGAGACGACTTTCTGGTTCACCGCGCCGTAATAATCCCCGCGGTTGAACACCTCGAAGTCGAACGATTCCGGCGCCTCGGCGCGCCAGAGGCGCAGAGTGTTGGCCGTGTTGACGCGGTAACCGAGGATGGCGGTGTCATACGGCACGCCGTTCACGATCCTGTGCGGAATCCACCGCACCCGCGTCGCCCCGTCGTGGTCCAGATAGCGCTCGGTATACCCGCCCAGCTTGACCTCTACTGCCCACTCGGGGCGCGCCATCTCCCACGGGTTGCCAAAGCGCAGCCACTTGTCGGTCTTCTCGACCTGCCAGCCGTCGACGATCTCCTGCTGGAAGATGCCGAACTCGTAGCGGATGCCATAGCCGAGAGAAGGGATCTCCAGAGTCGCCATGGAATCCAGGAAGCAGGCTGCCAGGCGCCCGAGGCCGCCGTTGCCCAGGCCTGGCTCATCCTCGCAGGCGAGCATTGCGTCGAAGTCCAGGCCGAGCTCGATCACCGCCTGCTGCACCTGGTCGTAGATTCCGAGGTTCACCAGGTTGTTGCCCAGGTGCGGGCCCATCAGGAACTCAGCCGAAAGGTACGCGACCGTGCGCGAGCCCTGGGTCGTGTAGGCGGACGCGGTGCTGATCCAGCGATGCAGCATCCGATCGCGCACGGTGTAGGCCAGCGCCATGTAGTAGTCGTGCTTCGTCGCCAGCGCCGGAGTCTTTCCCTGCACGCAAAACAGATTGTCGAGGAACGCATGCTTGAAGGCATCCTTGCTGAGCGCGACACGGTCATCGTCCGCAGCGTCGTCCTCGGAAGGAGTCAGAGCACGCACATTCATTCTTGGTTACCTGACTCGGGCGTCTCCCCCTGTGCGGTGCAAGTTTCGTGCTGGTGAGAAGAGTCGTTCGAGCGGTGCGGGGCACAGCAGACGACTCTGAGAAGCGTCAGCTAGTTACGCGCGCTCAGGCGCTACGGCACGGCTCCTCGGAAGCGCTGCGAGCCTCAGAGGGGTGCACCAGGAAGGTGTCGTTACGGTGGGGCCGCACTCGAACGGTGCAGCTCCTGGAAGGTCGGCGCAGCCGTCTATGTCCTAGAAGGCAGCGCGGGCGCGGCCCAACGGAACCTTGAGCGGGCTTTTCAGCTCGCTCAGCCCCACCCGTTGCACACGCTTGATGCCCGCGCCGCTAAATTCTCCCTCCATGGAAACACCGCCGCCAAAATGCAGCGCGCACGGTGCCCTTCGCGTGTCGCGGCCGTCAAGCACCGTCCCGCGTACGTGGGTAGTCCTAACCATGGGCTGCGCCCATCTGCGGAAGCCCAGCTATGGGTGTGGGTCGTCGCTGCGGTACACCGGGTAGAGGTTCAGCCGTTCATCCCATGAGGAATGCCGGCGATAGAAGAAATCGAGGCGCGCGGCCGGGCTCGCTGCGAATGCCGGATCTTCCTCGAGCCGCTTCTTGAACTCCGCGGCGACTTGCGGATCGGCGAGCATCTGCGCGGCGACCTGCTCGGCGACGTAGGGCTCCATGTATTCCTTGTCCTCGAACGCGGTGTTGAAGAAGCCCCAGGCGGCGAACGAGTCCGGCGACAGCGGCTCGAGCAGCACGAGAGCCAGGCGGGCATTCGGCTGTGAGATGGGAACGAACAGCGATCCTGCCGGAATCGCGCGCCGCTCCGGCTTCCAGGCGCCTTCGAAGGTCTGAGTCGTATGACCCTCGAAGGAGGTCTTGGAGTAGGTCACCTTGGTCGCGCGGAAAGCCTCGACAAGAACCGCCTCTTTCGCAGTGCCGATGCGCTCGAAGCGGATGCCGTGCAAGGCCAGCTTCTCGGCCATCCAGGCCGCGCGCGCCGCCGGCACGATGTAGCCGCCGCGCGGCGCGGTCACAGTAGTCTTCGGCACGACGCTGTCCTTCAGGGGGATGTGCCAGATCTGCGGCTTGGTCGTGTCGTAGTGAGTGACGAGTCCGCCTGAGATGGCCGACAGGTCCCGCGTGTACGCATAGCCCGAGAAGTCGATCATCCTCACGTGGGGACCGTTGTCGAAGTCGACGGCGACTTCCTTGCCGGCCAGATGCTCGGCCCGCTGGTCGGCTTCGAGCGTCTCGGCCCGCCATCGCGGCCCTTCCTTCGCGATCATCTGCGCGAGGGACACGATCGTGTTGCGGGTGACCCGGACGCGCGTCGGGTAGTCCTTCCACGAATGGGTCTCCACCAGCAGCGCGAACCGGTTGTGCAGCGGCCAGTATCCGGTCGAGAAGCGCGGCGTGTTGGCGCTCGCTGCGAATCCCGACGCGGGATCGTCTTCCTTGACGAAATCGGGATAGAAGTCGACCGGCAGGGAGCCCTGGGCCGACAGCTTGCCATTGAGCTCGGCGAGCAGCGCCAGGCCTGCGGGGTGCAGTTCGGGGTCGCCCGCATAGATCGGCTCCAGCGTGTTGGAGACGTCGTGCTGGAATTCCGCTCCGTCGGTGACGTGCAGATCCACGTACAGCACGGGGTCCCAGGCGCCGAGCAGCCGCAGCATTGCCTGCATCTCGGGCGCGTCGGCTTTGATGTAGTCGCGGTTGAGGTTGTAGTTCTGCGCCGTCGCGCGCCAGCCCATCTCCTCGGGGCCCACCTGGTTCGGGCGGTTCCAGCGGCCGAAGCGCTCGTGTCCGTCGATGTTGAATACCGGCACGAAGACCAGGACGAAAGACTTCAGCACCCCCGGAGCGGCGGTATCGCTCAAGAGCTGCCGCAAGGCGAGGAAGCCGGCATCCTTGCCGTCGATCTCGCCCGCGTGTATGCCCCCTTGAATCAGCAGCACCGGCAGGTTGCGCTTGCGCGCCTCGGTGGCGGTGAGTGCGCCGGTGCGGGAAACCACCAGTGCCAGCATCGGCCGCCCTTCAGGAGTTCGGCCGAACTCCACGCAGCGCACGGCGTCGTGCCACTGGCGGGCATAGGCCGCGCACAGGCGCTCGACTTCCTCGTAACGGCCAGTCCGCTGAAATTGCGATTTTTCCGCGACAGTCTGCAGACCCGCGTTGCGGTCCGCGGCTGCGGCGTCTGCCGCGGACACCGCGGCCGGCGTAAGCAATGCTCCGAGAGCCAGGGCGGACAGGAGCCCCAGGAAAACGCGTGGCTGAGTGTTCATGGGCGCGCATGATACCGCGCGCGCCCCTGCGCAGCCGCGTCTACTCCTGCCTGAGGCCCGACGTGCTCATGCGCTCGAGCACCCGGCCGATGATGCGTTCGCAGCGCGCAGTGTCGAACTCAAATACGTCCGCACGCTCGGCACGAAGCCGTCGAGCCAGGTCCGAGCGCAGGCGCTGCTGGGCGCGAAACAGCCGCGTTCTCACCGTCGTCTCGTTCAGACCCAGGCAGGCTGCCGTTTCCACTCCGCTCAACTGCTCGACCACGCGCAGCACGAAGACCGTCCGGAACACTTCCGGCAGCGAATCGATCGCGTGCTCGAGGAACTGCCGCGTCTGGGCGGCGTCCAGCGGATCGCTCGGCTCGGACGAGTCCGGCAGCGCGGCGCGCTGTTGCCGGCTGTCGGCGTTCCGCTCGAGCGCGGCTGCGTCGGGCCGCACACGCCGACGGATCATGAGCGCCTCGTTGAACGCCAGGCGGGCCAGCCAGGAGCCGAACTTGCCTGTCGGCTCGTACCGGTCGAGGTTGCTGAAGGCGCGCAGGTGCGCTTCCTGCACGGCATCCTCGGCCGCGTCGCTCTCCCTGAGGATGCTCCGGGCGATGCGGAACAGCCGCCGGTTGTAGCGGCGCATGAGCGCTTCGAAGGCGCGCGAGTCCCGCGCCCGCGCCCGCTCGACGAGCAGCAGGTCCGGGAGGTCGCCGAGCGTCGGCGCCGCCTCCGTGGGCCGCTTCCCGGCCACCTGGGAAATATCGGAATTACGCGATTCGGTCATGGGCTCCAACATGTGCGGCGACCTTTCGTTACGTTGACAGCGCTGTCAACAGCGTGTGATGCTGCGGACAATTCGTGCAAGGGCCACGCGCGACGCACGGCGGCGCGCGCTTGAAAATCATGCGAAACACAATCGTTCGGCTCACCAGGGCTTCGGCCACCGTGTGCGCGTTGCTCACGTGTGCCGCCCCGGCATCCGCTGCCGAGCCGCCAGGAACCGTGCATCCGCAGCTGTGGCCGGCCGTCAGTCCCGCCTTGCGGCCCGACCCCGCCCTGGAGGCCCGCATCGCCACGCTGCTGGCCGGCATGACGCTCGAGCAGAAGGTCGGCCAGCTCATTCAGGCCGACATCGACAGCATTACTCCAGATGAACTGCGGCACTTTCCCCTCGGATCGATTCTGAACGGCGGCAACTCCGGCCCGGGCAACGATGATCTCGCTCCGGCAAGTGAGTGGTTGGCCGCGGCGGACAGGTTCTATGACGCCTCGATGGATGCGGCGCGGGGGCCGCATCCCATCCCGACGCTGTGGGGAATCGACGCCGTCCACGGGCATAACAACATAATCGGGGCGACGCTCTTTCCGCATAACATCGGCCTCGGGGCGGCCCACGATGCAGAACTGATCCGGCGCATCGGTGAGGTCACGGCCAGCGAGGTGCGCGTGACGGGCCAGGACTGGACTTTCGGCCCGACCCTGGCGGTGGTGCGCGATGACCGCTGGGGGCGCACCTACGAGAGCTATTCCGAGGACCCGGAAATCGTTCGCGCCTATGGCGCCGCCATGGTGACGGGCCTGCAGGGAAAGGCGGGAACACCCCAATTCCTTGATTCCTCTCACGTGATCGCCACGCCCAAGCACTTCGTCGGGGATGGCGGCACGGGCGGCCGCGATCAGGGCGACAATCGCGCCAGCGAGGCCGAGCTGCGCGACATTCATGCGGCCGGCTACGCTCCCGCCATCGCGGCCGGAGCCCAGGCAGTCATGGCCTCCTTCTCGAGCTGGCAGGGCCTGAGGATGCATGGCAACCATGGCCTGCTCACGGACGTCCTGAAGGGAAGGATGCAGTTCGACGGACTCGTCGTGGGCGACTGGAACGCGCACGGCCAGGTTGCAGGCTGCACGAGCTTCAGTTGTGCGGCGGCCATCAACGCTGGAATCGATGTCCTGATGGCGCCGGACAGCTGGAAGCCACTGTTCGCGAACACGCTGGACCAGGTCAAGGCTGGCCAGATCCCGGCTGCCCGCCTGGACGATGCGGTCCGACGCGTGCTGCGCGTGAAGTTGCGCGCACGGCTGTTCGAGGAGGGCCGACCTTCGTCGCGCCCGCTGGCCGGACATTTCGATTTGCTCGGAGCACCCGAGCACCGCGAGGTGGCGCGTCAGGCCGTACGCGAGTCCCTGGTCCTGCTGAAGAACGAGAACCACCTGTTGCCGCTGAGCCCGAAGAGCCATGTGCTCGTGGCCGGAGACGGCGCGGACAACATCCCCAAGCAGTGCGGCGGATGGACGATCACGTGGCAGGGCACCGGTCTCACCAGCAAGCAATTTCCCCACGCGCAATCCGTATTCGCCGGCATCCAGGCTGCCGTTCGCGCATCGGGCGGCACGGCGGAGCTCAGTCCCACCGGTGAATTCAAGGTGCGGCCGGACGTCGCGATCGTCGTCTTCGGAGAGAACCCGTACGCGGAATTCCAGGGCGACATCGGTACGGTCGAGTTCAGTCCGGGGGACAAGCCGGACCTCAGGCTCCTGCGCAGCCTGCGGGCCCGTGGAGTACCGGTCGTCGCGGTGTTTCTGTCGGGCCGGCCGCTGTGGGTGAATCCCGAGATCAATGCATCGAATGCCTTCGTGGCGGCGTGGTTGCCGGGCAGCGAGGGCGAGGGGGTGGCCGATGTCCTGTTCAAGGCCCCGAATGGCTCCGTCGCACACGACTTTCGTGGCAAGCTTTCCTTCTCATGGCCGCGCAATCCTCAGCAGACAGCCGTCAACCGTGGAGACACCGGCGCGCCGCCGCTGTTTCCGTATGGGTACGGACTCACACTGGCGAGCGACGGCAACCTGAAGGCCTTGCCCGAAGACCCCGGCGTCTCGGCCTCGACGCAGGTCGACACGCGGACCTTCTTCTCGGGCGGCCGTCCCGGGAACGGCTGGCACTGGGCGGCCGGATCGGGAGCGGATTCGCGCGAGGTCCGGGAGCTGCCGGGTGGCGTCGGCATGGCCGGCGAGGGGCGGCTGCGGCTCGCGGCAACCGACCATGCCGCGCAGGAGGACGCGCGCCGGTTGACCTGGGGAGGTGGTGCTCCGGCGATCGTCGGGCTTGCCGGCAAGGCCCCCATAGACCTGCAGCGCGAGGCCAATGGGCAACTGTCGCTGGGGCTGGACTTCAGGGTCGACAAGCCGGCCACCGCCGAGGTCAATCTGCTGATGGAGTGCGGCAACGGCTGCCGCGGAACGCTGCCGGTCACTGCGGAGCTGCGCGCGGCACCGGCAGGCGAATGGCGGCACCTGAAGATTCCGCTCGTCTGCTTCGCCCGCAGCGGGGCGGACATGAGCCGCATCACGGCGCCTTTCTACGTGACAACTTCCGGCGAGCTCGAGCTGAGCGTCTCGAACGTTCGGCTGGAGACCGGGACCGACGGCCTGATGAGCTGCGGTCACTGAAGTGCCGCCGCCTGCGCCCGTGGCGGAAGCTCCGGGCATGAGCCGCAAGACCATCGACGACGTCGCGAAGGCGGCCGGTGTTGCGATCAAGACCGTATCGCGCGTTCTCAACGATGAGCCGAACGTCAGGGAGGAGACGCGCGCCCGTGTCCTTGCGGCCGTCGCGGCCCTGAATTACTTCCCGAGCCTCTCGGCGCGCAGTCTCGCCGGCAGCCGCTCCTACCTGATCGGCCTGGTCTACGAGAATCCCAGCGCAAACTACATCGTCGACGTGCAGCACGGCGCGATGGCGCGGTGCCGCCAGGAGAAATTCCGTCTCTTCGTGCATCAGTGCAGCGGACGTGACGAGGAGCTGATACGCGACGTCATCGGTCTCGTCGACCAGACTCATGTCGATGGCCTCGTGGCGTGCGCGCCGTTGTCGCAATCGGTGGATCTGATCCGCGCGCTGGACCGGCGCAAGCTGCCGTTCGTGCGCATCTCGCCGAACGACCTCGATCATCGATCGCCCTACGTCGACATGGACGACGAAGGCGCTGCGCGCGAAATGACGGAGCATCTCATCGAGCTGGGGCATACGCAGATCGCCTTCGTCAGCGGTCATCCGAGCCACTACGCAAGCGGCCAGAGGTTGCGCGGCTACAAGGCTGCGTTGAAGGACCACCGCATTCCGCACGACCCTGCGTACGTGAAGCAGGGACACTTCGTATTCGAGTCCGGGCTGGGTGCCGGGCGTGAGCTGCTCGCGCTGCCCAAGCCGCCTACGGCGATATTCGCATCCAACGACGACATGGCTGCCGGCGTTCTCATGGCAGCTCGCGAGCTGGGAATTCAGGTGCCGAAGGCGCTGTCGGTGGCCGGCTACGACGATACTTACATCGCACGCATCATGTGGCCGCGGCTCACGACGGTGCACCAGCCGAGCTACGACCTCGCTTGGTCGGCGACGGATCTGCTGCTGCAGGCCTTGAAAAGCGGCAACGGCCCCAAGTCAGCGCGGTTGCCGTATCGCCTGATCGTGCGCGAGTCGACGGGGCCGGTACGGGGATGAGGATCCTAAGTATAGGGATGTATAGCCATTAATAAGGAATATGGCCTATACTCGATATAAATCCGTATACTCTTCTGTCGTAGTGGACCCGAACGCCAACCCCTTCAATCCCGGTGCCGGAACTCCGCCGCCTGAGCTCGTCGGTCGTGATCCGATCCTGCAACAAGCGGATACCATTCTCGAGCGGATCAAGCGCGGTCGCTCGGAGCGCTCCCTGCTTTTTGTGGGCTTGCGAGGGGTGGGCAAGACCGTGCTTCTGCGCGAAGTTCGTCGCCGTGCCTTGGATAAAGGCTACGCAGTCGAGATGATCGAGGCGCAGGAAGAACAAACCATTGCACAGCTGCTGGTCCCGGCACTGCGTCGGCTGCTCCTGGACCTTGATGCTGCGAAGAAGACGATAGCTGCGGTCAAGAGGGGATTGCGGGTCCTGCGCAGCTTCCTCGGCACCATCAAATTATCGTCCCACGAGGTGGAGCTCACCTTGGGCGTCGATCCGGAAGCGGGCCGTGCGGATTCAGGCGATCTGGAGTCTGATCTGAAGGACTTGCTCATCGCACTGGGAGAAGCCGCGAAAGCCGCTGATCGCCCCATCGCGCTGCTGATCGATGAGCTGCAGTATCTTCCCAGACGAGATCTCGCTGCGTTGATTCGCAGCTTGCACGCCGTTGCGCAGGAAGGTCTCCCGTTGGTGCTGTTTGGGGCCGGGCTTCCTCAGCTCTACTCACAGGTCGGCGAGGCCAAAAGCTACGCTGAAAGGCTGTTCCGCTTTTCCGAGATCGATCGTCTCTCGCACCCCGACTCCGATGAAGTCGTGCGGGGTCCGGTGCAGGAGGAGGGGGCTTCCGTCACGGACGATGCTCTGGAGGAAATCTACACACAAACGAACGGCTATCCATATTTCCTGCAGGAATGGGGCTATCGAGCCTGGAATCTCGCCCCCGAAAACAATATCGATGTCAAGGTCGCACGCGACGCCACACGCCTCGCGCTGAAAGAACGCGATCACCAGTTCTTCCGTGTCCGCTTCGATCGGGTCACTCCGGGGGAGCGGGAGTACATGCGCGCACTGGCCGAACTGGGAGAAGGCGTGCATCGATCCGGCGAGGTCGCCGACCTGATCGGCAAGACCACCAATCAGCTCGGACCTGTACGCGATTCCTTGATCCGAAAGGGGATGATCTACAGTCCGGCGCACGGAGACATCGCCTTCACCGTTCCGCTGTTTGATCAATTCATGAAACGGACGATGCCGATGCCCACAAAGGCAAAGCGAGTGCGCCGCTGATCCCTCGGTTACTTCTATTCACTCGCGCCGGCGCCCACGGCCACCCACGCCAGGTCCGCGTTGGAAACCGAGCCAACGTTGAACGACTTCGCGGCAGCCGCCATCCGTGTCAGCGCCTGCGCGAGCGGCATCGGCGGCTTGGTGTCGCCCTTCTTGACCTTGTGGAAGCGCACAGGGTTGATGCGCGCGACAACGTAGTTGCGCAGGTAAGGGGACTTGAATCCGCGCGTCTGCAGTGTCGCGATCAGCCGCTTGACCTGCGCGTCGATTTCCACGAGCCGGGACGCGAACCCTTCGCGTTCGCGCAAGGCTGCCGACAGCGTCCGGTCGCTGAAGCGATCGACCTTCTTGAGGAATGAGCTGTAGGCTCCGCCTGCGAAGCGTGGCGAACTCTCGTAGACGACGCCGAGTGTCAGCAGCTCGGGCGCCTCAAACTCCGCGGTGAACTGGTTTTCGCGCGCCTGCGCGGGGCGCTTGGCAAGGCTGCGGGCCATCCGGATCACCTCCAGGCTGCGGTCGCGCAGGTTGTGCGCCTTCTCGGTGTTGAGAGCCAGAATGCGATACGCGAGGCTATCGTCCGGCGAGATGAGCGCCGTGATCTGGCGCAGGCCGAGGACCTTCGCCGCGGCCAGACGGTGGCGGCCATTCGGTGTCCAAAGCCTTCCATCGTCGCCGCGCACGACGATGAGGGGATCGAGAAACGCGCCGGTTTCATCGATCTTCTGCGCGAGCCGCTTCGCGTGAGTCGGCGAAAGGTCACGCTGAAATGGCGTGGGCTGCACCGCGCTCAGCGGGAGCGAGGCTACCAGCAAGGCTCGGCCGCCAAGCGGCTCGCGATAGGCGCCGATCGGTGCACCTCCGGCTGCGCGCACCAGAGCGGTGACGGCGGCGATGTCAGGGCTGTCGAGCGCGATCGCCACTTCGGCCGCTTCCAGGCCGCGGGCCTTGCTACCGGGGGCCAGTTTGCCGCGGGAGCGTTTTCCGGTTTTCGCTCTGGTGGCGCGCGGGGCTGTGCTTTTCTTTCTGGTTGCCATGGCGTCTAAGGTGCCGCGCCGGGACTTCGGCGTAAAGAATTTTGTGAGAGAATTAACGGCTCGCACCGCTATTGGTTTCCCGCCAGCTCTCGTTGGCGGCCCCCATGGATCGCACCGAACCCAGCAAGCCTGACCGAACGCTGCCGGCACAGCGCATTGACTCCGCGGGACGTGCACACGTCGACCAGCGGGCGGTGCTGGCACTCGCGTTGCCGCTCATGGCCAACAGCGCGGTTCAGATCGTGCTCAACCTGACGGACATGTGGTTCGTCGGCCGCATCTCCACGCCGGCCATCGCGGCCGTTGGAGCCGTCCAGTGGTTGATTCTCGTGATCGTGTTGGTCCTGGGCGGCCCCGGCCAGGCAGTCCAGACCCTGGTGGCGCAGTCGTTCGGATCGAGACGCTATTCCCGCGCGGGGCAAGCTGTCTGGACCGCGATGTGGGCCTCTTTGTGCGCCGCTCCGTTGTTCGTGCTGGTGGGCGCCTGCAGCCACCTCATTCTTGCGCCCTTCGGATTCGATCCGCGGATCGAGGACCTGGCCGCGAAGTTCTGGTTTCCGCGCGTCGCGGGATCCGCCTTCGGCGCGGCCGTCTGGGCCATGCTCGGATTCTTCAACGGGATCGGTCGGCCCCGCATGAGCCTGATCATCACCGCCGTCACGGCGGTCGCCAACGTGGTGCTCAATCAACTGTTCATATTCAATCTGGGCGGCGGAATCGCCGGCTCCGGCTGGGCTTCGACAGTGGCGCAGGCGTTGGGACTCCTGATAGCGCTCGCCGTGTTCATGCGCGAGCCCTACAGGAGCCGCTACAAGTCGCTCCTGACCTGGAAGCCTCACTGGGGACGGCTGCGGGAGCAGATGCGGATCGGCTTTCCGATGGGCGCGCTGCCGGCGACCGACATATTCGGGTTCTCGTTGTTCCAGATGATGCAGGTGCGGCTCGGCACCGCTGGAGGAGCCGCCTCTCAGCTGGTGATCGTGCTGACCTCCGTCGCCTACATGCCTGGCTTCGGCATTGCGTCGGCAGGCACGACTCTCGTCGGCCAATCGATCGGCGCCGGCGACCGCAACTGGGCGATGCGCGTCGGTTCACGCGTCATCCTGCTTGCAGCGCTGTACATGGGAGGGATCGGAGTGCTGCTGGCGCTCGCCGGGCCGTGGATCCTGCCGTTGTTCACAGGAGCGGACGATGTATATGCGGCCACCGCGGTGGCGCTCGGAACTCACCTGCTCTGGTTTGCCGCGCCCTATCAGTTCTTCGACGGGCTGAACCTGGGGGCCAGCTTGTGCCTGCGCGGCGCCGGCGACGCGAAAGTCCCCGTGGCCCTCGTGATCCCGATGTCCTGGCTGTTCTTCGTGCCGCTGGCCCATTCCCTGACATTCGCACCCGGACAGGGTTGGTTCGAGTTCCTGCCGCAGTTCGGCCTGGGGGCCGTGGGCGGATGGACAGCGGTGAATGTCTACATATTCCTTCTGGGTTCGGTGCTGTACATCCGCTGGCGGTCGCGCGCGTGGCAGAGGATCAAGCTGTAAGCACTGGAGGAGCACGCGACATGGCCGCCGGGAGTCGTGAGGAATCGCAAGACGTAGAGCCCCCGGAAGCGATTAAGATAAGGGGTGCCGATCACTTCTCCGAAGCGCTCCCCATGAACTCCACGCTCGCGGCCCCGCGCATCGCCGGGGCAGTCGCCGGACTGATGCTCGCTTTGTCAGGCTGCGGGGGGATCGGCAATCTGGCTCCGGACTCACCGCCGGGTGTGGACCTGGCCGGTGTCTGGCGCCTCAACGTCGCGGCAAGCGACGACCCCCGAAAGGTGCTGGAAAGGTTGACGCCGCACGGCGCTTCGGTGCCGAGCTCAGCGGCTCCGCGCTCGGGGCGACGCTCCCGGCGAGGCGGGCAGGATCCTTCGCAGGGTTCCGGGCAGGGCGGCCAGCAGAGCGCGGAGGATCCCTACGCAAACGTGTTGCCGATGCCGCGTTCACCGCTGCCGTTCATCCCGAATTCCGACCTCCTGCGCAACGAGGTGCTGGCGATCAAACAGCGCCCGGATGCGTTCGTGATCGACTATGGAACCTCGGTGAGGCGCCTGACCCCAGGCGCGCGCAGCGTGATCTCGGTGCCGGGGGGAGTGGCCGACCAGAGCACCGGCTGGAAAGGAAAGCAATACGTCGTCGAGATCCGCTCGCAGGTGGGGCCCGACGTGAAGGAGCAGTATTCGCTTTCGCAAAAGAGCGGCAAGCAGCTCATCGTCAAGATGCGCTTGAGCGGCTGGAGTTTCCCCAACGTCGAGCTGACCCGAGTGTACGATCCCGCAGGCGCCGCCGCGCCGCGCGGATTGCCATCGATCGACTGACCCGCTGACCCGCCGCCGGGCGCGCCGCCGTCCTCACATCCTCAGCGCCGACGACTTCGCAGCGAGCGCTTCGATCCTGCCCCAGTCATGTGAGATGAGCGCATCGGGGGGCGTGAGCCACGACCCGCCCACGCACAGCACGTTCGGCAATTCCAGAAAGGCGCGAGCGGTCTCCTGTGTGATGCCGCCCGTCGGGCAAAACCGCGCATCCGGAAACGGACCCGCGAAGGCCTTGAGCAGCGCAATGCCACCCGCGGCGGTCGCCGGAAAGAGCTTGAAAAAGCGGTAGCCGGCCGCGATGCCTGCCATGAGCTCCGAGGCCGTGGCGATCGCGGGAATGTAGGGGATCGGACCGCTCGCGCCCCCGGCAAGCAACGTCGGCGTCGTGCCGGGCGAGATGGCGAACGCGGCGCCGGCATTTGCCGCGGCATGCAGATCCGTGATCGACAGCACGGTCCCCGCGCCGACGCGGATTTCGGGAACTGCGGTCGCGATGTTCTCGATCGCCTGCAGAGCCGCCGGCGTGCGAAGCGTGACTTCGATTACCCGGATACCCCCGCGCACAAACGCCTGGGCAAGATCGACGGCCGCATCCGCATCCTGGATGGTTACGACGGGCATCACCGGCGAGAGCCGCAGGATGCTTTCCACGAGCTGCGCCCTCGTGGCGGGATCTGGATTCGTCATTTCAGCGCCTCACCGCAAAGCCTGTGTCCTGCAGCAGATTGTGCACCTCTGCGGCGCCGATCAGGTTGAAGTCCCCGGGTATCGAGTGCTTCAGGCAGGCGGCCGCCAGTCCGAAATCAGCGGCCATCTGATCGTCCAGGCCGGTGAGGATCGCGTGCAGCACCCCGGCCGCAAAGGCATCGCCGCTGCCGATGCGGTCGACGATCCGCCCAAGCGAATACCGGCGCGTGGTGAACAGCGCGCTGCGGCTCAGCAGCGCGGCCGACAAATCCTGATCGTCCACATTTCGCTGCACGCGAACGGTGGCCGCAATTCGCTGGAGGCGCGGAAACGCGGCGAGCGCCTCGGCGGCGGCGGCCTGGAAGCGCTGTTCGGGCGGCAACCCTTCGTAGCTCTTCTCGAGGATCAATGCGATGTCGCGCTGCTCGGCGAACAGGAGGTCGGCTTCCTTGATGAGGTCTCGCAGGATCGTGCGGGCGCTGCCACGCCAGCGCTCCCAGAGCTTTGCCCGATAGTTGCAGTCGAAGGAGATCGACAGGCCGAGCGAGCGCGCCGCGCGAACAGCACGCAGTGCGGACTCAGCGGCGGTGGGACTCACCGCCGGAGTGATTCCCGACACGTGAAACCAACTCGAGCCGGCGAGGACCGTGTCCCAGTCGATGAGATCGGCCGGCGCGAGGGCGAACGCTGAATCGGCCCGGTCGTACAGCACTTCCGAGGGCCTTTGTCCGGCGCCGACCGTCAGGAAGTACAGGCCCATCCGCCCGGCGCGGAACTGGCTCGCAACCGTGCTGACGCCCTGGCGGCGGATCTGCGCGATCGCCCCGCGGCCCAGGGGATTGTCCGGCAGGACAGTGACGAGAGCGGCAGAGTGCCCGAGTTGCGCGAGCGACACGGCGACGTTGGCCTCGGCCCCACCCACATTCACCTCGAGGGTGGAATTCTGCAGCAAAACCGCGTTCTGCGGCTGCGTAAGCCGCAGCAGCACTTCGCCATAACAGGTCACGGCCATCACTCGATGTATCCTTTCTGCAACACGCGCATCCCCCTCCGGAAGCCGACTTTTCCTAAAAGCTTGTGGGTTTCGGGTCGAATTTGCTACCTTAATTGTCACCGGTGTCATTCAGGGGGATGACGCCCGATACCCAGCCCACGTCAGAGTCAAGACGAACCGCGCGGCAGCGCTCGAGCTCGAGCGGTCCGCGCAACGTGCGGCCGGAGTATGTCCCATCCAGCAGAGGGTCTTCCAATTGGCGAGAGTCGGGATTGATTCGGTCAAAGTGCTACCGGTGTCAATTTCGCACACAGCGACGAACGGAGAGGGGAAATGAAGACAGGTCACGATTCGACGCGAGTACTCACGGGTTGCGTTGCAGCCGCGGTCGCGGTGCTTCTGGGGGCGACCGCCGGGCGCGCCCAGGCCCAGGCAGCCGCACCAGCTTCCGCCGACGGGTCGGCTTCGAATGTTCCGCGCAGCTCCGTCGCCACCGATTCGCTCTCAGAGATCGTCGTCACCGGCTACCGTAAGAGCCTGAACGCGGCGCTCGACACGAAGCGCGATGCGATCGGCTCGGTGGATCAGATCGTGGCGGATGACATCGCGGCCTTCCCAGAGCTGAATCTCGCGGAGTCCATTCAACGCATACCGGGCGTTTCGATCATCCGCGATGCCGGAGAGGGCAGGCAGCTCTCAGTGCGCGGACTGGACGCCCAGTTCACCCGGGTGCGTATCAACGGCATGGAAGCGCTGACCACGGTCAGCACTTCGGACGCGAACGGCGGCACGAATCGCGGCCGTCAATTCGACTTCAACGTGTTCGCCTCGGAGCTCTTCAACACCGTCACGGTGCACAAGACGACTTCCGCGGACATCGACGAAGGCTCTCTGGGCGCAACCGTCGATCTGCGCGCCGCCAGGCCATTCGACTTCAACGGCTTCACCTTCGTGACGGGCGGCAAGCTCGACTACAACGATCTCGCCAGCAACTACAATCCGCGCGCCAGCGCCTTGATCAGCGACACCTTCGCCGATGGCAAGCTCGGCTTCCTCGTCTCAGGCGCCTACACCAAGCGCGCCATCATCGATGATGGCTCGAGCACCGTGCGCTGGATGAACGGGCTGAACTCGGACGGATCGCTGAGCGCGACCAACGACTTCAAGACCCTCGGCGCCGGCTACGCCGGCAGTGGCTCCACGGCGACCCTCGCTCAGTTGAACACGGCCTTCCGGCCGCGGCTGCCGCGCTACGAGGTGTATCACACCGACCAGAATCGGCTCGGCCTCACCAACTCGATCCAGTTCAGGCCCACCGACAAAACGCTGTTGAGCCTGGACTCGATGTTTGCCCAGCTCGACGGGACGCGGGAGGAGACGCAGCTCGAGGCGCCGATTTTCAGCAGCACCGGTGCCACGGGCATCAACCAGGTGGCGGTTCAGTCGGCGCAACTGGACGGCCAGAACAATCTCATCGCCGGCGCCTTCGACAACGTCAGCATCCGTGCCGAGCATCGTTACGACATCCTCGACACGAAGTTCCGCCAGCACGTGCTCACCCTCGAGCAGGGCATCACCGACCGGCTCAAGCTCAATGCGCTGGTGGGCTGGTCGCAGTCGCTCTTCACGAGCCCGGTGTCGACGACGCTCACCTGGGACATCAACCACGTCAACGGCTATTCGTACAACTTCGCGGTCGATCCGGCGCTGCCGCTGCTGTCCTACGGCAGCGCGGACGTCGCGAATCCCAATGCGTGGACGCTGTCGCAGATCCGGCTGCGCCCCAGCGCCGTCGACAACGACTACACCAACTACCTGGCCGACCTCGAGTGGAAGATGACGGACTCCGTCAGCTTCAAGGGCGGCGGGCAGTTCAAGAAATTCTCCTTCGACACCGACGGCCTGCGGCGACTGAGCGAGACGGCCATACCGGCCAGCGTGGCGGCGACTTCGCCGTCCTCCTACTCCCAGCTCGTCAATCTCATCGGCCTGACCGTGCCGGCCGGCACGGCAACGAACTGGGCTGTGCCGAACCTCGGTACCGCGGCATCGATGTTCGGCCTGTACGACACGAGCCAGTACCCGGTGGGAATCGCCGGCAGCCTGGGCACGAACTTCTCGGTGAGCGAGAAGGACAGCAGCGGCTTCCTGCAGCTGGATTTCACATCCCATCTGTTCGCGCTGCCGCTACGCGGCAGCATTGGCGCACGCTACGTTCGCACCAGGCAAAGCTCCACCGGCTGGACATCGCTCGGCAACGCGACCACCGGCCAGTTCCAGCTGAGCACGGTGGATCACACGTACAACGACGTGCTGCCGTCCCTGAACCTCGTCGTCAACATGACGGATGACTTCCTCGTGCGTCTCGGAGCCTCCAAGGACGTGGCGCGTGCGGGTCTGGGGAGCCTGAATCCCGGCGCGGCGGTCAGCATCACGGGACAGAACAAGACCGTGGCCTCGGGGAATCCGCTGCTCGATCCGTTCCGCGCGAAGGCGTACGACCTGTCGTTCGAATGGTACTTCGCGAAGGAATCGCTGCTCAGCCTGGCGTTGTTTTACAAGGACATCGACAGCCTCGTGGAAACGGTCCGCACCACAGCCCCGTTCTCCGCGAACACGAGCAATCTGCCGGACAGTGTCGCCATCTCGACCTGTCAGGCCTCGATCACCGGGTTCAACCCCAACGATCCGGCTCAGGTGGCTGCATGTCTGGATGGATGGTCGATCAGTGTCCCGGCCAACACGCCGGGCGGCAGCCTGAAGGGCTCGGAGATCAGCTATCAGCAGCCGTTCTCCTTCCTGCCGGCACCGTTCAACAACTTCGGCACGATCCTGAACTACACGTATGTCGACACGAAGGTGAAGTACTTCACGCTGCTGCCGGGCACCCCGGGCGCCAACACCAGCTTCGTGACGAACTCCCTCCTGAACCTGTCGAAGAACGCCGCCAACGGCACCCTGTATTTCGACAATGGAACCTGGAGCGCGCGCGTCTCGGTGGCGTACCGCAGCCCGTACCTGACCAACGTGCCGGGACAGAACCTCAACGACGTGGAGGGCACGCACTCGACTCTGAACGTGGACTTCGCGTCCTCCTGGAACGTGAGCCGCAACTTCCAGTTGACCCTGGAAGCCTTGAATCTCACCAACCAGTTCCAGTTCCAGTACGTCGACTCAACGGGCGACCGCCTGAGCTTCTACCACCAGCAGGGGCGGGAGGTGCTGCTCGGAGGGCGCCTGAAGTTCTAGCGCTTGCTTTGAGCGCTGAGCATGTCGTAAGCGCGGCCGAGAGCGGCTCTGAACCGCTCGTCGGCCGCAAGAGCGTGCGGGAAGACGCTCGCGAGAGCGAGAAATGCCGGAACGTCCGTCGCCGCGCGATTCTGGCATGCAGCGCCGATCTGCAGCAGTTGCGTGGCCAGAGGGTCGACGACCCGCTCGCCGAGCGCCGCCTTGCGGCGCACGAATTGCATCCACGCGGCGACAGGTACGCACAGGCGGTCGATGGGGCCTGACGCGGCGAGCGCGTCGGCGATCGTTCCCAGGATTCGAAAGGGCAGCTTCTGTGTGCCGTCCCAGGCGATCTGCGCGAGCGCGTGGCTCAGAGCGGGGTTGCGGAAGCGTTTGAGGATCGCGGCGATGTAAGCGTCCAGGTCGAGGCCGCGGGGGGCCTGGATCGTCGGACGGATATCCGCCTTCATCAGCGTTGCAACAAACGTCGACAGGCTCTTGTTCGCCATCGCCGCGGAGACGGTCTCGTAGCCCGCGAGCAGGCCGAGATAGGCGAGGGTTGAATGCGCACCGTTGAGCAACCGCAACTTGGCGCGGTCGTAGGCCGCAACGTCATCGGTCACGATCACGCCTGCGGCCTCCCAATCTGGCGCCTGCACCTTCGATCCAGAGCAGTCCTCCATGACCCATTGAATGAAGCTCTCGCGCTGCACGGGCCAGCGGTCGCTGACGCCGGTGGCGTCCGCGACCGTCTGGCGCAGCGCAGCCGTCGTCGCAGGCGTAATGCTGTCCACCATGGTCCTGGGGAACGGCACCTTGTCTCGTATCCATTCGGCGAGGCGCGAATCGCGCGAGCCAGCGAACTGAAGAACCGCACCGGCGAGCCGTGCGCCGTTGTCCACGAGGTTGTCGCAGCTGATGATCGTCAGCGGGTCCAATCCGCCTTCGAGACGCCGGCGCAGCGCCTCGACGAGATATCCGATCAGGCTCGACGGCGCGTGCGGGTCGCACATGTCCGCAACGATGTCCGGATGCGTTACATCGAGACTTCCGTCACTCGAGAGGCAATAGCCTTTCTCGGTGACGGTGATCGTGACGATCCGCGTTGCCGGCGCGGTCAGGCGCTTCAGCACGCTCTCAGGATCGTCCGGAGCAACCAGCACCTCCCGCAATGCTCCGACTACCTGGTACGAGGTTTCTTCGTCGAGCGTCGCTAGCGTATACAGGCAGTCCTGCGGAGCCAGGGCGGCTCGCACGTCGGAACTGTGCAGCGACACGCCGCAGATCCCCCAGCGCGGATCCTGGGCCAGCAGGCTTTCGACGTACCACGCCTGGTGCGCGCGGTGAAAGGCTCCGGGACCGAAATGCACGATGCCGACACCGAGCTGATTTCGGTCGTACGCGGGCCGCTGCACGGTGTCTGCGACTCTGTGCAGATTCGACTGCGAGAGAAATTCGGTCACGCCAGCCCGTTCACTTTAGGTCACGCCTGCCTGCTCAAAGAGTCACATCCGTCTGCTCAAGGTCACGTCTGCCGCTCAAAGGGTGACGCCATTCTTCCAGATTGCGACCTCGCGCTCATCGTTCAATTCGTTGCGCGCAGGCTTGCCCGAGGCCGTCTCGATCACGAGCTGCAGGAGCTCGGCAGCCGCCGCGTCCGGGCTCATTCCCGTGAGCACGCGGCCGGCGTCGAAATCGATCCAACGCGGCTTCTTCTCGGCGAGCGGCGTGTTGGAGGCGATCTTGAGCGTGGGAACGGGAAATCCGAGAGGAGTGCCGCGGCCGGTCGTGAACAGCAATACCGTGGCGCCCGCGGCCACCAGAGCCGTGGAAGAGATGGCGTCATTGCCCGGAGACTCCAGCAGCGTGAGGCCCGGGACGCAGGCTCTCTGCCCGTACTCGAGCACCTGTGTGACCCGCGTACGCCCGCCCTTCTGGATGGCGCCGAGGGACTTCTCCTCGAGCGTCGTGATGCCGCCGGCAATGTTGCCGGGTGAGGGGTTCTCGTAGATGGGCTGCCCATGATCGAGAAAGTACTGCTTGAAGCGATTGACCACGCCGACGACGTCGTCGAAGACCTTGCGGTCGATCGCACGCTGCATCAACAGATGCTCGGCGCCGAACACCTCCGGGATCTCCGTCAGAATGGGCGTTCCGCCAGCGTTGGCGACACGGTCGGCAACGATGCCCACGACAGGATTGGCGGTGATGCCGCTGAAGCCGTCCGAGCCACCGCATTTCAAGCCTATGGAGAGTGCCGACAACGGGCACGGCTCACGAACGTCGCGCTCCGCCGCGCCGACGAGCTCCTCGAGCGCCTGGAGTCCCTCCTCTTCCTCGTCGTCCGTGGCCTGCGCGCAGAACGAGCGGATCCGCGCCGGATCGATCGGCCCGGCCTCCTGGAGCAGCCGGTCGAGCTGATTGGATTCGCAGCCCAGGCCCACGACGAGCACTCCGCCGGCGTTCGGATGTGCGATGAGCGAAGCCAGGATGCGGCGCGTGCGTGACAGGTCGTCGCCGATCTGCGAGCAGCCGAAGGGATGCGTAAAGGAATGTACGCCGTCGATGCGGCCGGCAAAGCGATCGGCGCCGATCCGGGCGATTCGCTGCGCCGTGCGAGTCACACAGCCGACGGTGGTCAGGATCCAGATCTCGTTGCGGGTGCCGACGCGGCCGTTCGCCCGGCGATAGCCCATGAAATGCAACGCCGCGCTGCCGCCGACGCCGGTGGGACCGCGCGATCCTGCCTTGTCACCCACGCCTGAGGAGGCAACTGCACTTGTATCTGCACCTGTGTTATCGCCGGCCGGGCTTGGCCGGTATTCATATGAGTTCAAGCCGGACAGCTGCGTCGCGAGATTGGCAGTGTGAACGAGCGTGCCGGCTGCAATGTCGCAGCGGGCGCGGCCGATCGGCCAGCCGTACTTGCGGACCTCCTGTCCTGCCCCGATCGCGCGCAGCGCAATCTTGTGTCCGCGGGGTATCGGCTCGCGCACATCGACGCCGCCGCCGACGGTCTCGCCGAGTTCGAGCTGCCGTGTGGCCACGGCGACGTCGTCGTGCGGGTCGATGAGGTGAATTCCGCTGCCGCGCAGCGCAAATGAGGTGGACATGGGGCATCGGACCGCGCCAAGGGGCGGACTGCTGGCGTTTGCCGTGAGAAACCGGTGTCATTTAAGGGTGCCGGGGCGCTTTTGTCCAGCC
>FTDY01001229.1_pt1 | contig 21541 bp, 17 predicted proteins | sample 1640031 | NCBI WGS metagenome assembly FTDY01 (sample SAMEA3914816, study PRJEB12502) | metagenome | biome: forest; material: soil | place: USA | collected 2011-09-16 | depth 0.3 m
CCTGAGTCACACCGACTTGAGGCCAATCGGAGCATCGATGGATCCGCAGTGGGACGACAGCCTGCCGATTTACCGGCAACTGCGGGACCGGGTGGTAGCCATGATTCTCGAAGGCGTCCTCAAGGAGGGCGACCCGCTACCCTCGGTCCGCAGCGTCGCGGCGGAATTCCGTCTCAACCCGCTGACCGTGCTGAAGGGCTATCAGCAGCTCGTCGATGAGCTGCTCGTCGAAAAGAGGCGCGGCCGCGGGATGTACGTGAGCGATGGGGCGCGCAAGGCGCTCATGAAGGACGAGCGGCAGAAGTTTCTGGAAGACGATTGGCCCAAGGTGTTCGCGACGATTCAACGCCTCGGTCTGTCCGCGCCGGAGCTTCTGCGCGCGGGCGCCGTGGCGCCTACTGCGCCCTACCCGACAACGGCTGGCTCGACGGGAGCCTCGACGGGAAGCTCGGCGGCGGAACGTAACGAAGACGGCAACCAAAAATGACAACAGTGATTGAAGCTCGTGGCCTGACAAAGGCATACGGTTCCCGGCGCGCGCTCGACAGCGTGAACTTCGCAGTGAGCCCCGGACGTATCGTGGGCCTCATCGGACCGAACGGCGCCGGCAAGACCACGGCACTGAAGGCTGTGCTGGGACTCACGGCATTCGAGGGCCATCTTCAGGTACTGGGCCGCGACCCGCGCGCCGAGCGCGACGAGCTGATGCGCGACGTATGCTTCATCGCCGATGTCGCCGTACTGCCGAGGTGGCTGCGTGTCACGCAGGCACTGGATTTCGTCGCCGCCGTGCATCCGCGCTTCGATCGCTCGCGGGCCGAGGGCTTCCTGAGCAAGACCGACATCCGCCTCAAGAGCCGCGTGCGTGAGCTTTCGAAGGGAATGGTGACGCAGCTGCATCTGGCGCTCATTCTCGCGATCAACGCCCGTCTTCTGGTGCTGGACGAGCCTACCCTCGGCCTCGATCTGCTCTACCGGCGCCAGTTCTACGACACGCTGCTGAACGACTATTACAATGAAGAGCGCACGATCCTGCTGACGACGCACCAGGTCGAGGAGGTCGAGAATCTCCTGACCGACGTCCTCTTCATCAACCGCGGACACGTCGTGCTGGACAGCTCGGTCGAGAGCATCTCCGAGCGCTATGTGCAGATCACCGTCGGACCCGAGCAGGCCGCGCGTGCCCGCGAGCTGAAGCCATTCTACGAGCGTGAGATCTTCGGGCGGACCGCGATGCTCTTCGAGGACCGGGCGGTGGCGGAGCTGGGCTCGTTTGGCGAGCTGCGCACGCCGTCCATCGCGGACCTGTTCGTTGCGAAAATGCAGGGAGCCGCCCCATGAACGATACCCTCGCCGACGGCGTTGCGGCCGACACGAAAGAGGTCGCGACGAGCATTCCGACGACACGGATTCTGCTCGCATTGATCCGGCGCGAGCTGTGGGAGCACCGTGCGCTGTGGATGGTGCCGCTCGTCATCTCGGCACTCCTCCTCATCGCTGCCACGCTGACCCGGGTTGGATCGGGCGACTTCGGCCAGATTCCCTTCGGTCCAATGAAGTGGAATCCCGCTCAGGCCTCTGACGCGCTGGCCACCGAGCGCACCGCCGGCATTGCGATGTACGGGATCCGGCAGTTCATGCTTTCGGTGCCGTTGGGACTTGCAGTCACCGTGATGCTGTACTTCTATCTGCTGTCCTCGCTGTTCGACGAGCGCAAGGACCGCAGCATCCTGTTCTGGAAGTCGCTGCCGGTCTCGGATGGCGCAACCGTGGCCTCCAAGCTGCTGGTCGCCCTGGTCGTCGTGCCCCTGGGCGTGTGCGTCGTCGCGCTCGTCACCAATCTGCTGTACGCGGCCATCTGGGATGCGCGCATCGCCCTGGGCGTGCTGCACGGGCCGGCGTTCATCTGGGACGCGGCGGCATGGCTGAAGGTGGAGGGCCTCCTGCTGTCGCTGGTGATCGTGTCGATGCTCTGGTATGCGCCGATCGCCGCTTATCTGCTGCTCATCTCGGCCTGGGCGCGGCGCAATGCCTTCCTGTGGGCGATCCTGCCTCCGCTGATCCTGTCGATCGTCGAGAGAGTGGCGTTCGGAACGACCTACTTCATCAGGGCCTTCATGTACCGCCTGGGAGGAATCTGGGGCACGGTCGGTTTGAACCACACCCTCGGCGATGCGTTCGCCGGCGCGATGCTGAACACCCCCCACGGCAGGCTGATCTACCTTCCTGCAGTCCTGGATGCGCTGCCGGTGCGAGACCTGTTCGCCAACATCGGCCTGTGGACGGGCCTGGTCGTGGCCGCTGCGCTCGCCTATGCGACGGTACGGGTGCGTCGGTACCGCGACGACACTTAGCAGTGGCCTGCGGCTTGCGGCCGACCCGCCTGCGGTAAAGTCATGCGCTGACCAACAGATCGCGATTATCATCGCGATTACGAACACTTAGGCGCATTGTCCGCGGGCGACTTCGGCTCGCACGGGGGTCGTATCAGCTTGGGCACTCTCCTCGACGTACGGCGCGCCGAGAATAGCCTGGAGCTTCAACTGTCTGGCGAGTGGCGCGCGCTGCAGCTGCCGCAGATCGACGCGGCGCTGGCGGATGTCGATCTTGCCGGAGTAAGCCGCGTCCTCATTGCGACCAATGCGCTGGTTGCGCTGGACCTCTCGGGCGCCTGGCGCCTGAGGCAATACCTGCGGCAGCTGGCATCGCAGCGGATCGAGGTGACGTTCAGCGGCGCGCAACCCGACCCGCTGCGGCTCATCGATGAGACGCTGGAAGCGCCGCATCAGCAGGCGGCTGCGCCTGCCGCCGACTCGGCCTTCGAGCCCCTGATCGACCTCGGGCGCAGCTCCGTGAGGTTCGTGCGGCATCTTCTCTCGGGAGTGGCCTTTCTCGGGCGCGTCAGCGTCACCACCACGCGTGCGGCGCTGCGGCCGAAACGGTTCCGGCCGATCTCGATCGCGCGGCATGTCTATGACACCGGCATCACCGCGATGCCGATCGTTGCGCTCATCGCCTTCCTCATCAGCGTCATCATCGCCTATATGAGCGCGCAGCAGCTGCGGAGCTTCGGGGCGCAGATCTTCGTCGTGGACCTGGTGACTATCGGGGTGCTGCGCGAGTTGGGGGTGCTGCTCACCGCCATCATCGTGGCGGGCCGCTCGGGAAGCGCTTATTCCGCGGAAATCGGCGCAATGAAGCTCAACGAGGAGGTCGACGCCCTCCATGCAGCAGGCGTGGACCCTTTCGAAGTGCTCGTGCTGCCCCGGGTGTTGGGCTTGATCATCGCGCTGCCTCTGCTCACCGTGATCGCGGACATCATCGGCCTCATGGGCGGCGCGCTGCTGTGCCGGTTCCTGCTCGACATGCCGCTGAGCCAGTTCATCAACCGCGTCAACGAGGCGATCTCGCCGACCACCTTCTGGGTGGGCCTCATCAAGGCTCCGGTGTTCGCGCTGCTGATCGCGCTCGCCGGCTGCTATCGCGGCATGCAGGTGCGCGGTTCCTCGCGCGAGCTGGGCCGGCTCACGACCGTCGCCGTCGTGCAGGCCATCTTCCTGGTGATTCTCGCGGACGCGCTGTTTGCCGTGCTCTTCATGGAGCTCGACATATGAAGTACCCCGTACTCGAGGTACGCGGCCTGGTGAATCGCTTCGGCGCGCAGCTCGTACACGACGGATTGAGCATGGAGGTCCACGAGGACGAGGTGTTCGGCATCGTCGGCAGCTCGGGCGCGGGCAAATCGGTGCTGCTGCGCAGCGTGCTGGGGCTGCAGCGGCCCCAGTCGGGGGTGATCCGGATCCAGGGCCAGGACATCACGCAGATGACCGCTCCGCAGCTGCGCGCCGTCAAGGCTCGCTACGGCGTCACGTTCCAGCAGGGCGCCCTGTTCTCATCCCTGAACGTGCTGCAGAACGTGCAGCTGCCGATGATCGAGCACGTGGACCTCACTGTCGAGGAAAGGGATGAGTTGGCCATGCTCAAGATCCGTCTTGTCGGCCTCGAGCCGGCTGCGGCCAGAAAGATGCCTTCGCAGCTCTCCGGCGGCATGGTGAAGCGTGCCGCCCTGGCTCGGGCGCTCGCACTGGATCCCCGTCTACTCTTCCTCGATGAGCCGACCTCGGGCCTGGACCCGATCAGCGCCGCCGAGTTCGACGATCTGGTGCTGTATCTGCAGAAGAAGCTGAGGCTGACGATCGTCATGATCACACATGATCTGGACACGATCTTCCGTACCTGCAATCGTGTCGGGGTGATAGTCGATCGCCACATGGAATCCGATACGCTCGAGGGCATAGTCGGGAATCCGCACCCGTGGATCCAGGCGTACTTTCACGGCGTACGAGCGCGCACGCGACTGGAGCGGCAGCATGGAGCGTGAGGCCAACTACGCCGCCGTCGGTGCATTCGTGCTGGTCGTTGCTCTCATCGGCGCCTTGTTCGTCTACTGGTACTCGGACACCCGGGAGCACAAGAGCTACCAGCGTTACGAGATCTACTTTGACGGCAGCGTCAGCGGCCTGGACAGAGGCGCGGCCGTGCGCTACCTCGGCGTGTCCGTCGGCCGAGTCGTGAACATGCGCGTGGATCCGAAGGATTCCAGCCGCGTGCAGATCATCGTCGACGTCGACTCCACGGCGCCGATATCCACGGAAACGGTCGCGGAGCTGTCGCTGCAGGGCGTAACGGGGCTCCTCTACATCGACCTGCTGAAGGTGCGCGACAACCGGCAGCTCATTCCAGCCGTGCCCAGCGAGACCTATCCCGTCATACGCTCCGCACGCTCGGGCTTCGACGTATTTCTCGCGAGCCTGCCCGAAGTCGTGGCCGCTGCCGGCAAGGTCATCGACCGGGCGGGGCGGCTGCTCAACGATCGGAACATCGACTCGCTGTCGCACTCCTTCGCCAATATCGAGAAGGCAACCGCAGGGCTGCCTGACACCCTGCGGCAGGTGAACTCGCTCGTGCTCGATCTGCGCAGCGCGGCCCGGGAACTCACCGCGACCGCAGACAGCACCCACACGGTGATCCAACAGGCAGGCCCCGAGATCGTAGCGGCGGTGCAGCACGCACGCACTGCTGCGGACCATCTTTCGGAAGCCACCGGCCGCCTCGATCAGATCATCGAGGATAACCGCCAGGACATCCGCTCCTTTACCCGCGAAGGACTGCCGGATCTCGAGCGATTCCTGCGAGAGGGGCGGGCTGCCGCGGAGGACATCCGGGAGCTGTCGCGAAGCCTGCGCGAGAACCCGTCCCAGCTTCTGTATCAGCCGCCCGAGCGAGGCGTGGAGATTCCACGATGAACCGACCGGCCGCCATCGTGCTGCTGCTCTGCGTGAGCGGGTGCTCGGGGTTGTTGCACAGCAGCGCGCAGCTCGACCAGGTGTATTACCTGAAGGCGGATGCGGTGCCGCCCGCCGAGGCCGCGCGCCCGGCGATGTCGGCATCGGTGCACGTGGGAAGGCCTATTGCGGGGCCCGGCCTGGACTCCTCCCACATCGTGCTGCTCGAGTCGAACCGGCGGATGAGCTACTACATGGCGAGCCGGTGGCCCGCGCCGCTGACGCAGGTCGTGGAGGAGCTCGCGTCGCAGGCGCTGCGCGCCTCGGGGTCATGGTCGAGCGTTCAGGGCTCGGAGAGCCCCTTTCCCTCGGACTTCATTCTGCAGATCCGGATCCGGCGGTTCGAGGCGGAGTATTCGTCCGGCGGCCCGGAGCAGGCAAGCGTGCGAGGCGGGTCGGAGCCGCCTGAAATCCACGTGGCTCTGGACTGCACGCTTGGGCGGCGCGCCGGCCGCGAGGTCGTTGGAACATTCGTTGCAGAAGGGTCGGCAGTTGCCGCCGCGAACCGCCTGAGCGATGTGGTGGCAGCGTTCGAGGACGCCGCGAACCGGGCGCTGTCCTCGATGGCATCCCGCGCCGCCGATGCTGCTCACGATGCGAATCAGAAGGTCGACAGCCCGGTGCCTTCCATAAGCCGGTAGAGCCAGTAGTGGGACTGGGCCGGATCGGCGTACACGGCGAAGTCGGCGGTGTACTCGATTCCCAGCGCCGCGCGGTTGCTCCACAGCGTCTCGAAGTAATCGAGCGCCTGCATCGCCAGAGCCGAGCTGCGCGCGACCTCGACAGCCAGGTTGGCCTCGAGGTTGTAGTCGGCGAGATTGCGCCGCGTCAGGTTTGCGGAGCCGAGCGTGAGCCACAGGCGTTCGGGCCCATAGACCATGACGAGCTTGGTGTGAAACTGCTCGCCGTGCGTGCGGTACCAGCGGATGTGAATTCCCCCATCGCTCGCCGAGACGAGCTCGCTCGCCACCGACGTGTTGGGGATGCCGCTTTTCTCGTGCCCGAACGCGTCCTTGTTGGGATCGAGGATCACGCGGATCGCGACGCCTCGCCGGCCTGCCTCGAGCAGCGACTCCACGATGGCGCGATCGGAAAGGTAGAACATCGCGATGTCGATGCTGTCGCCCTTGCCGGCGGCATCCAGGCGCTCCAGGACGGCATCGAGTATGGAGCCCTCGGTTACCACCCTGACCCGCGCCGTGCGGCCTGTCGAGATGTCCGGGCCGTCACTCATGGTTGCCGCCGCGGATCCAGTCGCGGGGCGATCCTGGCGGCTGACTTCGCTGGGGACCGCGGGCTCCGAGCTGCCCGTTTCCGTGGGGGTGACGTCAATGCGGCCCTTCCAACCTGAAAAGCGCGCCACGGACATCTCGCTCTGCAGCAGTGTCTCGAGGACCGGTCCTGCGACTCTTGCGGCGACGTTGGAGTGCGAGCTGCTCGCGTCGTGCGGGTTCGCTGAACCCACCACGCCGACCAGTCCTCCGTGCCCATCGTCCGCGATGACGACCTTCCGATGATTGGCCTTGAAGTTCGCGAGGCGCGCCCAGGCACCTAATGTGATCGGGGCGTCGCTCTCATCCAGAGGATTGGGCAGCCAGCCGGCGCCTCTGCCACTGCCGTTCCACCAGCGGATGCCCAAGCGCCACAATCCCGAATACACGAGATTCGAGTCGCGCAGCGCATCGAGGTTGGTCACCGTCACATCGACACCCGCGGCCCGCAGCAAAATCAGATCGCGCGAGGGGGCGCCGCCGTAGACCTCATTGATCGGATCCGTGATGAACAGCACTCTGAGGTCGGGGTGGGTGCGACGCTGCTCGATCAGGGCGTCGCGCAATTCCCCGGATATGGCGCGCAGGGATGCCGACGATCCTGCGAGGGCGCCGCGCTGCGAATTGAAGAGAAAGTAGTCGAGCACGATGAAGCTGCGCGCCGCGCGCACTACCTGCAGCACCTCATCGAAGATTCCCTGGCTGACGACCGGGCGGCCATATGCGTCCGCGGCCGTGATGTCCGCGATGAAGCTCAGGTTCGCGGCGGGGACGGAGGACCAGGCCGAAGCGACGCGCGTGCCGCCGGGCAAGGGCTTGTTCGCTTCCCACCAGGCCGTCCCGATCCACGCAACGAGCACAGCGGCCAGTAGCAGCCGCCGCCAGAGGCGAAAGCGGGAAGGGGTCAGCATCCGGGCAGGTGAACGCCCCGTCCTACGCCGACCGGCTGGCCAGTTCGTCCGCGTGCGGAATCAGGTGCCCGAACGGTGCGGTGCCAGAGGCCTGGCGGGTCAGAAGCGCGAGCAGCTCCTCGGACGTGCAGGGCTCTCCGAACAGCTTGCCCTGCGCGTAGTGGCAGTTGTGCCGGCGCAGGAACTCCAGGTGGCGCAGGGACTCGACGCCCTCCGCCACCACTTCCATCCCCAGGCTGCGTCCCATCTCGATGATGGTGCGGACGATCGTGGCGTCGCCTGCATCCTCGCTCACGTCCCGCACGAATGACTGGTCGATCTTCAGGGTGCCGATCGGAAACTGCTGGAGGGCGGAAAGAGAGGAATAGCCCGTGCCAAAGTCATCGATCGACAGATGCAGCCCCATGGCATACAGCTCATCGAGCAGCCGCACCGTCCGCTTGGCGTCCGCCATCAGCGTCGTTTCGGTGATCTCGAGCTCGAAGGAAGTCGGGGAGACGCCATGCCGGCGGAATACCGAGCGGCAACGCAGGATGAAGCTTGCCTGGCGCAATTGCTTCAGCGACAGGTTCAGGGAGACGCGGCCCGGATCGCCGCCTTCGGTCTGCATGTGGCGGTAGTCCATGCAGACCCGGTTCAGCACCCACTCGCCGATGTCGAGAATGAGGTTGGTCTCCTCGGCGAGCGGAATGAACTGCGAGGGCGGTATGTCGCCGTGGCCGGGAAGGCGCCAGCGCAGCAAGGCCTCCGCGCCGATGATCCGGCCGTTGCGCAGATCGACTTTCGGCTGGTAGCGGATCACCAGCTCGTCGCGCTCGAGCGCGCGACGCAGCTTGCTCTTGAGCATCAGCCGCTCGACGGCCGCGGCGTTCATCTCCGGGGAATAGAACGCGAAAGTGTTTCCACCGTTCTGCTTCGAGTAGTACATGGCCGCATCCGCGTTGCGGATGAGGTCGATGACGTTTTCGGCGTCGCGCGGGCAGAACGCGATGCCAATGCTCGCGGTGAGGAACACTTCGTTCTGATTTAGCTGAAACGCCCGCGCGACCTCCGTGAGGATGGCCCGTGCGAGGTGCGCGATCGGGCCGCGATTGTCGGCGTCCGCGGGAAGGCCATCGACGAACAGCGCGAATTCATCGCCTGCGAGTCGCCCGATGACGGTGTCCTTCGGCAGGGCGCGCGTCAGCCGCTCCGCCAGCACCTCCAGCACCCGGTCGCCCGATCCATGGCCGAAGGTGTCGTTGACCTCCTTGAAGCGGTCCATGTCCAGGTACAGCAGCGCCACGACCTGGCCGCTGCGCAGCGAGCGGGCGATCGTCTGCTGCAGCAAATGGTGGAACTGCATCCGGTTCGGGATCTTCGTGAGCGCGTCGTACCTTGCCAGATAGCGGATGCGCCGCTCCGCCCGCTTCCGGTCGGTGATGTTGCGCGCAACGAAAATGTTGCCCTGGAACTGCGGATCGTCGCTGGCGATATGGGAGCCGGTCAGCGAAACGGGGATCGTCTGGCCGCTGCGAGTGCGGACCACGGTTTCCCGCGTCTCCTGTGCGGCCTGCAGGAGATCGAACCCCTCGCGCTCGCGCTCATCGAGAATGGCGACGACACCGCGGCCGAGAATCTCGTCCTCGCCGTATCCCAGCAGCTTGCACGCGGCCGAGTTCGCCACCTTGATGACGCCGTCGGGCGAGGTGACGAACACCGCGTCCGTCATGCTGTTCAGGACGTTGTGCAGATAGTTCTTGTTGACCGTCCCCTGCCGCAGGCGTCCACGCATGCGCTCAACGGCCTGCTGCAGCTCGCCGAACTCATCGCGCCGCCGGACTTCCACCGGCCGCGTGTAGTCGCCGTTCCCGATCCGCTCGACACCTTTAATAAGAGACACGATCGGCGATTCGAGCCGGCGCGCCGCGCGCCAGGCAAGCGCCGCGCCGATGATTCCGCCCAGCACCGCCAAGCCACCTGCAAGGAGCAGCATGTCCTGCAGCTGCGAGTTCTTGGCGAAGGAGATGCGCGCGGAGAGCGTCGTCGTCGGCGGGGGCGCCGCCTGTTCCAACACCAGCCGCAATTGTCCGAACGTATGCGGGGTTGCCGCGCCCGGAATGCTCTCGACCATCTCGCGGACCGGCACCGTTGCCTCGGACCGCAGCGCATCGGCGCGCGCCGGCGCCGGCCGCTTCCAGCTGAAGAGAATTCCACCGGCCGTGTCGGTGACCGCCATCTCGTTGACGGTTGCGTCATCCATGAACGGCTGCAGCCGTCTGGAGAGTGCCGCCGCGTCACGCGCACGAACGGCACCGGCGACGGCGTCGGCGGCGTGCTCGGCAGTTTCGGTGGCGCGTGCGCCGAGCTCTGTTGCAACACGCTCGCGCACGGAGCTTTCCGCCATGCTCCCGAGTCGGCGCGTGCCGCGATCGTCCTGCCAGGCGAACAGCGCTGTGAGAACGACCATGGCGAGCAACACGACCACGAAGGCCGCGCTCGCATACTTCAACTTGAGGCTGACTGCGGTCACAATCGTTCCGGCAGCTCCGCTGCCGACGTATCCCCTTATATTTTCCGTCAGGTGGTGATGCCCGAGGGATATTAACCGGGACCCCCCCGGGCCGCTACAGGCGGGCGGTGTAAAGGACTCCGGCACTGCGGGCCAAAAAACGGCCCTTCCCGCGGCCATACCCTAGAATCTGCGCCGAAATGCTCGATTCACTGCAACTGACCGGCCGGACGGCCACGCATGTCCTGAACGTGGCGGACCCTGCCTGCACCGTGCACGCGGACGCCGTGTCTGGGTTGCTAGCCCTGTCGCGGGCGGCTCGCCAGGACGGAATCGAACTCACCGTCGTCTCCAGCTTCCGCGACTTCGAGCGGCAGGCGGCGATCTGGAACGGGAAGTTCACGGGCGAGCGCGAGTTGCTCGATCGCAGCGGGCGTGTTCTCGAGCGTCGCGAGCTGGGCGAGAGCGCCCTGGTGGAGGCGATTCTCCACTGGTCTGCGCTGCCGGGAGCCAGCCGCCACCATTGGGGCACCGACATGGACGTCGTCGACACGGCCGCCGTGCCTGCCGGCTACCGCCCCAGGCTGACGGGCGCAGAGTTCGCGGAACGTGGGGTTTTCGCCAAACTCGACCGCTGGCTCACCGCCAACATGCAGCGGTTCGGGTTCTTTCGCCCGTATTCCAGCGATCGCGGCGGTGTGCTTCCCGAGCCGTGGCATTTGAGCTACGCGCCGCTCGCAGTTCCCGCGTTGGATGCGCTCACCGTGGAGTTGCTGGCGGAAGCGATCGGCGCGAGCGATCTGTGTGGGAAAGACCTGGTGCTCGAGCGGCTGCCGCAGATTCACGCGCGTTATGTGAAAGCGGTCGATCCGGCCTGAGACACGCCCTTATCGTCCGGACCAGACCTTCTTGATGTAACCGAGCATCAGGCCGCGCATGGTCGACATGGGATCGTGGGAAGCGGCGAAGATCGGAGGATTGCGCCGGAGCAGGCGCCAGTTCTCGCTGCGGAGGATCTGGCGCAGGTAGGCCACGTTGCGCTCGATCGCCTCCATGTAGGGATTCGACCCACCGTACACGTTCTCGAAGTGGCGATACGCGCCGCGGAATTCCCCGTCCAGCCGTTTCGCCTTGACCTCGGCCACGAAATCGGGCGTTTGCCGCAGCAGGTCCAGGCCGGAGGCGTACTTGACCTGGCGTCCGCCATTCGCCGCGATGGGTAGCGCGACGCCGCCGAGCACGAACTCGGCATACAGACGGTCGCGGCACTTCTCCAGGTAGCAGCGGTCCGCCATCTGCCCGACCATGTCCGCCGTGCCGATCAGGTGCCCGAGCGCAATGTCGCGCGGGTTGTCGACCTTCGCCTCGATCTGGGGGAAGGGGACTTCGTAGCCGGTGAAGTGGATGATCTCGCGCGCGATCGGAACCCAGTCCTCCAGTCCCACGACGGGCAGGAATTCCTCGAGGAAGCGTGCTCCGCGGGAAACGTGCGTGCGGGTGAACTCCGCGCCGTTGCGGGATTCGCGCTCGTCGATGCGGCGCAGGTAACCGACGTCGTGGAACAAGCCGACGACGATTCCTACAATGGCGCGCTCGCCGCCCAGCCGCGTCGACTCGTTCGCCTGGCGCTCGAATCCAACGGTCAGCCGTGCGAGAGCGAGGGTGACATCGAGCGTGTGTTGCCGGTCGTGGTAAACGGTGTCCACGCCGTAGTAGCCAGGCATCTCGCCGGCGAACAGCCGTTCGAAATGTTCGAAGGCCTGGTCCAGGGGAGCGAGCGACTGCCGCGGCCAGGTGCGCGCAAACAGCGACTTCACCTCGGCGAGCACCGCCTGAGGAGAGCTCACCTGCACGGTATTGGTGACGTCGAAATCGCTGCGGCGGGGATTCGTCATTATCGTAGTTGGTTGGAGCCGTTCGAGATTCGACTCGCCGAAGTCTAGGCAGCCCCCGGCCCGGCACCTGCGAACGGGCGCACACTTTTGACAGTGTTTTGACCGGATCGGCGCGGTTGCCCGGGGCTTCCCGGCGCCCGTCCGCCGGGAGTGACGGAGGACTTTACGGTTTGCTCGCCTGCGGTCGGGTCCGGTCGGGGTGGCGCCGGGCCCGGTCTGGAGCCGCGCCAGGGCCCTCCCGAGCTACAAGCGGTGACGGGACTCAGTAGATCCGCAGGCCGCCGTACTTGCGCCGGATGCGGCGGTCGAGCATCCGCCAGCCCGCCACGAACCCTACGGCCAGCGCAGCGGCAATCGAGGCCAACAGCCAGACCCAGATGGGCCGTCCCGGTGGGTCCGGTGGGGTCATGAACAAAGAGGTGTCGCGTTCCGCGGAGCCTGCGGGAGCGGAGTCCGCACGCATTGGTGGGGTTGCGGGCACCGGGCTGGCCGTGGGCGCGGGAGTTCCCGCCGCCCCCCGGGCCGTCCCAGGCTGGCCTGCCTGCGCCGGCGGTGCACTCGCTGCCCGCGCGGCGGCTAGCTGAGTTTCGAGGCGTCCGACGTCCTGCCTGAGCTTCTCGACCTCCGCCGTTCTGTCCTGCAGGCGCCGCTGCGACGGCTGGTCCGCCGCGAGGTACGAGGCTTTCACCCAGCCCTGCGCGCCATTGGCGAGCTGGACTTGAGCCTCATCGCCCTGACGGTCCAGGACCTCGACCCGGTCGCCGCTCTTGATGGTAGCGACGCGCTCGCCGGCTCCGTCCGGCGCGTTGTTGACTCCGACGACGAGCTGATCGATGACGTACAGGGTCTCGGCGTGTGCGCCGGATGCCGCGAGCGCTGCCGAGAGGGCGAGCGCGGGCAGGCAGGGGCGGCTGCCCATGATCATGCAGCGAGTTCGCCCGTCGCCAGGATCCCATGCTGCCGAAGAAGCGCGCGCACGTCGGGCCGGCGGCCACGAAACTCGATGAAGGCCTCGAGCGCGTCGCGGCTGCCGCCGCGGCTGAGAATCGAGTCGAGGAAGCGTTGCGCGGTTCTGCGGTCGAATACGCCGCTTTCCTCGAACGCGGCAAACGCGTCTGCGGCCAGCACCTCCGCCCATTTGTAGCTGTAGTAGCCGGCCGCATATCCGCCGGCGAAGATATGCCCGAAGCTGTTGGGAAACCGGTTCCAGTCCGGCACGGGCACAACGGCGACTTCCGCCCTCACGGCCGCCAGGACCTCGAGCACGCGCCCGCCCCGTGCGGGATCGTATTCGGCGTGCAGCCGGAAATCGAACAGCGCGAACTCGAGTTGCCGCATCATCTGCAGGCCGGCATGGAAGCTGCGCGTCGCGATCAGTTTCGCCTGAGTCTCGGCCGGCAGCGGGGCGCCCGTCTGGACATGGCTCGAGATCCGCCGCAGCACGTCGGGGTGCCACGCGTAGTTCTCGAGGAACTGGCTTGGCAGTTCGACCGCATCCCACGCCACCCCGTTGATGCCGGCGATGCTCGGATAGTCGACCCGCGTCAGAAGATGATGCAACCCGTGGCCGAACTCGTGAAACAGCGTGAGCACATCGTCATGCGTCAGGAGCGCCGGCCGGTTCTCATTCGGCGCCAGGAAATTGCAGACGAGGTAGGCGACGGGCTGGGCCAGGCCCGAGGCGAGGCGCTTTCTGCCCACGCACTCGTCCATCCACGCGCCGCTGCGCTTGTTGGGCCGAGCGTAGGCGTCGAGGTAGAAGTTGCCGATGGCGTGGCCCTCGCCACTCTCGATCTCGAAGAAGCGCACGTCGGGGTGCCACACCGGCACGCCCTGCAGCTCGCGGATCCGCACTCCGAACAGTCTCTGCGCCACTTCGAACAGGCCGGACAGCACGCGCGGCAACGGGAAGTAGGGACGCAGCTCCTCCTGCGAGACGCTGTAGCGGCTGCGCTGCAGGCGCTCGGCGTGAAAGCCGACATCCCAGGCCGCCAACCGGGTTCCGGCAAAGGCCTCCAGCTCGGAGAACTCCTGTTGAGCCGAGTTGCGCGCGGATTGCGCAAGCTCGTGCAGGAACTGGATGACCTCCTCCACCGAGTGCGCCATGCGGGTCGACAGGGCGTATTCGGCGTAGCTGCGGAAATCGAGCAGGCGCGCCGCTTCGTGGCGTTTCCTCAGGATCTGCTCCATGACCGCCGAATTGTCCCAACGCCCGGCATTGGGCCCCTGATCCGAGGCGCGCGTCGTCCAGGCCTCGTAGAAGGCGCGCCGCAGGCTGCCGGATTCCGCGTCCGTGACGACGGCAACGTAGGTCGGCTGATCGAGTGTCAGGACCCAGCCTTCCAGCCGCCCGTCGTGCGCGCGCTTGCGCGCCTGGTCGATCAGCATTTCATTCAGGCCGCGCAGCTCGGCCGCGTCGCTGACATGAAAGGTCCAGCCGTTCGTGGCGTCGAGGACATTCTCCTCGAACTTCGCCTGCAGCTGCGTGAGCTCGAGCATGACTGCCTTGAACTGCTCCTTGCGCGCTGCGTCCAGTCCGACGCCGGCGAGCCGGAAGTCGCGCAGCGTGTGCTCGATGACCTGGCGCTCCACAGGACCCAGGGAAGCCCGCTCCTGCTCGGCGATGGTGTGGTAGGCGCGGTACAGCTGCTCGCTCTGGGAGAGATCCGTCTGGTAGGCGGAAAGCAGCGGCAGGCAGGCGTTGTATCCCACCCGTAGCGCATCGGAGTTCAGTACGGCGTTGAGGTGGCTCACTGGCGACCAGGTGCGTGACACGCGGTGCTGCAGCTCCTCGAGTGGCTCAACGACGGTGGCGAACGTCGGCTTCTCGAGCGCCTCGATTTCCCCGATCCGCGTGCGGCCGTGGGCGAGCAGCTCGCGTACGCCAGGCTCCACGTGCTCGGGACGGATCCGCGCGAACGGTGGCAGGGTTTCCTGGCCCAGCAGAGGGTTTTCCATGAGTCTCTCGTCCTCGGGGGGACTGCATTGTACCTGTCCGCAGGCAGCTTTCTGCCCAAGAAAGAGGAATGGCGGGGACCTGGGCTCTCCCATGTAACATGGAATCCTCAAGTCAACCTTTGAACGGGGCGGTATGGCCGACGAATTCGATCTGATCGTCATCGGCGGCGGCAGCGGCGGCGTCGCCTGCGCCCGGCGGGCGGCCGAGTACGGTGCCCGCGTCGCGGTGGTGGAGGCTGGCCGACTCGGGGGGACCTGCGTCAACGTCGGGTGCGTTCCCAAGAAGGTTATGTGGAATGCCGCCGGGCTCGCGGAAGGCGCACACGATTCGCCCGAATACGGTGTCGGGGTGTCGCTGGACGGCCTGGACTGGCCGCTGCTGAAAGCCAAGCGTGACGCCTATGTCCTGAAGATGAGCGGGATCTACGAGTCTGTGCTCCTGAAGAGCAAGGTGGAGATCGTGCGCGGTTGGGCCCGGCTCCAGGATCGCCGCACCGTTACGGTCGCCGGCCGCAGCCTCGTCGGCCGGCATATCGTGGTGGCCACCGGCGGACGCCCGCTGCTGCCGGATATTCCGGGCATGGAGCTTGGCATCACGTCCGACGGCTTCTTCGAGCTCGAGAAGCAGCCCAGGCGGGTGGCGGTCGTCGGCAGTGGCTATATCGCCGTCGAGCTCAGCGGGATCTTCGCGGCCCTGGGCTCGCAGACCACGCTCGTCGTCAGGGGCGAAACAGTGCTGAAGAGTTTCGACTCGATGATCGGCGAATCCTCGGTCACGCGGCTGCGCGAAGGCGGCATCGACGTCGTCACCAGCGCGTTTCCCGAAGCTCTCGAGCGGGCAGCGGGCGGCACTCTTGAGATCATTGCAAGGGGCGGACAGCGCAAAGGGCCCGTCGATTGCGTTGTCTGGGCCATTGGCCGAGCGCCCGCGGTGGAGGACATCGGGCTCGCGGAGGCAGGTGTCGAGCTGGACGCCTACGGGTTCATCGTCACGGACAAGTTCCAGGCGACGAGCGTCGAGGGGATTTTCGCGATCGGCGACGTTACGGGGCGCGCTCAGCTCACTCCGGTCGCCATTGCGGCCGGCAGGCGCCTGAGCGATCGGCTGTTCGGCGGTCAGCCGGAGCGGCATCTGGACTATATGAACATCCCTACCGTGATTTTCGGTCACCCGCCGATCGGTACCGTCGGCCTGTCGGAGGCCGCTGCACGGGCCGATTTCGGCGATGCCGCGGTCACTGTGTTCAAGACCAGCTTCGTGCCTCTTTACTACGCGCTGCTGGCGCGCAAGCCGCGCTGCGACATGAAGATCGTGACCGTGGGCCCCGAGAAGCGCGTAGTCGGGGTGCATGTGGTCGGCCCGGGAGCCGACGAGATGATGCAGGGCTTTGCCGTCGCGGTTCGCATGGGCGCGACCAAACGGGATTTCGACGACACGGTGGCCATCCATCCGACTGTGGCGGAGGAACTGGTCACGATGCGCTGACGGCGCTCGCGAGGCAGGCGGCGCTCGCGAGGCTGGCGGCGCCCGCGAGGCTGGCGGCGCCCGCGAGGCTGGCGGCGACGGGCGGCCTTGGCCGATCAGATCCTCAGCGCGCGCTCCTTCAATGCCGTCAGCACGTGCGCGGTGGGTGGGCGCATTCCGCGCCAGACACGAAACGATTCCGCGGCCTGCTCCACGAGCATCCCCCAGCCCTGCAGTGCACGCGTGCAGCCCTTGCTGACGGCCCATCGAATGAAAGCCGTATCCGCTTTCCCATACGCCATGTCATAACAAAGCGTCTCGTCCCCGATGACCCCGTCGGGCACCGCCGGCACCTCGCCACTCAGACTAGCGGACGTTGCATTGACGATCAGGTCGAAGGCGCCTCCTGAGATCGTGCGGAACCCCGCGCCTGAGACCGTGCCGAGATCCTGAAACTCCCTAGCCAGGGACTGCGCGCGGTCCTCCGTGCGGTTTGCGATCACAAGCTCCGCCGGCTCCAGCGCAAGCAGGGGGGCGAGCACGCCACGTGCGGCCCCACCGGCTCCGATCATCAGAATGCGCCGGCGCGTGATGACGACACCGAGGTTGTCGCACAGGTCGTGCACGAGGCCCGCACCGTCGGTGTTGTCCCCCAGCAAGCGACCATCGGACCGGACGGCGAGCGTGTTGACCGCATTGGCGCGGGCAGCACGTGGCGTCAGCTCGTTTGCGACGTCGACGGCCGCGATCTTGTGAGGCAGCGTGACATTGAGTCCGCGGCCGCCGGAAGCGAAGAATTCCACCACGCGCTCGTGAAATTCCGCGGGCGTGAAGTCGTAGAGGCGATACGTCAGGGACTGCCGCGTCTCACGGGCGAACAGGCCGTGGATGAACGGGGACCAGCTATGGGAGACCGGATGGCCGGCGACACCGTATCGGTCGGGTTGCTCTTGAGAGCTCATGGCGCATCGGCTTATACAACAAGGAGAACCGGGGGTGCTACTGGCCAGTCGCCATCTGGCGCAGAATCCGTACGTTTGTTCCCCCGGAGTGCCCGGCGTCGAGGCGCGCCTGCAGTTCCGGCAACCAGGCCGCCAGCCGCTGCGCCAACTGCCAGGGCGGATTGACGATCAGCATCCCCGACCCGTTCAGCGCAACCCGCGAGTCGCGCGGATACAGCCAAAGCTCGCTGGCGAGCGTTTCCCGCTCGATGGCGCGCGCGAACGCGGCGGTCCACGATGCCGTCTCCCTCTCATCCTTGATCGGATACCACACGGCGACGACTCCCGTCTGAAAGCGGCGCAGCGCATCGCGGACCGCTGCGGTGACGCGTTCAAAATCCAACCGCGTCTCCTCGTAAGGGGGATCGATGAATATCAATCCGCGGCGCTCGAGTGGCGGAAGCCACGCACGCAAGCGCTCGAAACCGTCTCCCTGCTCGACGCGCAGCTGCCCGGCGCCCTCCAGTGCCTTCTCCAGCGCCCGCGCTTCGGGAACGACGAGCTCGCAGAAAATGCCGCGATCCTGTGCCCGCAGCTCGCGCGCGGCGAGCAGGGGAGAGCCCGGATAGGAATGCGAGCGACCGCGGCCGGCGCGGAATTCCACGAGCCACTTCGCGAAGAGCTGCAGCTCCTCCGCCCGGTACTGCGCTGAGGTGAACCGGCCGACGCCTGCGGACGCCTCCTCGGTGGGATTCGACAGGTCGTACAGGCCGCGGCCGGCGTGGGTCTCCAGATACGCGAAGCCCTTGTCCTTTCGCTTCAGCGCCGCCAGGAGGGACAGCAGGGTCACGTGCTTGTGGAGGTCGGCGAAATTGCCGGCGTGAAAGCCGTGTCGGTATTTCATCGATATGCCGCGGCCGCGGCTATGGCGCAGCGTTATTTCGAGCCGCGAACCCGGGCGGCCGCCGACTTCTGCGCAGGCGGCGGTTTGCGCGCTGCCGGCCCGTGCGCCCCTTGCTTCCCCGCCTTGGTTGCCGACTTCTGTGCACCGGCTGCCGCAGACTTGCGCGCAGCGACCTGGCCTTGCGCAACGTGGCTCGACGCCTTCGCCGCCGCGCCGGCCGCCGCACTCGCAACACCCCGAGCACGGGGCGGAGCGCTTGCACGCGCTTTGCCGGCACGGCCTATCGCTTCCTTGAGCGGTGCCGAGGAGTCATTCCCGTGTCCCTTCGAGGAGCGCTTCGGGGCCGCCTTCGCCGAGGCGTGCGGGGCGCGGGCCTCATCGGGCGCCTGCGCGCCGGCATGGTGGTTGCCCGGGGGGCTCACTGTGTTGTTGGCTTTGCTGTTTCCCTTGCGTCCTTGGGTAGAGGCGCGCTTGCCGCGCCCAAACCGCCCACCACCGCGCTCCGGCGCCTGCGCTATGAGGGCGCGGCATTCCTCCAGAGTCAGCGACTTTGGCTCGCGATCCTTGGGAATCTTCGCGTTCTTCTTGCCGTCGGTGACGTATGGGCCGTAACGCCCGTTGAGCACCTGTATGCCGTCAGCTGGGAAATCCGTGATGATGCGGTTTGCGTCCGCCTCTTTCTTCAGGCGAATGACCTCGAGCGCGCGCTCGTGCGTGATCGTGTAGGGGTCGTCTTCCTTCAGCGAGACGTACTTGCTTCCGTACTTCACGTACGGACCGAAGCGTCCGACGTTCGTGATGATCGTCTCGCCTTCGGCGGTGTCCCCGAGCGTGCGCGGCAGCTTGAAGAGCTCCATCGCATGATCGAGTGTCAGCGCGTCCATTTTCTGGCCCGGCCGCAGGCCGGCGAAGCGCGGCTTCTCCTCGTCGTCCTTGGTGCCGATCTGCACGAACGGGCCGTAGCGGCCCATGCGCACGGTCACCGGCTTTCCGGTGGCGGGGTCCTTGCCCAACTCGCGCGCCTGCGCCACCTGCTCGCGCGTGACGTTCTTCTCGATCTGCTGCACTTGGGCGATGAACGGCTTCCAGAACTTCCCGAGCGGCGTGGTCCATTCCTCTTCGCCGCGCGACACGGCATCGAGCTCGTCTTCCAGGTCGGCCGTGAAGCTGTACTCGATATAGCGGTGAAAGTGGTTGGTCAGGAAGCGATTGACGATCTTGCCGATGTCCGTGGGCACGAAGCGGCGGTTGTCCATCTCCGCGTACTCGCGGTCCTGCAGCGTCGAGATGATCGTCGCGTACGTCGACGGCCGGCCGATCCCGTGCTCTTCCAGGGCCTTCACGAGCGAGGCTTCCGAGAATCGAGGCGGCGGCTCGGTGAAGTGCTGCTCGCCGCGCAGCTTCAGCAGAGCGACCGCATCGCCCTCGCTCATCGGCGGCAGGATGTGATCCGTGTCGTCCGTCTTGCTGTCGTCGGTGCCCTCCTGGTAGACGGAAATGTAGCCTGGTTTCACCAGCGTCGAGCCATTGGCCCGCAGGATATGCCGCTGGGGGCCGTCGGCGCCCGCCAGCATGTCGACCGCAACCGTGTCGAACACGGCGTGGCTCATCTGCGAGGCCACAGCCCGTTTCCAGATCAGCGCGTACAGGCGGTAGAGGTCGTCGTCGACCTTGCCCTCGACATGCCCCGGCGTGATCGCCGCCGAGGTCGGACGGATGGCCTCGTGCGCCTCCTGCGCGTTCTTGGACTTCGTCTTGTAGACCCGCGGCTCCTCGGCGACCTCATCCTTTCCGTACAGCCTTGCCGCGACCTCGCGTATCTCCCTGACCGCCTCGTCCGCCAGCGAGACCGAGTCGGTGCGCATGTACGTGATCAGGCCGACGCTGCCTTCGCCGATGTCGAGGCCTTCGTACAGCTGCTGCGCCAGGCGCATCGTGCGCCGCGCATTGAATCCCAACTTGCGGGCCGCTTCCTGCTGCAGCGTGGAGGTGGTGAAGGGCGGCGCAGGATTGCGGCGGCGCTGCTTGCGGTCGATCGCGACGACCCGCAGCGCGCCGAGCCCTTCGCTGCCCGTCGATGCGTCCGCGCGCGCTGCCGCTTCGATCGTGCGCTCGACTTCCCGCGCCTGCGACTCGTTGACGAAAGTGAACTGCTCGACCTTCTGGCCGCGGTACTCGGTGAGCCTCAGGGGGAAGGGCGGGGACTCATGCGCGCCCTCGCCATCGATCGTCCAGTACTCCTGGGCGACGAAGGCCTGGATCTCCTCCTCGCGCTCGCAGATCATGCGCAGCGCCGGGCTCTGCACTCTGCCGGCAGACAGCCCCTGCCTCACTTTCTTCCACAGCAGCGGCGACAGGTTGAAGCCGACGAGGTAGTCGAGCGCGCGGCGCGCCTGCTGCGCATTCACCAGGTCCAGCGACAGCCCGCGCGGCTCGGCCACCGCGGCGCGAATGGCATTGCGCGTGATCTCGTAGAACACGACGCGATACACGTCCTTGCCGTCGAGATCGCCGCGTGACTGCAGGATCTCCTTCAGGTGCCAGGCGATCGCCTCGCCCTCGCGATCAGGGTCGGTCGCCAGATACAGCGACTTCGCCTTGCGCAGGGTGCGCGAGATGGCCTCCACGTGCCGCTCGTTCTTCTCCAGCACGCGGTACTGCATGGCAAACCCACGATCCGGATCGACGGCGCCTTCCTTCGGCACCAGGTCGCGCACGTGCCCGTACGAGGCCAGCACCTCGAAATCCTTACCGAGGTACTTCTTGATCGTCTTCGCCTTGGCGGGCGACTCGACGATGACCAGGTTGTCTGCCATGGAGCGCTAAATTCCAACCACTAGAAACGAAAAACCGCGGCTCGGCCGCGGACCTTCAAGCTGCGGACCGGGCACGGCTGTTCAATGCGGTGCGCTGCTGCGTGCGTCGGACACGAGGTCCTCCAGTCGTTGGAACGCCAGCTCCTGTCCCGGCTGGCTCGACAACACCATGAGCACGACCCACTTGAGCTGTTCCGTGTCCAGCTCATCGGCATCGAGAGCCAACATGCGATCGATCACGATCTCGCGCTGCCGCGGCGAGAGAATCCCCAGCCGCTGCAGCGTGAACAGAAACCCCCGGCACTCGGTGGACAGGCGCGCAAGCTCGCCGTCCGAAAAGATCCGCACGGCCCCGGCCTGCGCGCTGTCATCCAGCGCCAGCGGCAAGCGGTCGCGCTCGCACGCCAGGTCCGCGAGCCAGTCGAGCGCCCGCTCTACGTTAGCGTGCGCAAAACCGGCGCGTTCGAGGTCGCGCGCCAGATGCTCTCGTTCGGGCACTTCCGGTACCTCATCGAGCATGTAGCGGTCGAAAACGTAAATCAGA
>FTDY01001827.1_pt1 | contig 21525 bp, 12 predicted proteins | sample 1640031 | NCBI WGS metagenome assembly FTDY01 (sample SAMEA3914816, study PRJEB12502) | metagenome | biome: forest; material: soil | place: USA | collected 2011-09-16 | depth 0.3 m
CGGACACTGTCCGCCCTCGCCGACCCCAACCGGCGCCGCGTCGTGGACCTGCTGCGCGAACGGCCACGCCGCGCGGGCGAGCTGGCGGAGGCCACTCGCCTCTCGTTCCCGGCCATGAGCCGGCATCTGAAGACCATGCGCGACAGCGGGCTGGTCGAAGAGGACCGCGATCGGCTCGACTCGCGCGTGCGCATCTACCGCTTGAGGCGTGAACCCATGGAGGATCTCAAGGCATGGCTGGCGCAAAGCGAGGAGCTGTGGACCCGGCAGCTGCGTGCCTTCAAGGCCCACGTGCAGAAGACCCGTAAATGACCTCGAAGGTTCTGGTCGCGCTGCGGGTCCCGGCCGATCCACAGCGTGCATTCGAGGCCTTCACTCAGGAAATCGCCTCCTGGTGGCAGCCGAGCGGACTGTTTGCCATCACCCCGGACGGAGACGGCACGCTCGTGTTCGAGCCTGGAGTGGGCGGCCGCCTGTTCACTACGCTGGACAACGGCCGTGAATTCGAAATCGGAACAGTCTCGGTGTGGGAGCCGGGCCAGCGGCTGGTGTTTGCGTGGCGGCAGGCCAGCTTCGGTCCGGAGCAAACGACCGAAGTGGAAGTCTGCTTCGAGGCTGTCGGCGAGGAAACCCGCGTCTCCATCGAACATCGGGCCTGGGATGAGCTTCCGCGGCGGCACGTCGCCCGTCATGGATTCCCGGAGCACGCCACCCTCCAGCACGTCTCGGCGTGGTGGCGCGTGTCTCTGCAGTCACTCAAGGAGCGGCTCGCCGACCTGCCCTGAAACCGCGAGGCCCTCCCCTGAAACCGCGAGGCCCCGCCCTGACGTGAAGCGTGTTCGCACCGCGGACCCCGCATCGCTCCTGCAGCGTTACCCTAAGGTACCGGGCCGATGGCAAGAGGATGCGACCATGAACACAGCCGAATCCTGGGTGCAGAAGAACCTGGAGGGCTGGCCGCCGAAGACCGTGGCGCTCGCCGTCGAGCTGGTGAAGAAGTACGGGGAGCCGAGCGAGGCGACATCCCGGCAGCTCACCTGGTACCGCAACGGACCTTGGAAGCGCACGGCGCTTTTCAAGGAAGGCTTCGCTCACAAGTTCCCGAAGCCCCACGAGGACGTGCTGGAGCAGACTGTCGATTACCGCGTGCCCACGGACAGGGTCGGCGACCTGCTGAAGTACAACGGCAGCATCGTGGTCGACCACACCCGCGGGGAGTTGTCGGCTCACTGCGATAGTGAGCAGCAGAACACCATCACACTCAACATTGCCGACGACATCGTGAAGGGCGAGAGGAACGTGGAGCAGGCGCTCGCTTATCACGCACAGATCATCGTCGGCCTGCGCGACCGGGAGCCGGAGACCTATCCGCTCAAACTACGGTTCAAGCCGCCGGCAGCGGACTCGCCGTCTGCGGACGCGGGAGAAGAGGCGCCACTGCTCGTACACCTGGGTGACTAAGGTCCGGCGCATCGTCGCCGCGTGCCGCCGCTAAAGCCCAGCTTCAGATAGGGAACGGAATTTCCGCGAGCGCCTCACTGCGGACGCGGCAGACCTTTCTTGCAGTCAGCGCACGAGATGCCCGGAGGTTGGAGTACAAGCGCTTGATTTGCCGAAAGCGCAGGCGCGCGCAAGACGCGCGTGAAGCGATTCCCGCGCCTGCGGAGAGCCGCCTGGCACGGGAGCAGCCCCTGGGTTTTACATAATCGCATGCTGCATCACGCTAGGCGATCATCGCGCAACATAATAGAGTTGCGCCCACAGGGGAGACAGCAGTGCGTACCGGTCCGGATGAGGCCGGCGCTGCGCGGCTGTTCGCCCGCTCAAACAGCCTTGCGTCCTTGTTGAAGAACTAACGTCAAGATCCAAGGGACAATCATCATGAAAGCAACACCGTTGGCGGCGGGCGCCCTGGTCGGCGCTCTATCCGCGTTGAGCTTTGCACTACCGGCGAGCGCGGCGCCCGATCAAGCGCAGGCGCAAGCACAGGTGATGGGCGCGGCCTCAGCAGGCGCCACCACCCGCTTCAATGTCTACCTCCCGTTGACTCATCAGGCGGACCTCGAGCAGCTCCTCGAGGAGCAGACCGACTCGAGCTCGTCCAACTACCACCGCTGGCTCGCTCCGGGCGAATTCAAACAGCGCTTCGGCCCGAGCCGTGCCTCCGTGGCGAGGGTCACTGCGTTGCTGCAGTCGGCCGGCTTCAACGTGGTGGCGGAGAAAACGCAGAACCTGGTCGTGGAAGGGCCGGTGAGCGCGATCGAGAGAACCTTCAGCACTCACCTGCAGCGTGTCCGCACGCGGCACGGGAACATGAAGCTGGCCGCGAAGGAAGGGCACGTGACGTTGCCCGAGGCGCTGGCCGCCGTGGGTGCGGTAGTGCCGGAGTTCACGGCGCATGAGTTCGCGCATCCCCATTCCCGCGTGTTGGCTCGAGGCATCCAGGATACGCCGGCGTTCCGCTTCAGCAGTGTGGGCTTCTACTATCCGAACGACTTGAACGAGGCGTATCAGTTCCCGTCGTTCCGGACTCAGGCGGTACCCAGAGGCGCGCGTCACCCGGCGCAGATCGCGGGTGTCGGTGCGCACATCGGCATCGTCATCTCATCGACGATCGACCCGGCCGACCTGGCCGCAACGTTCAACTCGGACTTCGCGCGCGCCAACGGCACGCACCTGATCCAGGCGTACTCCAAGGTCTCCAACCTTCCGGTGCCGACGGTGATGTTGCATCCGGTTGCCGGTGCCAACCAGGCCTTCGACCCGAACTCTGCGGATGGCTCGGAAGCCTCTCTGGACACGCAGATGTCGCTCGGCACTGCCCCCGGAGCGCAGGAAACGGTGTACTGGATGCCGGATCTCAGCGACGACTCCGTCATCGCCGCCTACACGGATGTGGACGAGGACAATGCGGTCGACGTCGTCAGCTCCTCATTCGGCGAGTGCGAGCTCTTCTACACCGCTGCCTATAACGGAGGGGTCGACTTCACGGGCATCCTGAAGGTGTACCACGCCCTCTTCCAGCAGGGTAACTCGCAAGGCATCACGATCATCGCCAGCAGCGGCGACAATGGCGGACTCACCTGCAACACGGTGGACTACATCGTGAACCAGGCACAGGGGACGTCGTTCATCCCCGGGGTAAACCATCCCGCGGCGGACCCGAATGTCACCGGCGTCGGCGGCACGAACCTCGTCACCAGCGCGACCCCCGGCCCGGACGATGCCACGTACGTCACGGAGAATGCGGATTTCGATCCGCGTCTGACCGAGGACATATTTTTCCCGAACGATCCGGTGAGCAAGAACATCTGGGGCTCGGGGGGCGGAATCAGCACGATCTTCGCCAAACCGGCCTATCAGCTGCTCGCACCCACCGACAGCCGCACCAAGCGGGCCGTCCCGGACGTGGCCCTGATGGAGGGCGGGTGCCCGGGAGATGCGGATCTGGCCGCACAGGACTGCACGGCACTGCCGCGCAGCGCCGCGTTCGTCTGGATAGGGGGCCAGCTCTCGCTGCTCATCGGCACCAGCGCTGGCGCGCCTGAGTTTGCAGGTGTGGTCGCGCTGGCCGTCGAATTGAACGGCGGCCGGCTCGGCAACGTAAATCCGCTGATCTACACGCTCGGGGCGATCCAGACGCTGGCAGGCGGGGCGAAGGCGCCCAAGGCACTGCAGTTCTACCATCGCTCCATTTCGGGCAACAACGGGGTCTTCAAGGTCAAGCCCGGCCAGGCCTACAGCGAGGTGCTCGGCCAGGGCACGCTCGATGTGAAGAACTTCCTCGGACTGCAGCTCGCGCCCGCCGCGGGCACGCCGAATACGCCCAGCAATCCGTAAAATCGGTTTGACGAGGCATCGTTCGGATCACCTTGGGAGACGGTGGGACCGCCCACCGTCTCCCCTTTCCTTTCCCAAGCCCTTCCCCCGGGCAGCGGCTGCCATCATCGTATAGAATGCCCGCCGCCGGCTGGGCGGCCGCCTCGAGGCTGTCCCCCTGTCCTGCCGTTGCCGTCAGGCTTGCGCGCATTGCGCGGTCGGGCACGGCACTCACCCGTTGACCTTGGTGCGCAGCGTTGCCTGCGCGGACGTTTGCGCCCCGGCGGCGCCTGCGGCCGCAGGCGCCGAAGTCGGTTGGATACAAATGCTCTCTACTTCGAATGTCGCGATCCAGTTCGGCGCCAAGCCGCTGTTCGAGCAGGTCACCGTCAAGTTCTCCGATGGCAACCGCTATGGCCTGATCGGGGCCAACGGCTGCGGCAAGTCCACGCTCATGAAGATCCTGGGCGGCGAGCTGGAGCAGGGCGTCGGGGACGTCATGCTGCAGGCGGGCCTGCGCCTCGGAAAGCTCAACCAGAACCAGTTCGGCTACGAGGACGAGCGGGTACTGGATGTCGTGATGCAGGGGCACGTGCAGATGTGGGAGGCGATGACCGAACGCGACCGGATCTATGCCGACGCGGAGGCGACCGACGCCGACTACATGCGAGCTGCGGAGCTGGAGGGGAAGTTCGCCGAATACGGCGGCTACACCGCCGAGGCGCGCGCTGCCAGCATCCTCACCGATGCCGGCATTCCCGAATCGCATCACAACGGTCCGATGCGCGAGGTGGCTCCCGGGCTGAAGCTGCGCGTGCTGCTCGCGCAGGCGCTGTTCTCCAAGCCCGACGTGCTGCTTTTGGACGAGCCGACGAACAACCTCGACATCCATTCGATCCGCTGGCTGGAAGGCGTGCTCAACGACTACGACGCCACGATGATCATCATCAGCCACGACCGGCACTTCCTCAACCAGGTGTGCACCCACATCGCGGACCTGGATTTCCAGAAGCTGCAGATCTATCCCGGCAACTACGACGACTTCATGCTGGCCTCCGTGCAGGCGCGGCAGCGGGTCGAGGCCGCGAACGCCAAGGCGAAGGACCGGCTGTCGGACCTGCAGGAATTCGTGCGGCGCTTCTCGGCGAACGCCTCCAAGGCGCGCCAGGCCACCTCGCGGCGCAGGCAGATCGAGAAGATCCGCATCGAGGAAATCCGGCCGTCGTCGCGGCAGAATCCCTACATCCGCTTCGAGCAGGGCAAGAAGCTGTACCGTTCGGCGGTCGGGGTGGAGAAGCTGAGTTTCCGCTATCCGGACGCGGATTCGACGGTGCTGCGCGACGTCAGCTTCAGCATCGAGGCGGGCGAGCGGGTCGCCGTCATCGGGCCCAACGGCATCGGCAAGACGACGCTGATGCGCTGCCTCGCCGCAGACCTGGCTCCCACCGCGGGACGCATCACCTGGGTGGAGAACGCGCAGCCCGGGTACATGCCGCAGGACCCGCAGGCGGAGTTCGTGGACAAAGTGGACTTGTTCACCTGGATGTCGCAATTCACGGGCAAGGCGGACGATGAGCAGATCGTGCGCGCGACCCTGGGCCGGCTGCTGTTCTCCGGGGATGAGACCAAGAAATCGGTGCGCGTGCTCTCGGGCGGCGAGAAGGGCCGGATGATCTACGGCAAGCTCATGCTGACGAAGCCCAACGTGCTGCTGCTGGATGAGCCGACCAATCACATGGACATGGAAACCATCGAGTCGCTGCAGATCGGGCTGGAGAAGTATCAGGGAACGCTGATCTTCGTGTCGCATGACCGGGAGTTCGTGGGGAGCCTTGCCACCCGTATCATCGAGCTGCGCCAGGGTGGCGGCATCGCGGACTTCCACGGCACGTATGATGAGTACCTGAAGTCGCAGGGCATCGAGCTCTAGGGGGAATCGACATGCAACACGGATCGCGCACCGCATTCGGGGCGGGGTTGGGAATCGCCGCGGCACTGCTGCTTGCGCCACCCGCACTCACGCAGCCTCCGGCCGCTGCACCCATGCAGGTTCCCGCACGCAGCGTTGCTGTGCCCACGACCGTCAGTCCGCAACTGCAGAAGCTCATCTCCGCCCCGATCAATCCGGGCTGGAATGCCGCTCCCCAGTCGGATGCCGAATGGAAGGCGCTGGCCGACGGCGGTGCGGCCGCTGCCATCCGCAATCTTTCCGGCATGCGGGAGCGTCTGCACGTCAAGGTGGAGCCGCAAACCCTGGACGGCGTGAAGGTGTACGTCATCACCCCGGAGGTGATCCCGCCGCGCAACCGCAATCGCGTGCTAGTGCATCTGCACGGCGGCTGCTATGTGTTCGGCCCGGGCGAGGCCGCGACGACCGAGGCGGTTCTGATGGCCGGATTCGGCCATTTCAAGGTGATCTCGGTCGACTACCGGATGCCGCCGGAGGCCTATTTCCCTGCGGCTCTCGATGACGCCGTCACCGTCTGGAAGGCTGTGCTGAAGACTTCGGCTCCGCACAGGCTGGGCATCTTCGGCTCTTCAGCCGGCGGCGCGTTGACGCTGGAGCTCATCCTGCGCGCCAAACAACTCGGGTTGGCCCTGCCTGCGGCGATCGCACCGGGAACTCCCATGGCGGATCTGACGAAAACGGGCGATTCCTTTCAAACGAATGCGATGCTCGACAACGTACTGGTGTCGCCCGAAGGCCGTTGCGATGCCGCCGCCGCGTACTATGCGCACGGCCACGAACTGAGCGATCCGCTGCTCTCGCCGATCTACGGCGATCTGCACGGCTTTCCGCCGGCCATCCTTACGACCGGGACACGCGATCTGCTCCTGAGCAACACGGTGCGCGTACACCGCAAGCTTCGCGCAGCGGGTGTGGAGGCGTCGCTGCAGGTGTTCGAAGGTCAATCGCACGGCCAGTACATGCGCGACGACACCGCTCCCGAGACCCGCGAGGCGTTCGATGAGATCGCCGCCTTCTTCGATCGGCACCTCGACAAATAGCGCCGCGACCTTCAGCCCGACTGGAGCCGCGCGAAGCTGCGCGCGTGCGTGGTATCGCGCAGGAAGCGCTGCTCCAGCTCGTGCGCGGAGAGCGGCTTGGAGAGCAGAAACCCCTGCACCTCGTGGCAGCCCCGGGCCCGCAGCCACTCGAGCTGGCCGGGGCGCTCGATGCCCTCGGCGGTGACGACGAGATTCAGGCTGGCGCCGAGCGAGAGAATCGCGTTCGCGATGGCCGCATCGCTTGCCGAGCAATCCACGTTCTGCACGAACGCCTTGTCGATCTTGATCCGGTCGGGAGGAAAACGGGTGATGTACGCGAGCGATGAATAGCCCGTGCCGAAATCATCGAGGGCAATCCGGCACCCGAGCTGCCGCAGCCGCTCGAGCGCGCTGCGCACCGTCGTGGAGTCCTTGACCAGCAGGGACTCGGTGATCTCGACTTCGATCAGGGACGTGGGCACGCCGGCTGCCTCGGCCTCCTGCTCGATGATGCGCGCCGGATCTCCGTGCAGGAGCTCCTTGCCCGACACGTTGATGGCAATCGGAACCGCCACTCCAAGGTCCAGCCACGCGCGCAGCTGCCGGCACGCGGCACGCACGACCCAGGCGCCCATGTCGATGATCAGTCCGCTGTCTTCGGCGATCTCGACGAAGCGGTTTGGCGAGATCTCGCCGTACTCGGCGTCGCACCAGCGCAGCAGCGCTTCCACGCCGGCGATGCGATTGTCGCTGAGACGGAATTTCGGTTGGAACTTGAGGTGCATCAGGTCGTCTTCGACAGCGCGCCGGAGGCGGGCCTCCAGATCCAGCCAGTCCCGCAGCCGGCTGCTCATCGCGGCGGCGTACACCGCAACCGGAGCGGCTGCGCCGGTCTTTGCCTGGTACATCGCAGTATCGGCATGCTTCAGGACAGTGGCGACGTCATCGCCGTCGTCGGGATAGACCGCAAGGCCAATGCTCGGCGCCGAGTAGAATTCGAGCCCCTCGTGAGCGATGGGCTTCTTGAACGCGGCACAGCAGGCCTCGGCAATCTGCACGCCCAGCTCGCGCGCCGCACGGTGCCTCACGAGGATGACGAATTCATCGCCGCCGAAGCGCCCGACGGTAACGTGCTCCGCCGTGCCCTTGAACGTACCGAGGACGCGCGTCAGATTCCCAGCGACGGTCTTGAGGACCGCATCGCCCACTGAATGGCCGAACGTGTCGTTGACTCGCTTGAAGCTGTTGAGATCGAGGTAGATGACCGCGACAGAATCCTGTGCTGCGGCCGCCTCGGCGAACAGCCGCTCGGCCGTCTCAGTGCAGCGCTGCCGGTTCGGCAGTCCGGTGAGCGAGTCGAAATACGCGAGCCGCTCGATGCGCTCGGCCGCGGCGGCGTTGCGCAGGATGTACTCGAGCCTTCGCGGCAGCAGCGCCCAGTTGACGGGCTTGGAAATGAAGTCGGTCGCTCCGGCTTCGAAGGCGCGGGTGATGGCCGCCGAGTCCTCGTGGCCCGTCACCATGACTATCGGCACCGAGGCCAGGCGCGACTCGGCCCGCAGACGCCTGCACACCGAGTAGCCATCCAGTCCCGGCATCTCCACATCGAGCAGGACGATCGCAACGTCGCGCGACAGCGCCGCATCGAGTGCGGCGGTCCCGTTGTCGAAGCCGAGAGTCTGCAGACCGCACGCGGCGGCGGACTCGGCCAGCAACAGGCGGCCGAGATCCTCATCGTCGGCGATGATGGCGAGCGGCGTGGAGGGGGACGGGGCACTCATCCGGCGGCCCGCAACCGGGATTTCAGCAGCTCATCGATGAGCGAGGGGTGCGCGGTCCACAGTCTTTCGAAGATCGACTGCGCGCCGGCGGCATCGCCCGCGGCGCACAACTGCTCGAGATGACGCGTGACCTGCGCAAACGACAACGCCCCGACATTGGCCGCGCTCGAGGCCAGCTTGTGACAGACGGCGGCGGCGGCCTTCAGATCGTGTAGCTGAAACGCGGCCCGCAGCTGCGTCATCGCCTCGGAAGATCCCGTCTGAAACAAATCGACGAGCCTGGCGTAGAGATCCGTTTGACCGCCGCCATGCAGTCCGCGCAGCCGCGACACCGCCTCGCCATCGATGCTGGAAAGACTCTCACCGAGCTCTACCACAGTCTGCCTTCCTCCCGGCACCGCTTCCCGTCCTTCCACTACAGTCTCCCGTCCGCCCGACACCGCCTCCGACGGCGCGTCCGGCCGGCCGATCCAGCGACGCAGCACTCGTGCGCATTCCTCGAGAGTGCAGGGCTTGCTCAGCATGTCGTCCATGCCGGACTTCAGACAGGTCTCGCGGTAGCTCACCGCGTCATGGGCCGTCAGCGCGATGATCGGGATGCGACGCTGCCGCTGGCGGATCAACGCCGTCGTGGCAAAGCCGTCCATCGTCGGCATGCTCAGATCCATCAGGATCAGGTCGAAGCGCTCCGCCGCGGCGCGCGCCACCGCTTCCGGACCGTCCTTGACCCAGACTGAGGTGCAGCCCAGCGTCGCAAGATAACCTTGCGCAACCGCCGCGTTGACGGGCTCGTCCTCCACCAGGAGCACGTGACCGCCCAGGGAGATTCCTCGCACGGATGCGGTCGCCGCCGCGTCGCTTGGCGGATGGGCGACTCCCATCGCCGCTGCGAGGGCCTCGTGGAGTGCATCGCGCCGAAGCGGCTTCAGCACGATCGCTTCCGCGGGGACCCGACCCTCCAGGCCCAGCGCTTCGACCTGGGCTGCCGTCGCAACGACGACCAGCGCGGGCCAGCGCTGCAAGGCCTCCTGCAATTGGGACTTCAGCAGGTCCTCCGCGCTGCCGGCGTCGACGATCGCAACCTCATCGGCGTGGCCGGTAGGCGCGGACGCGCTTTCGCCCTCGGCGGTGAAGATGAGTCCGAAGGCTTCTATATGGCGGCCGATCGACTCCGCGAGAGCGGGACGCCGCGTCAGGATCCGCACGCGCCGGGGCGGAAGCGGCGTGAGCTCCCGTCGCGGCTGCTCCGCGCCGATCTGCAAGCGCAACGACAGATGGAACGTCGAGCCGACCTGCGGCCTGCTCTCGACGGTGATGGTGCCCCCCATCAGGTCGGCGAGCTCGCGGCAAATGGCGAGCCCGAGCCCGCTGCCGCCGAAGCGGCGCGTCGTCGACTCGTCCGCCTGCGTGAACGGCTTGAAGATCCTGCCGATCGTGTCGGCGTCCATGCCTATGCCCGTGTCCGCCACCGAGAAGTGCACGGTCATGGCGTTCGGCGCGGGCAGATCGAGGTCGGCCCGCACGACGATCTCGCCTCGGCTCGTGAACTTCACCGCATTGCCCACCAGGTTCATCAGTATCTGGCGCACGCGCAGAGGGTCGCCGACCAGGTTGCGCGGCTCGCTGCGCGGCGGACACACGATGAGATCGATACCCTTGGATTCCGCGGCGCCCGCGAACAGGCTGGTGCACTCCTCCAGGATTCGCCCCAGCTCGATGGGCAGCTGCTCCAGCTCGACCTTGCCGGCGGCAATCTTCGACAGGTCGAGCAGGTCGTTGACGATCTGCAGCAGCACCTGGGCCGATGAGCGGATCGTCTGGGTCAGCCTCGACTGGGTCGGGGAAAGGCGGGTCCGAGCGAGCAGCTCTGTCATGCCCACCACGCCGTTCATGGGCGTGCGCAGCTCATGGCTCATGCGGTCGAGGAAGTCGTTCTTCGCCTGCGCGGCTTCCTCGAGCTGCCTGTTGGTCTCGACGAGCTCCCGCGTACGCAGGGCAACTTCCGACTCCAGGCGCTGCCGCTCGATGAGGATCCGCTTGAACTTGATCCGATGCAGCCGCACGCGGTGGGCGATCAGTGCGAGGGCCGCGAGTACATAGATCGTGTAGGCCAGAGTGGATTTCCACGGCGCCGGATCCCTGTGGAGAGTCAGGCGCAGCGGTGTCTGGCTCCAGACCGAATCGGAGTTGGCAGCGCGCACTTCCAGGACATGGTCGCCCGACTCAAGGTTCGTAAGCGTGATCCGGTGTTGCGCGCCCAGGTCGATCCAGCGATCGGTGAGGCCCACCATGCGGTAGGCCAGACGGTTGCGGCGCGGGGAGGTGAAGTCGAGCGCGCCGAAGTCGAGCGAGAGGATGTTCGCGCGATAGTCCAGGTCGATGCGGCCGAGACGCCAATAGGGCGTGGGGCCGGTAGCGGGCACTCCCATGACCTCGACGCGGGTCAACGCGATTCGCGGCGGCTGCCGGCTCTCGGTCAACCGCGAAGGATCGAAGATGTTGAACCCGCCCGGGCCGCCGAAGCACAGGCGGCCGTCGCGCAAACGGAAATACGCGCCGAAATTGTATTCCTCGCCCTGCAGTCCATGCTCCCGGTGATACGTCTTCACGGCGCCGCTCGAGGGCTCGTAACGCATCAACCCGGCATTGCCGCTCAACCAGATGCCGCCGGCCGCATCGGGCAGCGCACCGTAGACCGTATCGCTCGACAGCCCCTGTTCGCGCGCGATGGTCTGAAACCGGATCGACTCCGGGGACAGCGCCGTGCCCAGGACCCGTGCGAGCCCGCCTCCGTCGGTGGCCACCCAGACACGGTCGCGCGAATCGATAGCCAGTGCGTAAACCGTGTTCGCAGGCAACGTGCTCAAATCGTGTGGATCGTGGCGGAAGACCTTGACGACCGTGCCATCCGCGCGCGCAAGGTCGAGGCCGCCTCCATCCGTACCGATCCACAGATTGCCGTTGCGGTCTTCGGCGATGGCGCTGACATTGGCGGCGCTCACCGCGCCCGCGGTTGCCGGGCCGAACGGCAACTGGCGGACGAGTCCGGTTGACGGATCGAGCACGTTGGCGCCGCCGCCGTGCGTCCCTATCCAGATCTGGCCGCTGCGAGACTCGAAGATCGTCATGATGCCCGCAGCGCTCAGTCCGTGGCTGTCGCCGGGGCTCACGGGCACGGATTCCAGCTTGCGGGCCGCGGTGAGCTTCTTCAGGCCGCTCGCCATGGTCCCGATCCACAAAGTGCCCTGGTGGTCCTGGCGCAGCGACATCACGCGCTGATCGCCGAGAGTGTTGCGCTGCCCCGTCAAGGTATCGATGGGCATCGTCACGCCGCTATCGCCGTCGAACAGCGACAGCCCGCCTCCCATCGATCCTATCCAGACCTTGTTGTCCGGCGCGTCGGCAAACGCCGTGACCAGCTTGTCGCGCAGCCATTCAGGCCGATGGCCGCCGAGCTCCCAGCTGCGCGGATTCCAGCGACTGACGCCCGCCGAATTCGTCCCGATCCAGACCAGGCCCGCCTCGTCCTCGTAGAGGGACATGATGAAGGAGTCGCGCAGCGATTCCGGATCCGTCACGTCCTGCCGGTAGTGGTTGAACCCGCCCGTCGAGCGGTCCAGCAGATCCAGCCCGTCCGCGGTTCCGACCCACAGATGGCCCGCCTGATCCTCCAGTACCGCGCGCACATCGTCGTTGGCGAGCGAGGCCGACTGCTGCGCATCGTGCCTGAAGTGGTCCACGACGCGCCCGTCGCGGTCCATGCGGCTCAGGCCGCCATCGAACGTGCCGATCCACAGCATGCCGCTGCGGTCTTCCATGATTCTCGAGATGCGCGTGCCGCTCAGGGTGCGGGGATTGCCCGCCTCGTGTTGGAAATGCAGGAAGGCGCGCCGCCCGGCCTGCAGGCGATCGAGGCCGTCGAGGGTTCCCACCCACAGGCGCCCTGACCGGTCGAATGCCAATGTCTGGACTCTGTTGCTGACCAGTGACTCCGCCACCGCGGCATCGTGACGCAGATGCTCGAAGCGACCCGTCGCTGGATCCAGGACGTCGATACCCGCGTCGATCATGCCGATCCATACCCGGCCCTGCGCATCGAGCTGCAAGGCGCGCGAGACCGCATCACTCGCGAGGGATGCAGGATTCGCGACATCGTGGCGGTAGACCGTAAATCGGTCCGTGGAGCGGCTCCAGCGCGCAATGCCGGCATCCTTGATCGCGATCCACAGATCGTGATGCGCGTCCTCTGCGATCTGCTGAATGAAGTTGCCGGGCAGCCCGTCGGGGGCGCTCGGCGAGTAGGCGTAGCGAAGCAGCTCATGCCCGTCGTAGCGAACCAGCCCGTCCTCGGTCCCGAGCCAGACGAAGCCCTGTGAGTCCTGCAGCGTCACGAACACCGTGCCCTGGGGAAGGCCGCCGGCCGTCGTCAGGTGCTCGAGAATCAGCGGCGGCGAGTCGGCCGCCGTGGCGGCAGCCGACATCCCCAGCACGCCCAGGAAGATGAGGATCAGTGAGGAACGCAAGGCGCCACCACGGTTGACAGTGCTCCCGCGCGTAAGATGCCCCAGGGGCGGTCTCGGGTTCGTTGATCCAGGTTCTTCGGCGGCTTTGCGCCGGTCGCGTATAGCGCGATCTACATCACACTTGCGGCTATTCGTTCGGGACCCAGGACTCGATGGAGGCGGGCGTCGCCGCGGGGGCCCCCGTATGTGAATGAGTCCACCAGGGCACCGACAGGGCCCAGGTGTAGCCCATCGCCCACGTATAGCCAAGCGCCCAGGTGTATCCCTGCGCCCAGGTGTATCCCTTGGACCAGGTGTAGCCGAGCGCCCAGGTGTATCCCTGCGCCCACGTGTACCCCAGGGCCCATGTATACCCCTGATTCCACGTATATCCGTCGCTGCCCGACGGGCTGCCCCAGCGGGAACCGCCCATGTTCATGATGTAGTAGTTGCCGTTGGCGTCCTGGTTCGCCGGACCGCCGAAGTGTTCCGTACCTGCCAGGTCCGCATTGATGTCGAGGCCCTGATTGGCGCAGTCCATCGCGGAGCTGTGCACCGCGGAGACGGCATTGATGAGACCCGCACCCTGCTGGAACACGCTGTAGGCCAGAGTCTTGGAGGCCGTCACGGCAGGGCGAGCCGACGACAGCAGCCGGCACTTGATCGTGTCCGGTGTCAGGGAAGGATCGGACTGGAGCATCAGAGCGACGACTCCGGTCGTCACCGCAGCCGCCTGCGAAGTGCCGGACATCGTGAACATCTGCTGGCCGGCCGACATAGAGCCGGGGTCGAGGTTCGCAAGATAGCTGTTGCGCGGCATCGATGCGGCCATGTGCCCACCGGGAGCCACCAGCTCCGGCTTCACGAAGCCCTCGTAGGTCGGTCCCGTCGAGGAGAAGGAGGCGAGGCGGTCATCGGAGCCGTCGTAAGGGGTGTAGTTGTCGGTCAGCGCGCCGGCGGTGATCACGTACGGCACGTTGCCCGGTACGTCGATCGTCATCGGGCCCGGGCCTTCGTTCCCGTCCGCGGCCACGACGACGATGCCCGCGCGCCAGGCGGCCATCACAGCCTGATTGATCGGATCGTCCCAGTAGTAGGACTCGGGCTGCGCGCCGAACGACAGGTTCAGCACGCGGATGTTGTACTTCTTACGGTTCGCAACGATCCAGTTGAGTCCCGCGATCACATCGGTGTAGCGGCCGCCGCCTTTGCCGTCGAAGGCGCGCACGACGACGAGACTGGCCTGCGGGGCGATGCCGCTGTAGCTCAGAGAGATGTCCTGGGCCCCACCAGCCGCGATGGAAGTGACGTGCGTGCCGTGGCCGTAGGCGTCGCCCTGGACCGGCCCGGAGCCGCCATTGACGACATCGATGCTGGCCAGCAGGCGGGAACCGAAGTTCTGGCTCGGATCCTGCCACAGGCCGGAGTCGAGGACGGCGATCGTCACTCCCTTGCCGGTGATGCCGCCCTGGTGCAGCGTATCCGCGCCGACGAGCGAGGGATAGTCAGTCTCATATAACAGGCTCGAGGATGCGACACCGGTACCGTCCTTGAGAGCCATGTTGGAGCTGATGGATGAGGTTAGGGGAGAAAGCAGCGGCGTCACGAGCGGAGATGCCAGCGGCGTCGCCAGCGTCAGGACCGGACTGGTGAGGGGGGCTGCAAGCTGCGCGACTGGCGTCACGACCGGACTCAGCTTCGAAACGACGGGTGCGACGACGGGCACGACGGGCGCGACGACCTTGCTGACGGTCGAGCCCACAGAACCGGTTATCGACGAGAGCAGCGTTCCGAGTCCCCGCGTGGAGAGCGTGCGATCCGCGAACAGATGCACAGCCGCACTGCCACGGAGCCGATCCGCCTGCGCGGGAGTCAGGTAAGCGGACACTCCGTGAATGATGTCGAGGTCCTGGGTCACCTGCCCGTCGACGCGCTCGACGCTGCGGTGAGCCTCATTGGTCGACACGGCCTGAACGATGTAGAGCGACGGCACAACCGGCGTCGTGGCGCCTGCGGCGGCGGCCACCGACAGCAGTGCGATCGAAACGGTGGAAATCAGGTGGTCGGTGCGCATCGTCGTTGTTCCAGTGCCCCTGGCAGTCTTTTTACGGACCGCCGCCCTCGAGGGTCCGTGTGATGCGCATTTCACGGCAATCGACTGTGAGTTACGGCCGAACGAACCTCACACTTTCGGGGACTGTTTGTGACGTGGGTATCATAACGGCCGTGTCAAATGCGCCGTTGCGCGGACCCGGACGAGACATAACGCGTCAGCCCGCGGCCGTCGACCGTCCGGCATGTGTTATGTCAGCCGACGCGGGCCCATACAGGTCCCCGGTGCCGTGGCGGCAACCGAGTCCCAGCAGTGCGTCGCGCTGCTCCTGGTCGTCGACTCCGGTGGCGATAGGGGTCAGTCCGAGCGCCAGTGCGACGGCGACTCCGGCACGGCACACCTTGAGGGCAACCGGATCGCTGCGCAGCGCGGTCGCCCAGGCGCGGTCGAGCTGCAGCCCCCAGATCGGCGCGCGCGCCAGCCAGTCGAGCGAGCCCATCCCGCGCGCCACCTCATCCACGACGAGCCGCACGCCAAGTTGCTGCAGGGCATTGAAGTCCGCCGGATCGCGCGCGATCAGCGTCTTTTCGGAAATCCGCAGCTCCAGCCGCTCGGGCGGCAACTGCGCGGCGCTCAGGAAGCGCTCGATGTCCGAGAAGAAATGGTCGTTCAGGATGTGATGCCGGAGCGCGCCGAATGAGATGCGCACGTCCGCATCAGAGCCCTGCACGAGGGCGGCGAAGTCCTCCTGCAGATGGTCCATGACGGCCCGCGACAGGGCCGTCGCGAGGCCCGTGATCTCCGCGACTCGCAGAAACTCGACCGGCCGGATCTCCCCGCGCAGCGGATGCAGCCACCGCAGGTAGCCCACCCACGTCACCAGACGGCCGGTCTGCAGATCGTGGCGGCCGACGTAGCGGACACGGATGTCGCGGTTGGCAATGGCCTCGCTCAGCTCGCGGGCAATGTCCAGGCGCGCCAGCGACTGCAGGCGCAGCGTGTCGGTGAAGAAACAGACCTTGGGGGAGCCAGCGCGCCGTGCCTCGGTTGCCGCCGAGCGCGCATGCTCCAACAGCAGCTTGGGAGAGGAGGCATCCTGGCCCAGGATTGCAACGCCTGCGTAGGGAGTCAGGTGGAACGCCGCGTCGGCCACGTTGACAGGCTCCCGCAGGCTGGCGCAGATCTGAGCGACGCATGCTTCGATTTTGTCGCGGTCGGACGTCGCCATCACGAGCGCGAGCAGGTTGTCGCTGAGCTGGCCCAGGTACCACCATGGTTCTGCACCGTCGCTCGCGCCCGATTGCACCGGCAGCCGCAGGATCGCAGCGCTCATGATCTGCTCGGACACCCGAGCGGCGATGATTTGCGCGATATCGGCGATGCCGTCGACGTAGATGACCGCCACTGCGACCGGCGTCTCGCGCAGGGCCGCCAGCGCCATCGATTCCTTGAAGCGTCGCAGAAACCCGCGCCGGTCGAGCTGCGGCCGGGGCCGCTCATCGGATGTCTCGAGCGCGCTGTCCTGAGAGGCTGGCAACAGGGCCCTGATCACGCAGATCGCGCGGTCGGGTCCCTGAGGGCTGGCGCGAGCCTCGTACTCGAGGCCGCCGTCCTGAAACCGGCCCTCGGTGGCCGAGCGCAGAGCGATGGCCTTGCGTGTGAGTTGGGTGATGTGGCCGGCCAGGGCCGCGGGCCACACGGCCTCGATGTGCTGCCCGCTCGCATCCGCCGCCGGCTTCAGGTGGCCGACGCCCTGGCCGCCGCTGTGCTCGACCACGACTCCATCGCGCCGCAGGAGCACGACGAGGTCGGGAAGATTGTCGATCAGAGCCGGGGACATGCACGGGATCGTAGGCCCGGGTTGCCTCCGCAACCCTCGATTTGCCCGCAAAATATGCAAATTCCCGCACCAGGACACCCCCGCCGGCTGCTCTCTCCGCGCATCGCGGGATCTCGACTACAATGCCCGGTCAGCCGCGCAAACCCGCGCGTGAGGCGCGTCCAGGAGAGCTCGATGCCCACCCCCGTGACCCGATCCGGCAACCCGGGTCTCAATGAGACGACGTTTCGGAACCAGCCCAAGCCGGCCTTCGGCGAGGCCCGGATGAGTCTGCAGGGAACGATCAACAAGTCCTTCCTGCTCCTCGTCGTGCTGCTGGCCGGCGCGCTGTGGCCCTGGTCGCAATACCTGGCGACGGGCGATGCCTCGGTGGTTTCCGGGTCCGTGCTGATCGGAGCCCTCGGCGGCCTCGTGCTCGCCATCGTGATCAGCTTCAAGGCGACGCTAGCCCCTTACCTCTCCATGCCCTACGCGGCGCTCGAAGGCCTTGCCATGGGCGGCATCTCTGCGCTGCTGGAGCGTAAATACCCCGGCATCGCGATTCAGGCCGTCGGCCTGACGTTCGGAGTGCTGGCGGTGCTGCTCGTCGCCTATAAGGCGGGACTGATCCGCGCCACCGCGCGCTTCCGCGCGATCGTGGTCGGCGCAACGGGCGCGATTGCCCTGCTGTACCTCGTCTCCATGGCGCTCGGATTCTTCCACGTCAACGTACCGGTGCTGAACGATGCGACTCCGCTGGGCATCATCGTGTCGCTCGTGATCGTCGGCGTGGCCGCGCTGAACCTCGTGCTCGACTTCGACCTGATCGAATCGGGTGTCGCCGCAGGCGCACCGCGATACATGGAGTGGTATGCAGCGTTCGGCCTGCTGGTCACGCTGGTGTGGCTGTACATGGAGATGCTGCGCCTGCTCAGCAAGGTCAGGCGTCAATAGGTCCTGAAGCGCCGGCGTTCGCACGAACGCCGGCGTTCACTGCCACAACCGGTCCGCTGCGGTGTCCGCGAGCAGACGCTGATCCTTCAGAACCGCGCGCGGAAACCAGCGAATGCGCCGCGCCCCATGCCCTCGAAGCTGTAGACCTCCTGGTAGCGCTTGCCCGTGAGGTTCTCGACACGTCCGATCAGCGATACGCGCTCGCTCAGCTTGTACTCGCCATTGAGGTTCAACAGCGTGTAGGAGCCGAGCGTCACGATCGGTTCCGTCGCAAACGTCGGATCGGTGAACGTGATGTCCTGCTGCCGCCCGTTGTAGCGCGCAGTGAATGTCACCTCGGCGCGCCTGGCGGCCGAATTGATCGTCACATTGAGACTGGCGATGTCGCCGGGCCGCCGTTGCGCTTGCGCACCATCCGCAACCGCGTGCAGATAGGTGTAGGCCGCATCGACTCGCAACCGGTCATTGATCCGCGCCTCGAGATACGTCTCGAGACCCCGTTGGGTCGTGTCCTGGGTCAGATTCACAGGGCTGGCGATGAACAGGGGCGGCGGAAAGTCGGTGACGATCTCATCCTTCAGGCGGCTGTTGAAATACGTCAGGCCGAACGTGGCGGAGCCGTTGAGAAAGCCCTGATCGACTCCCACCTCCCAGCCGGTGGACTTCTCGGGCTTCAGGTTCGGGTTGCCGATGTACTGGCCGTCCGTGAAGCCGAACAGCTCGAAGTATTCGGGATTCCTGATCCCCGAGCCCGCCGCGGCGCGCACCCGGGTGTTGGCGGAGAGTCGATAGCTCGCCTGCAGGCGGTAGGTATCCGCATTGTCGAACAGCTCGTTCCGGTCGTGCCGCAGCGAGGCATCGAGCGCCAGCGCATCGTTCACGACGAGATCGTATTGCCCCACGAAGCCCAGATTGTCGGTGTGCCGCTTGCCTGAGAAGCCGAACCCCGACGGATCCCGGTTCTGATACTGCTCACGCTCGGAATCGACCGCGAGGGTGACCCTCTGCCTGAACGCGGCATCCCCGAAGCGCAGCGTGCTCTCGAACGATCCCTTGGTGCGATCGCCGGTGTCGCCGGAAGTGCGCACGCTTCCGGCGTACGCATCCCGCCTGGAATCGGCGACCTGCACCGACAAGGCGTTGGTCCAGCGGTCGTCCAGCAAGCCGAGCTCGCCACGCAGCAGGCCGTAGAAGGCTTCGTTCCGGTAGTGAACCCCCGGGGAATCCACGGTGAGGCCAAATAGCGGGCTCGTCGGATCCGTCTCGCTGTCATTCGAGTCGGCGTAGGTGTAGCTGTAGCGGCCGACGGCGGTGAGCTTGAAGTGACTCACCGGCGACCAGATCGCCTTGACCGAGGCGGCCGCGCTGTCCGATCCGATATCCCGCGTACCGTTCACGGCGGTGGGCGTTCCCCCCGTGTGGTAGTACGAAGACGAAAACGCGTAGTCCAGGTCGTCGACCACGCCAGCGAACCGGGCAGCCGCGCTTGCGGTTCCAAAGGATCCGCCCTCGGCGCGCAATCGCACGCCCGGGGCCTCGGCACCGCTCAGCGTTATGTATTGGATCACACCGCCGATGGCGTCGGAGCCGTACAGCGCGCTCTGCTGGCCACGCAGCACCTCGATCCGCACGGCGTCATCGGCGATGAGCGTGCCGAAATCGAACTCGCCCAGGTAGGGATCGGAGGCCTTGATTCCATCGATCAGGACGAGCACCTGATTGCCCTCCGTGCCTCGCATGCGGATTTGCGTGAACCCTCCTACGGCGCCGGAGCGGCTCACTGCAACTCCCGGCACGTCGCGCAGAACATCGGAGACGATCCTCGTCTGGCGATCTTCCATTGCCGCGGGATCGATCACGGTGATCGAGGCGCCAATCAGGCTCTCAGGCACCGCGTCTCCCGAACGGCTCGCGGTCACGACCACGGTGCCGAGGCTGTTGTCGCTGGCCGGCGGCTCGTCCACGGCGTGTGCCATGTTGGAAAGGAGTCCTGTCATCGAAAGGAGGCCGGCCAGGTATGAGAGTGCCGCGCGCGGCGGTGCGGCCGGGGGTCTGGAATTGCTCATGTCGATAGTCTCGGGGCGTCGAGCGACTGATGAGCAGGGACTTCCGCGTGAGCGGCCGGGTCACGCCGGCGGGCGGACACCCGCACGGGCACCCGTCTGCGCGATCCAGTGCGGCCCCTGCCGCATTCGTCGCTCAGACGGAATTCCGTGCCCAGGTCGTCCCTTGGACCCAAGAGCAAGAGCGACACGCTCCGGTCGGTCTCCTGGCTCGCGGGTCACCGCACGACATGCGCCTTCCCAAGCCGCTCGCAATTCGAGCCCTCAAGCTCAGTGGCTGTGGCCGCACGGGGCCACCTGCACGTCGCACTCGCCGCTCACAGTTACAAGGTTAGCCGCAGAATTGCGTGTAAGTCCCACGCTCACTGCGATCCCGGTACCGGTGCGATCATCGGAACGGCGCCGTGGAGCGCGCGTTCCGGCGGCCAATATAGTTCAGTTGCCGTGGCGTGGGAATAGAATCGCGCTGCCGGAAGTCTCCTCTTCATCAGCCACAGCCATGCGGTGCAGTTAAGCGTGTTCGGCCAATTCCATGGATGACAGGCGGGGTCGGTTCGAGGCGCAGGTGCTGCCGCACCTGGACGCCGCATACCGGTTTGCGCGCTGGCTTGCCCCCTCGCCCGGCGATGCGGATGACGTCGTGCAGGAGGCGATCCTGCGGGCGTTCCGGGCATTCGACGCACTGCGGGGCACCGATGTGCGGGCGTGGCTGCTGGCGATAGTGAGGAATTGCCACTGGACCGCGCTCAAGCAGCGGCAGCGGCGGGCCCTCGTGCCGCTGCCCGACGAAGACGACACTCAGGATGGCCACGCGATGACGGCAGCGATGCCCGATCCCGAGAGTGTCTCCATCCGCCATGACGAGGAACGCACGCTTCAGCGGCTCATTGCGTCCCTGCGCGAGGAGCATCGCGAGGTCCTGGTGCTGAGGGAAATCGAGGAAATGGACTACCGCGAGATCGCCACCGTCGCGAATATCCCGATCGGCACCGTCATGTCCCGCCTGGCGCGGGCGCGAGCCGCTCTGAAGGCGCAATGGCAGCGAGAGGGGGGAGTTTCACGTGCAGTGCGCTGAGATGTTGCGCGTGCAGGCCTACTTCGACGGTGAGGTCGATGCGGTCTCGGCTGCCGAAGTCGAAATGCATACGGAGCACTGCGCCGAGTGCCGCACGATGCTCCAGGATCTGCGGCAAACCCGCGCCGCTATCCGCAGAGTCGTAGCGAGGGACGGCGCACCCGCGGAGCTACGCAGGCGAATCCTGCGCGCGCTCGATGAAGAGGCCGAGGTTTTGCCTACTCCGGTCAAGAAGCCGCGGATCGCTCGCTCGGATCCGTCGGCTTGGCGTACACGCCCATTCTGGATTGGCGCCCTGAGCGGCATTGGCGGTGCGACCGCCGCAGCAGCGCTTGCATTCTTCACGCTCACACCGTCTCTGAGCAGTCCTCCGCTCGATGCAGTCGTCGCCGCTCACGTGCGCTCGCTGATGTCCGCGCACCTGATCGATGTCGTGTCCACCGATCGGCATACGGTGAAGCCGTGGTTTGC
>FTDY01001196.1_pt1 | contig 21319 bp, 15 predicted proteins | sample 1640031 | NCBI WGS metagenome assembly FTDY01 (sample SAMEA3914816, study PRJEB12502) | metagenome | biome: forest; material: soil | place: USA | collected 2011-09-16 | depth 0.3 m
GGCGCCATGGTGGTGCGCGACAAGGAAGGCCGCTTCTCGAATCCCATGTTCATCTCCCTGACTGGCGGAAGCTTCGGCTGGCAGTGGGGAGTGCAGAAGACGGACATCGTGCTGGTATTCACGAGCCGCAGGGGCGTCGAGGGCATCTCGGGGGGCAAGGTGACCCTGGGCGCTGACGCGTCCGTTGCCGCAGGTCCGGTCGGACGCCAGGCCTCCGCCGCTACCGACGCCAGCTTCAAGGCCGAGGTCTATTCCTATTCCCGCAACCGCGGGGTGTTCGCGGGCATTGCGCTCGATGGCACCGTGCTGTCGATCGACGATGACGCGAACGAGGCCTTCTACAAGAAGCCGGGCGTCACCGCCTCGGAGATCATGTCCGGAACCGTGGCTAGCAACGATGACGCCGCGAAGCGGTTCAGCGCGGCGGTGACCACCAGCACGCGCGGGCAGCAGTCCGCTTCCGCCGCGCCGGCGGCGAAGCGCGAAGCTGAAGCTTCACCGGGTGCGGCGCCACCTCCGGCGCACGCTGCAGGGGCCCAGACATTCCCGCTCGAAGACCAACATCCGGGCAGCGAGCCGAAGTAGTCGCGCTCCGGACAGCATCGAGCGCGAAGGTAGCGTCGAGCGCGACTGTAACGCCGGGCGCGACGGTAGCGCCGCACGCGCTGGGTTGCCCTTGCGTCTCGTAGCTGCGGTCGTAGCGCCCGGCGCCATGGGCGCCGCCGTCGGGAAATGCCTGACGGCTCACGGCGCAGAGGTATTGACGACTCTCGAAGGCCGCAGCGCTGCAAGCGCGGCACGCGCTGCCGACGCTGGCATGCGGCCGGTGCCGCTGCAGCTCCTCGCTGGGGCGGAAATTCTTCTTTCCATCGTTCCGCCGGCTGCGGCCCTTGCCTTCGCGGAACAGATCGCGCCGCTGCTGCGCGATACACCCCGTAAACCCCTGTTCGTCGATTGCAATGCAGTGAGCCCGGCGACTGTCCTGCGAATCGCGGCCGTCATCGATGCCACCGGTGCGTCCTTTGTGGACGGCGGAATCATCGGCCCTCCGCCGCAAGCGGGCTGTGCGCAACCGAGCCTCTACGTTTCCGGAAGTCACGCCGGACTGCTGCATGTGCTGAATGGCCACGGGCTCGATGTTCGCGTGCTCGACGGACCCGTCGGCGCTGCCTCGGCCCTCAAGTTGTCGTTTGCGGGCATCACCAAGGGATTCACCGCGGTGGCGACCACGATGATTCTTGCCGCATCGCGCGTGGGCGCGACGAACGAGCTGTACAAGGAGCTTGCCGCACGCGAACCAGCGCTTCTCGCGACGCTGAGCCGCAAGGTGCCGGACATGTTGCCGAAGGCCTACCGCTGGATCGCGGAGATGCAGGAAATCGCGCAATTCGTCACGCCCGACCACGCTGGCGAGATCTACCTCGGCGCGTCCCACATATACGAGCGAGTGGCGCGGGCCGTCACAGATCAGGGTGTCGAGCCCGAGACCCTGCGAAAATTCTTTGCGGCGGCAGCGGATGGCCTCGAGCCGGACTCCTGATGCTGCGTGCCGCACCCTCTGCGCATACCCTCCACCGCCGTTTCAAGGGGCGGCACTGGCGCGGTCGAGAATGAGCTTGGCGAGCTGGCCATAATCTCCGCCGAAATGATGCCCGCCGGTCAGTTCGATCACATGGGCGTTGCCGGGGTTGACCCGGGGACAGATGGAATCGCTGTCGTCATCGCCGTACACACACAATGCGCTGGCGGCGGAAAGCTTGCGGATCTCCGGCTCGGTGGGCAGCCCGTTGGCACCACCGCCGAGCCAGTGAGTCACATGAAACTCGAATGAGGCCGTGGTGCTGATCCCGATCATCGCGATCAGCCTGACCATCGGGCGCGTTGCCGGAGGCAGGCGGTTCACGGCGAACGGCAGCACGTCCGCGCCCTGGGAATAGCCGATCACGAGCGCACGCTTCCTGTGCCACTCGGCCGAGTAGTAGCGCAGCGTGCGGTCCAGATCGCTCGCCATGCCTGCCGGGGTCCTCGGGCTCCAGAAGTAGCGCAGCGAATCGACTCCCGCGACAGGGATGCCCCGCTCGGCGAGCGCCGCCGCTACCTCCTTGTCGAGCCCCGCCCAGCCTCCGTCGCCGGAAAACAGCACCGCGAACTCATCGCTGCTCCCGGACGCCGGCACCTCAACGATGGGCAGGCCTGCCAACGAGTCCGGCGCATGCGGAAGATCGCGCGAGGCCTCGGCCGCGATCGATCCATATGCCGCATTGAACTGGGCGGTCCACGCCTTGGCGTTGCGGTAGTTGTGATCGACTCCTGGCAGCTCTACGAAGCGCGCGCCGCCAACCTGTGCGGCAAAATCCTTCGCCTCGGACATCGGACACACTTCATCGTCGTGCCCGTGCATCGCAATCCAGGGCGCGTGCAGCCGCGCAGCCGGAAGGAGCCTGGCTCCGGCAGCACGCGGGAGCGGCGAGTAGCGCAGATCCCCGGCCGGGCAGAGCGGCTTGTGCAGATCCAGGTCCACGCAGAACGACATCGACAGCGCGCCGGCGAAGGTGCCCGCCGGCGCCTGGGCCAGCATCGCATAGGCCATGCTCGCTCCGGCGGAGTGGCCGATCAGGATCGGCGTGAAATACGTCGGCAGCTTGTAGTAGGCCTGAACGAAATGACTGAGGTTCTCGAGGTCGCCGTCGGGGAATACGCAGCTGGCGCCATCCGCCTCGAGGTTGTCGTAGAGCTGGGCGGTGTCGATTCCGACCACCATCGTTCCCTGGTTTGCCAGCATCTTCGCGATCGACGCCAGTCCCGAGCTCCAGCCGCCGTCCCCAGAGAGGAGGAAGGCGAAATGCCGCACTTCCAGGCTCGGCCGGAAGACCACGACGTTCTTGAAGCGCCCGTGGCTGAGGGTTTCCGCGCCCGCCGTGTCGCCAAGAGCGAGAAGCGCAAGAATGGCGGCGATGGCGATGACGGCTACGGTGCGCACTGGCCGAGCACTATACCAGTGGCCCGTGCGGCGCATTTTGGCCGGCTTCATTCCCATTTCGAGAGATGAGACCACCGGAGGTGCCCTGTAAGATGATGCACAATCGAAGCAGGAAGCCCATTTTCTTGAGCGAGGCCAACGCCAGATCCTCCCCCGGCGCAGGACCCAGTGCGGCTCCCACGGCTTTCGCGGTGCTCGCGGCGATCAGCTTCTGCCACATGCTGAACGACATGATGCAGTCGCTGCTGCCGGCGCTGTACCCGATGCTCAAGAGCTCCTATGCGCTCAGCTATTCCCAGATCGGCCTCCTGACATTCACCTTCCAGGTGACGGCGTCCCTGCTGCAGCCGATCATCGGCTCGTACACTGACCGCCGCCCCCGGCCCTATTCGCTGGCGGCGGGTATGGGATTCACGCTCGCAGGGCTCGCCCTGCTGGCGTGGGCCCGCAACTTCCCGCTGCTTCTGCTGGCAGCGTCCCTGATCGGTTCCGGCTCGTCGGTGTTTCATCCGGAGTCGTCCCGCGTCGCGCGCATGGCATCCGGCGGCAGGCATGGCCTGGCGCAGTCGGTCTTCCAGGTTGGCGGCAACGTGGGCTCGGCTGCGGGCCCGCTGCTCGCGGCCTTCATCGTCCTGCCGCGCGGGCAATCCAGCGTGGCGTGGTTTTCCTTCGCAGCGCTGCTCGCCATGCTTGTGCTCTACAACGTAGGACATTGGTACAAGTCGCACGGGCTTGCGCGTCTGAAGCCCCGTGCATCTGCGGCCGACGCCCGGCCCGCGCCGCCGAGACGCACCGTGATGCTCACCATCGGCGTGCTGCTCGTCCTGATCTTTTCCAAATATTTCTATATGGCGAGCCTGACCAGCTACTACACGCTGTACCTGATCAATCGCTTCGCGGTCTCCGTGCAGGATGCGCAGCTGCTGTTGTTCCTGTTCCTCGCCTCCGTGGCCCTCGGGACCGTCATCGGCGGACCCCTCGGCGACCGCTTCGGACGCAAATACATCATCTGGGTCTCGATCCTGGGCGTTCTGCCGTTCACCCTCCTGCTGCCACACGCCAGTCTCTACTGGACGGCCGTCCTCACGGTGCCGATCGGGCTGATCCTGGCGTCGGCGTTTCCCGCGATCGTCGTTTACGCGCAGGAACTGCTGCCCGGCAGGACCGGAACCGTTGCCGGACTGTTTTTCGGTTTCGCCTTCGGAATGGGCGGGGTGGGCGCGGCTGCCCTGGGCGCCCTCGCCGACTTCGCCGGGATCGGCTTCGTTTACCAGGTCTGCGCCTTTCTGCCGGCACTCGGCCTGCTCGCGGCGTTGCTTCCCGACGTCGAGGAACGGCATCCGGGGGACGTAGCGCCGGCGATGAGCTGAAACGCTAGCGGGCCGCCTCAGCGCTCGCCGCGGCACGCTTGCCGGCCTTGTCGGCCTCGTCAGCCAGGAGAACCTGGGCCCGCAGCCTCGTTCCGTTTGGATTGAGCTGGTGAGGCACGCAGGTGGACTTGAAGTCGGTGTCCCGGGTGGCGAACAGCGGCAGGACCTTCTGCTTGAGCTGCTCCACGAGCTCGCACTCTCCCGCGTCCGAAAGCGGGTCGCCGTTCAGCTTCACTTCGACCCACTTCCAATGAGCGGGCACCACGCTCGGTTGCGCAGCGCCGCCGGAGGAGACCACGGATGAAGCGGGTTGCAGGACCTTCATCCGCACCCTGACGCCCGGCATCGGCGCCGGCCGACCCGCCGACACGGCGCATCCCGTTCCGTAAACCGTCAGGTCGCGGTTCGCCCCGAGAGTCAGCAGAATCGAGCGCACCTTGTCGACCAGGCCCTCGCAGGAGTACTTCGTCGTGAAGCCCATGTACACGAAGCTCGTTTCCGTAGGCTTCCAGACCGCCGATTCGCTGGCGGCCGCGGGGTCCGAGGCGGCACCCTCCGCCGCGCGGGCGGGGGCCGCAGGAGCCAGTGCCGCCATCGCAAGGCTGACGGCGGCGAGGCGGGATGCAAAGCTGCCCATCCGGGGGATCGAACGAATCGACACGGAACACCTCCGGCACCGCGGTGCGCATGGCACGCGCTTCATGTGCAGTATTCTAGACGCTCTCCCCCCGGGATCGTTCCGTACGGAACGCAAACCTCAATGGCCGGCAGCGAACAGCTTCTGCATGCGCGGATAGCTGAACGAAGAGGCGAAATGCTCGAACGAGCCGGTCTCCTTCAGCCTGATGAGGCAATCCATCAGCACCTGGGCAGTCAACAATGCCGGTCCCACGGCCGTGCTGACCCGGGCAACGCCGGCGGCGCGCAGCTCGGCCAGCGTCGGAACACCGGGGCGTCCCATGATGTTTACCGGGGCACGCAGTTCCGCCGTGAGTCGTCCAATCAGATGAATGTCTGCCAGGCCGATCGGATAGACGCAGTCCGCTCCGGCATCCAGGTACGCACGGCACCGGTGGACAACGTCGGCGAACGACACCGCGCGCCCATCAGCCGGCTGCAGGTACGAATCCGTACGCCCGTTGATCAGGATCGGCACCCCCTCCTTCGCCGCCGCATCGCGTGCTGTTGAGATCCGCTCCACGGCGGCCTCAATAGGCAGCAGGGCGTGCGTCTCATGATCTCGGCTGTCCTCGAGATTGATGCCCGCGGCTCCCGCCCCGATGATCTCGCGCGTACGGTCCGCAAGCTGCGCCAGCGTCGAGCTGAACCCGCTTTCGAAGTCGACGGTTAACGGAACCGACAGGGCACGTGCCATCCGGCGTGTCGCCCCAATGAACTCCTGCCACGGGACATGCTCGCCGTCGGCGTACCCAAGCGACCAGGCAACTCCCGCGCTCGTCGTTGCGACCGCCTGGCACCCCGCCTCCGCGAAGACTCGTGCACTCAACGCGTCCCACACATTGGGCAGGATCAGCATCTCCCCATGATGCATGGCGCGAAATGCCTCGGCTGTACGCTTCAATTCAGGGTTCTGCATGGGGACCTCTTACGCTCCAGCGAACTGTTCGCCTCGCAGTATGACGGAAGCGAGCATGCGCGCGCCTATCAAGACTCGACGCGAGCTATGCCATTGGCTGCGGCGTTCCGATCGTTCAGAATGCGCTCATGAACCTGTTTTCCCGGACGCTGTTCGATGAGCTGGCCGCGCGGGCCGCGGCCAGTCCCCGCCACCGAGCCAATCACAACGTGCATGCCTCGCCGTCCGATCCCGTGCAGCGCTTCTTCATCGCCGCCAACAGGAACTCCTACTTCCGTCCGCACCGGCACCAGACGAAGTCGGAGCTGGCGCTCGTGATCCGTGGGCGATTCGATGTCGTCACGTTCGATGAGGCGGGCACGCTGACGGCGCGGTACTCCATCGGCGACGGCTGCGCGAACGTTGGATTCGAGACCCCGCGCGGCACGTGGCACACGCTCGCCGCACATGCCGACGGCGCTGTGTTTTTTGAAGTCAAGGAAGGCCCGTACGATGCGGCAACGGCATCGGAGTTCGCGCCGTGGTCGCCCCCGGAAGGAGCTCGAGCCGTCGCGGATTTCCTGGAGTGGACACGCACGGCGGCTCCGGGCGCCGGCGTTCCGGCATTCTGATGAGATTCGCGCCGCGGACGCCGCCGCGTTCCGACGGCTAGGGTCGGGCTCCGCCTGCCCCGGGCCGCCCGCACAGATATCCCTGCAACAGGTCGGCCCCCATCCGCGTGACCACACGCGCTTCCTCTTCCGTCTCGATCCCCTCGACGATGAGCTGCGTGCCGGTTGCCTTGGCGAACAGCACCAGCAGCTCCACGAGACGCTGCTTGCGGTCGTCGCGCTCGATCTGCTCCACGATGCTGCGGTCGACCTTCATGAACTGCGGGCGCAGTCCCGCAAGTACCGACAGGGAGTTGTAGCCGGAGCCCAGATCGTCCACGGCGATACGGAATCCCGCCCCTGTCAATGAGTCGACGGCGCTCCGCCAGGTATCCATCTCCAGCACGTAGCTGCGTTCCGTGATCTCCAGCACGACGCGCCGGGCCCAGGGCCGCAGCTGCTCGTAGCGCAGGCGAACCGCTTCGGCATCCGCCAGCTCACCCGGATGCACATTGACGAACAGGTTGACGTCGCCCGCCAGGTGCTTCAGGCACTGAACTGCGCACTGCGTCACACGATCGGCCAGCCTGCCCAGCATGTCGTGAGCCTCGGCGGCAGCGATGACCCTCGTCGGGCTGTCGAGGACAGGGTGGCTGCTGCGCAGCAGCGCCTCGTACCCCCTCACCGAACGGTCCACGGCGGCAACGATCGGCTGCAGCGCGAGGGTGAGGACGTCGCCAGTCAGGCACTCCTCGAGGTGCCGGCGCTGCACGCCGAAACTGTCGCTGCGCGCCCCGATGCACAGCTCCTCGAGCCGCGCGCGCGCGGCCACGGCCTCATCGATCGCCTCCAGGATGGTTTGCCGTGAAAACGGCTTCTCGACCACCCGAGAGACTTCGCCGCGGTTGATGGCGTTCATCACGACCGGAAGATCCAGGGCGCCGGATGTGAGGATCCTCACGCAACGGGGCTGAATGTCGCGCAGGCGGCCCAGGAGCTCCAGTCCGTCCGGGGGCGGCATCTGGTAATCCACGACAGCCGCGTCATAGGGGCTTTCCACGACTTTTCGGAGGCCCTCCGACCCATCCTCGGCCTCTTCGGTCTCGTGCCCGCTGCGCTGCAGCACGAAGCGCAGCATGCGACGCACGTCCGAATCGTCGTCGACAATGAGTATTCGCGCCACGTTTCCCTCAACCAGTTCCCTATAGTGAACCATAGTAAGAAAACCCGAAATCGATGCACTTCGCAGTGGCTGCCGAAACCGCCAACGTCACCGATCACAAGCGGACCGATGAGCGGCTCCGCCAGGTCATTCGCCTCTCGAACATCGGCGTGTTCGACCACGACCACACCACGGACAACGTCTACTGGTCCCCGGAGCAGCGCGAAATCTACGGCGTGAAGGCGGACGAGACGCTCGTCTTCAGACGCAATCCCTCCTCCGAGCCGGACCTGTGGCACCTGATCCATTCAGAAGATCGCGGCCGGGTCGCGGTCGCGCTGCAGCGCGCGCACGCTGAGGAGGACGGCCTGTTCGATCTGGAATACCGGATCGTCCGGCGCGACGGCGCCGAGCGTTGGGTGGCCACCCGCTCGCAGACCTTCTTCAAGGGCAAAGGCGCCACGCGGCATCCCACGCGCACCATCGGCGCGACCCAGGACATCACCGACCGCAAGCGGCTCGACGCCGAACAGTGGCAGCTCGAGCGGCAGGCGAGCCGCACTCAGCGACTCGAGTCGATCGGCACGCTGGCCGGAGGCATTGCGCACGACCTCAACAACGCCTTGACGCCCATTCTGATGATGGTCGATTTCCTCAAGGAGCAGTATCCGGTCGAATCGGAAGCGCTGGACACGGTGGCACGTAGTGCGAACCACGCGGCCGAGATGGTCAGACACCTCCTCTCATTCGCCCGCGGCAGCGAGGGCCGGCGTGTCTGCGTACAGCCGCGTCAGCTCATCCGGGAGATGGAGAAGATCGTCAGGGGGACCTTCCCAAAGAACATCCGCATACAGCTTCGCTGCCCCAGGGAGGTGCCGAGCGTTCTCGGGGATGCGACTCAACTCCATCAGGTGCTGCTCAACCTCTGCGTAAACGCGCGCGATGCCATGCCGGATGGCGGCACGCTCACCCTGGAGGCCGCGGCCGCGACTGCGGAGGAAATCGTCACGCTCGAGGTGGACCCGGACGCCGGGCGCCGCAGATACATCGTTCTGCGGGTCACCGACACCGGCTCCGGCATTCCTCCCGAGACGCTCGACAGGATCTTCGACCCGTTCTTCACGACCAAGGGGCCCGAGAAGGGCACAGGCCTCGGCCTGTTCACGGTCGCCGGGATCGTGAAGGGCCACGACGGACTCATTCGCGTGAATTCGCGTCCGTCGCAGGGATCGACGTTCGCCGTATTCCTGCCGGTGGACGAGAGTGCGAGCGATGCCGCGCCCGCGCGGGAATCGGCCGTGCCGTTCTCCGGGAACGGCGAGCCGGTGCTCTACATCGACGATGAGGGCGACGTACGCAGTGCGGCTCGTATCGTGTTGGCGCGGCTGAACTTCACGCCGCTGATCGCCAAGGACGCGATGGGGGGCCTGATCCAGGCCATGCAGCACGGCTCAGCCCTACATGCGGTCATCACTGACATGCACATGCCGCACATGGACGGTCTCGCGTTCGTTCGGGCGCTGCGCCGCGCGTTGCCGGACGTGCCGGTCATCATTGCCAGCGGCCGGCTGGACGGCGCACCACCGAAGGACCTCAAGCAGCTTGGCGTAACGGTGCTGCTCGACAAGCCCTTCACTCAGGAGATGCTCGCGAACGCTCTGCGGACAGCCACGCAGGCCACCGGATCCAAGTAGCGCGCCGCCAGCGCCGGCTTATCCCATGCCGGTATAATCCGTCGGATGACGACCCTTGCACTGTTTCCGACGCTGGTGTATTCCGCGCGTGCACGGCGCACCGGCTGGAGGGAGCTCAACGAGCGGTTGCTGCGTGAGTGCCGCCAACTGCGCCTCGATGACGCCGGCGGCCGGCGCTGGTCGGCCAGAAACTATCCGGGCGGCTACACCTCCTACAACTCCGCAAGCCGCATGCATCGCTCGTCGCCGACCTTTGCTGCCCTGGAGCACAGCCTCGACCGGCATGTGCGCTCCTTTGCCCGAACGCTCGAATTCGATCTCGACCAGCGGCCGCTGGCGATGACCGACTGCTGGGTGAACATCATGCCGCGGCACGTCGCGCATGGGCTGCACCTGCATCCCTTGTCTACCATCAGCGGCACGTACTACGTCGCGACCCCTCGGGGCGCACCGGGCCTGAAGCTGGAGGATCCGCGGCTGGCGCGGTTCATGGCCGCCCCTCCCCGCCGTCCGGACAGCCGGCCGATGAGCCGGCCCTGGGTCGTCGTGCCGGCCGAAGCCGGGCGGGTCGTGCTGTTCGAGAGCTGGCTGCGCCACGAGGTCGCGCCAAATCCGGTCGCTGCAGAGCGCATCAGCATCAGTTTCAATTACAGCTGGTTCTAGCTGTGCCGACCGGCTAGTGTCGCGGCTGGCCGATTCGGCGCAGGTCGGGGGGGGGATTTGCCGTGTGGGATCAGGTCTATATGCCGGTTGCCAACAGCCTGCCGCTGTCCGCGGCGTGCGCGGCGCTACCGATTCTCGTCCTGCTGGTCTCGTTGGGCCTCGTACGCATGTCCGCCTGGAAATCCGGCCTGCTGGGGCTCGCGACTGCGTGCCTCGTCGCGAAGTGGATCTACGGGATGCCGCTGCCGCTGGTCCTGAGCTCCGCGGCCTATGGCGCGGCCTTCGGCCTGCTGCCCATCGTCTGGATCGTCTACTGGGCGGTCGCGCTCTACCGGCTGACTGTCGACACGGGGCAGTTCGAGATCATCAAGGACTCGGTCGGCCGGCTCACCCAGGACCCGCGCCTGCAGGCGCTGCTCATTGCCTTCGCGTTCGGTGCGTTCATCGAAGGCGCAGCCGGATTCGGTACCCCGGTCGCGGTCGCGGCAGCGATGCTGACGGGCCTGGGCTTCGCGCCGTTTCAGGCGGCGGCAATCTCGTTGATAGCCAACACCTCGCCGGTGGCCTTCGGCGCGATCGGCACGCCGCTGGTAACGCTTGCCGGCGTGACCAATCTGCCACTGGGCGTGCTCAGTGCCGACGTCGGCCGAATCTGCGCGCCGCTTTCGCTGTTCATTCCCTCGTACCTCATGCTCGTCATGGGAGGTTGGTCGGCGCTGCGCGCCGCATTGCCCGCCGCGGCGGTCTGCGGATTCTGCTTCGCGGCCACACAGCTTTACGTCTCAAACTACATCGGCCCTTATCTGACCGACATCCTGTCCTCGCTTGCCGCGATTGCGGGCCTCCTCGTGCTGCTGCGCTTCTGGCGGCCCGCCACGCCAATGGCCAGTGCCGCAGGCTCCGCAGCAAGACCGCACAGACTCCCAACCTCGACGTTGCTGCGCGCGTGGTCGCCGTACATCCTGCTCGTGATCTTCGTCCTCCTCTGGGGAATGACCCCGGTCAAGGCGCTCCTCGACAAAGCCACGTTCGTTCTGGCGTGGCCGGGCCTGGACGGCCAGATCCGGCGCCTGGCGCCGGTCGTTGCGAGCCCGGCCCCGTATGCGGCGAAGTTCACCCTCAATCTGCTGTCCGCATCGGGAACCTCGGCGCTGTTTGCGACCTTCGGCACGGCGCTGATGCTGCGTGTTCCCCCCAGAAAGCTCATTGCATCCATCGGCCGCACGAGCCGCGACCTGCTGCTGCCGATCGTGACCATCATGTGCGTGGTCGCACTTGCCTATGTGATGAACTATTCGGGCACCACGGCGACCCTCGCACTCGCCCTCGCTGCGACCGGCGCCCTCTTCCCCTTCTTCAGCCCCGTGCTGGGCTGGCTTGGCGTGTTCCTCACCGGCAGCGACACCTCATCCAACGCGCTCTTCGGCAACCTGCAGGTCGTCACGGCGAACAAGCTAGGGCTGTCGCCGACGCTCATGGCCGCCGCCAACTCCAGCGGCGGCGTGATGGGAAAAATGGTGAGCCTGCAGAGCATTTCGGTGGCCGCGGCCGCGACCGGCATGCCCCGGGAAGATGAGGCAAAGCTGTTCCGATTCACGTTCCGGCACAGCGTGTTCCTCGCCGCCGTCATCGGGCTGATCGTCACGATCTACGCCTATCTGCTGCCGCACGCGACTCTCTAGAATCGACCCGCGAGAAGTTTCAGGGGGATCCATGGCGAATTCCGGCGACACGGCGTGGCTGCTCACGGCCACGGCGCTCGTGCTGTCCATGACGCTGCCCGGCCTGGCAGCGTTCTACGCCGGCCTGGTGCGGACGAAGAACGTTCTGTCCGTGTCCATGCAATGCTTTGCAATCACCTGCATCGTGAGCGTCCTGTGGCTGCTCGGGGGTTATGGCCTGGCGTTCACGGATGGCGGCAGTCTGCAACCGCTGATTGGCTCGCTGAGCAAGGCCTGGTACGACGGAATCGGTCGCGGCTCCGTCAGCGGCACGGTTCCCGAGGCCGCATTCCTGATGTTCCAGCTCACGTTCGCGATCATCACCCCAGCGCTGATCGTCGGCGGGTTCGCTGAGCGGATGCGCTTCAGCGCGGTGCTGTGGTTCACCGCCACCTGGCTCGTGCTCGTCTACCTCCCGGTCTGCCACTGGGTTTGGGGCGGCGGGTGGCTCGCAAAGCTGGGCGTCATCGATTTCGCGGGCGGCATCGTCGTGCACGTCAACGCGGGCACCGCGGCGCTCGTCGCCGCTCTGGTGATGCGAGAACGAAGGGGCTTTCCGCACGTGGCCATGCCTCCGCACAACATGCCGCTGACGGTCCTCGGGGCCGGAATGCTCTGGGTAGGGTGGTACGGCTTCAACGCCGGCAGCGCCCTCGCCGCGAACGGCTCCGCCGCAATGGCGATGCTGGTCACGCACCTCGGCGCGGCCACCGGCGCCTTGACGTGGATGGCGATCGAGTGGTGGCGCTACGGCAAGCCGAGCGTTCTGGGAATCGTCACCGGCATGGTCGCGGGCCTGGGCACGATCACGCCGGCCTCCGGCTTCGTCGGACCGACCGGGGCCGTCGTCATCGGCATCGTCGCCGGAATCGTCTGCTTCATCGCCACGCAACTTCTCAAGCGCAAGCTGCACATCGACGACTCGCTCGATGTCTCACCTGTGCACGGCGTGGGCGGCCTGGTTGGAACCATTCTGACGGGGATTTTCGTCGATGCGCGCTTTGGGGGAGTGGGCTACGCCAATGGAATGACGCCGTGGACCCAGGTCGGCGTACAAGTGATCGGCGTGGCCGCGGCGGCAGCATGGTGCGCGCTGGCCACGTACGTGATCCTGAAAATACTCGACGCCACGCTCGGCTTGCGCGTCAGTGACGAGCAAGAAAGCGAGGGGCTGGATCTCGCGCAGCACGGCGAGCGGGGCTACAGCGAGTAGCTCACGCGACCGAAGTTTCCTGCGGCTCGAAGAGCATCACATCGCCCGGAGGGCTGGTGGCGACGATCTGGTTGCGTCCCGCGGCCTTTGCCTTGTAGAGCGCAGCATCCGCAGCGCGGATCAGCTCATCCATCCGCTCGCCGTGCTGCGGGTAGCATGCAATCCCGAGCGACGCCGTCACCCGCGACAGAACTGCGCCGCCCGCGGAGACCCGCAGCTGGGCGATCGCTTCCCGAATGGCCTCCGACTTCTGGTAGGCATCCTCCAGCGGGCAGCCCGGAAGAACCATGAGGAACTCCTCACCGCCATACCGGCACGCGATGTCCTCAGTGCGCGTGTGACGCTTGAGCACGTGCGCAACCTCACGCAACACCGCGTCTCCCGCATCGTGTCCGTGCGTGTCGTTGAAGAGCTTGAAGTGATCGACGTCGAGCATGACGAAGCTCAGGGGATGCCCATGCCGGGTGGCGCGGGCGAGCTCACGCTCGGCGGACAGCTCCAGATGACGCCGGTTGTAGAGATCCGTCAGCGGATCGCGCTCCGAACGGCTGCGCAGCGTCTCCTGCAACCGCAGGTTGCCCAACGCCAGAGACAGCTGCTCGGCGAGCACGCCCGCGAGCCGCAACACGTCCGGGGAGACCCTGTGCTTTTCGGTGCTGGCCAGATGCAGCACACCGAGCACCTCACCGTGTCCGACGAGCGGCGCGCACAGGCATCCCTCCTGGGTATGCTCGATGTGCCGGCACATGATGGCCGACTGCGTGCGCTCGACCAGGTGCGTGCGGCTGCGGCGCAGCGCCCAGCATTCATCGGGCGCGAAGATCTTCGTCATCACCCCGTCGCCCCAGCCGAACTGCAGCTCCAGCGCACCCTTCGACGGCCGCATGACGTACAGGCCGCCCGATACGGAGGGCAGCAGCTGCGGCAGAACTTCGCCGATGACATGGTTGGCCTCGGACTGCGAGCGGCAGATGTGCAGCAGCTCCATCATCGTGCTCATCGCGGAGACCTCGAAGAGCACGCGCTCCTGCTCGCCGATCGTGCGTCGCAACTCCACTTCCGCGCGCCGGCGACTGGTTGCCTGGCGATACAGGTACGCGAACGCCAGCAGCGAGCCGAGTGTCACGATCACGACGACGCCACCCCACGCGAGCCGTGCCGTGCCGGTCAACGAAACCAGCGAGTGATCCGCTTCGAGCAGCCGACGATCCTGGACATCCTGAAACTCCTTCAGCTCGATGCGCAAGCGGGCCGTCAGGAGCTCGTCGCGCCCCTGTTGCACCTGGGCACGCAGCGCGTCAGCGCCGGTGGTGGCGCGTGCATCGATGAGGGCTTGCGCCGCTTCGAGCCGCTCCTGGATCAGCTTGATGATGGATTCGAGGGTCGTCTGATCCTCGAGCCGGGGGGCGGCGAGCGCCTGGGCGCGGACGAGGCGGCTCGCGAGCCGGGCCCGCGCCATTCGATAGGAGGCCAGCTGGCCCGAGTCGCCCGTCAGAACGTAGCCGCGCTGCGCGCTCTGAACGTCGGACAGGTCGGAGCGCGCGTAGAGGACCTCGCTCAGCAAGGACTGCGAGCGCAGCTCCTCGCGGCTGCCGTCGTTTACCCGCTGCAGGACGTCGTACGCGCCGCCGAACGCCGCGGCCAGCGCGACGATCGCGACCAGCAGCGAGGCGAACAGGCGCCCACGGGGCACCGTCGGTTCACGTGCCGGAGCGGGCTTGCGGTCTGTAGTAAGTGTCTTGTTCCACATACCCGGGCGCCGCATTCGTCCTGGCCTGAAGCGCGGACTCACCCACGTGGTAGCGGGCGACCATTGCGTTCAATGCCTGAATCTGCTCGACGATGGATTCGCTGGAGGCCGCTGCCTCCTCCACCAGAGCCGCATTCTGCTGCGTCATCTCATCCATTTGAGTAACCGCGCGGTTCACCTGTTCGATGCCCTGCGATTGCTCGCGGCTGGACTCCGCGATCTGCGACACGATGCCGGTCGCCTTCTGCACTGCTGCCACGATCTCGGTGAGAGTTCCTCCGGACTCGTCCACGAGCCGGCTTCCCTCGCCGACCCTGACCACGCTGTCCTGGATGAGAGCCTTGATCTCCTTCGCCGCGGCGGCACTGCGGCCCGCAAGGCTGCGCACCTCACTCGCGACGACGGCGAATCCGCGCCCCATCTCGCTGGCGCGCGCCGCTTCGACTGCCGCATTGAGCGCCAGCAGGTTGGTCTGAAATGCGATCTCATCGATCACGCTGATGATGTCGGCGATCTTGCGCGACGCCGCATTGATGCCGCGCATCGCTGCGATGGCGGAGCCAACGACCGCGCCGCCCTTTTCGGCCTGCGCGCACGCCGCGATGGCCAGGCTGTTGGCCTGCGAAGCGTTGTCTGCCGTGAGGCGCACCGCGGTCGCCATTTCCTCCATCGAGGCGGCCGCCTCCTCGAGGCTGGAGGCCTGCTCGTCGGTCCGCTGCGAGAGATTGGCGTTGCCCGAGGAGATTTCCTCGGCGCGGACCAACACCTCGCCGGAGGCATCCTTGATCCTCTGGACCACGAACATCGTGACTTCGATGAGCGTATTGACCCCTTCGGTCAGGGTGAGCAGCTCGCCGGACTTGTCCGACGTGTCGATCCGCTGCGTCAGGTCGCCCTCGACAGCCGCTGTCACCACGGCCTGGGTCTCCCGGACAGCGGCACGCAGCTGCTCTGAGAACCTCAGCTGTGCCGTGATGTCCGTGGCGTACTGAACGACTTTGAACGGCTTGCCTTCCACATCGAGAATCGGGTTGTAGCTCGCCTGGATCCACACCTCGCGGCCGCCCTTGGCCACGCACCTGTACTGGCCCGCGTCATATTCGCCGCGCGCCAGCTTGGCCCAGAAGGCGCGGTATTGCGGGCTGTCCCGCTCGGCCGGGGAGACGAACATCCGGTGATGCTGGCCCTGGAGCTCCTCCAGCGTGTACCCCATGACGGCGAGGAAATTGGGATTGGCGGTGCGGATGCCGCCATCCAGATCGAACTCGATCACCGCCTGCGCCTTGCTGATGGCAACCAGCTGGCCGAGGCCGTCGAATTGCCTGAGGCTCTGCTCGGTGACGTCCACCGTATGCTTGACCACTTTGAACGGCCTGCCCCGACGGTCGAGGATCGGAAAGTAGGTCGCCTGCACCCAGATGGGGCGGCCATTCTTGCCTTTCCGCTTGTACTGCGCGCACTGCGTTTCTCCGCGGCGCAGCTTGTCCCAGAATTCGCGGTACTGCGGGGTGTCGCGGACCGCGGCATCGACGAAGTCGCGGTGGTGCATGCCACGCAGCTCGGCGGGGGAGTATCCGGATGCCTTCGTGAAGTTTTCGTTGGCCGTGAGGACGTTGCCGCTCAGGTCGAACTGGATGACGGGCAACAGGCGGCTGACGGCCTCGACCTGCCCGCGCATGTCGGTCAGGTGCCCGCCCCAGATGCGGCGCAGCAGCGAGCTGCAGAATTCGAGGGGATTCCAGGGCATGGTGCGTGCCAAGCGGTTGTCCGATCAGTGTCCGAGCGGTGGTCCGCCTCCCACTCCGCACCAGCGGAACAAAAGGCGTTCATTCACCCGTCTTTATCGTCCGAATGGGGAATCGCTTGATGCGATGCGGCCCCCAAATTCGACCTCTCGAATGAGCCCTCCGTCACGCTTCGGCCACGAGCGGCCGCGGAAGGGGCTCCGCGGGCCCGCAAGCCCCCGACAGCTCCCACAAGTCCCCGCTCGGCCGGTGGCTACAGGTCGATATCGGCCGGCAGGGTCGGCGGCGGCGCATCCGACTTTCGGCCCAGCCCGCGCAGCCAGGCTCCGACCTGGTCGCTCCAGACGAAGAACAGCGGGATGAACAGCACGGCGATGAAGGTCGCCGCCAGCATGCCGCCAATGACTCCAGTGCCGATCGAATGTCGACTGGCCGCGCCGGCCCCAGTGCTCAACGCCAGCGGCGTCACCCCCAGTACGAAGGCGAGCGAGGTCATCACGATCGGACGAAAACGAAGCCGAGCGGCATCGACCGCTGCCTCGAGCAACGGCTTTCCGTCACGGTGCATATGCGAGGCGAACTCGACGATCAGAATGGCGTTCTTGGCGGCAAGACCCACCAGAGTGACCAGTCCGATCTGCAGGTACAGGTCGGCGTAAATTCCGCGCAGCCACACGGCCAGGAACGCCCCGAACACGGCGAACGGCACGGCGAGGATCACCGCAAACGGCAACGTCAGGCGCTCGTATTGGGCGGCGAGGATCAGGAAGACCATCAGCACGGACAGACCGAAGATCGCAGCCGTGTTCTGGCCGCTGCTTTTCTCCTGGAACGATTCGCCCGACCAGGCGAGCTGATAGCCCTCGGGGAGTGTCTGGGCCGCCACCTGCTCCATCGCGTCCAGCGCCTGTCCCGAGCTGTAGCCGGGGGCCGGACCGCCGATCAGGCGCGCAGCCGGAAAGAGATCGAAGCGCTCGACTACATCGGGGCCCGTCGTCTCGGTGACGTTCGCGATCGCGGTCAGCGGCACCATGGTGCCGTTTGTGGAGCGCACGTAGACGTCCCTGAGGGATTCGGGATGAGCGCGGAAGTCCCCTTCCGACTGCAGCTGCACACGGTAGACGCGCCCGTCGCGGTTGAAGTCGTTGACGTAGAACGCCCCGAACGTGCTCTGCAGGTTGGAATTGACATCGTCCATGCTGATGCCGAGCAGCTTGGTCTTCTCGACATCGACGCCCACCTGCACCCGTGGCACCTGTGCCGAGTACGTCGTGCCCAGGCCCACGAGCTCCTTGCGCTTCGAGGCGGCAGCGAGCAGCTTTTGTGTGGCCACCTCCAGCTGCGCGTAGTCGCTGCCCGAGCGGGCCTGCACGAACCCCTCGAAGCCGCCGGTGTTGGAGATGCCGGGAATCGGCGGCGGGGAGATCGAGAACACCGCGCCGTCCCGGATCTTCGTTCCCGCCATGAAGATCGCGCCGCTCATCGCCTGCGCCGACAGCGCAGGACTCTTGCGCTGCGACCAGTCCTTGAGGATCACGAAGCTCACGCCGGCATTGGTCCGCGTCGTGTTCGTGAGCACATCGAAGCCGCTCACCGTGAAATTGTCGAGATAGGCCGGATGCGCGAAGCTGGCGCGATCCATCTGGTCGAGGACTGCCTGCGTGCGCTGCATCGAGGCAGCGGGCGGCAGCGCGGCGATGGAAATGATGTACCCCTGGTCTTCATCCGGGGCGAGAGCGCTCGGGATCGAGCGCGATAGCTGCCACGTCACGAGCAGCATGACCGCAATGATCGCCAGGGCCAGGGCGCCACGCTGCAACATCCAGGCGACGCAGGCCGTGTATCTGCGAGTGACGGCGGCGAATCCGGTGTCGAAATGCCGCAGCAGGCCGCGCGGCTCGATGACTCCCGTCTTCAGAAAGCGCGCGCACATCGCCGGAGTCAGCGTCAGCGCGATGAATCCCGAGATCGACACGGACACCGCGATCGTGATCGCGAACTGGCGGTACATCTCGCCGACCAGGCCGCCCAGGAAGGCGACGGGCAGGAACACGGCATTCAGCACCAGCACGATGGCGATGACCGGTCTGCTGACCTCGGCCATCGCGCGCCGCGTCGCCTCCCGGGAGTCGACATGCTCGTTGCGCATGTGACGCTCGACGTTCTCGAGCACGACGATCGCATCGTCGACGACGATGCCGATCGCCAGCACCATGCCGAACAGCGTGAGCGAGTTGATCGAGAAGCCAAGCAGGTACATGCCCGCGAACGTGCCGATCAGGGATACCGGTACGGCGAGCGTCGGAATGAGCGTGGCGCGCAGGTTGTGCAGGAACAGCCACACGATCAGGAACACGAGCACCATCGCCTCGACGAAGGTGATCGTCACTTCACGCATCGACGCACGCACATACTGGCTGGTGTCGTACGGGATGGCCCAGGCAAGCCCTGCGGGAAACCTGGTGCCGAGCTCCTGCATTTTCGCCTGCACTGCGTTTGCCACCTGCAGCGCGTTGGCGCGCGGCGCCAGCGAGACTGCGGCGCCGACTATGGGCCGTCCCCTGCGGGTTATGCCGAACGAGTAGTCACGCGCGCCCAGCTCGACCCGCGCCACATCTGCGAGGCGGACGATCTGCCCGGTCGGCCCGGTCTTGAGCACGATGCGCTCGAACTGCGCCGGATCGGAAAGCCGGCCCTGAGTCGTGACGCTGAGCGTGAGGTCCACGCGCTGGCTCATCGGCTCCTCGCCGACGTGTCCGGCCGCCGATTGAGTGTTCTGCTCGCGCACCGCGGCGGCGACGTTGTCGGGGGTCAGCCCGTACTGGGCCAGCCGATCGGGGCGCAGCCAGATACGGATGGAGTAGTCCCGCGCGCCGAACACCTGGATGCTGCCGACGCCCGGAATGCGGCGCAGCTCGTCGATCACGTTCGTGGTGGCGTAGTTGGAGACGAACAGGTTGTCGTAGCGCCCGTCAGGCGAATCCACCGTCACGACCTCGAGAATGGTCGGAAGCGACTTCGCGACCGTCACTCCCTGGCGGCGGACTTCCTCGGGCAGCAGCGGCAACGCGCTTTGCACGACGTTCTGGACGTTGACCACGGCGAGGTCGGGATCCGTCCCGACGGCAAACGTGATCGAGACGCTCATCGTTCCGCTCGAGGAGCTCGCGGAGCGCATGTAGAGCATGCCCTCGACGCCGTTCAACGACTGTTCGAGCGGCGCAGCGACCGTTTCGGCGATCACATCCGCGCTCGCGCCCGGATAGACAGTCGAGATGCTGACGGTCGGCGGGGCGATGTCCGGATACATCGACACCGGCAGCGAATGGAACGCCGCGAGTCCGGCGATGACGATGAACGCCGACACGACCGTCGCGAACAGCGGCCGGTCGATGAAGAAATTCGAGATCACGACTTGGCCTTTGCTTCGCCCACGGCTCCCGCCGCAGCTTCCGCGCCGTCCAGGCTCACCGGCGAGGCCTTCACGACGCCACCCGGCTGAACCTTCAGAATGCCCTCCACCACGACCTGGTCTCCCGGCGACAGGCCTTTGGAGACCACGACGTTGTTGCCCGCCGTGGGCCCCAGGGTCACGGGCCGCGGCGCGATCCGCGATTCGGCGCCGACGATCCAGACAAACGAGCCCTGCATCCCATGCATCACGGCGCGCTTCGGAATGATCATCATTCCGGGCAGCGTCACTCCCTCGACGAGCGAGCGCACGATCTGCCCGGGCAGCAGCGTCGCCTTGCTGTTGTCGATGACCGCGCGCACGTCGACCGTGCCGGTCTCATCACCGACGCTGGGTGCGATGAACTCGATCCGCGCGTTCGGTCCGAGCGTATGCCCCTCGATATCGACAATGCGGACGCTGACCGCGTTCGCGGTGCTGCCGGCGAGCGCGGCGCGCAGGCCTTCGGCCTCGGCCTCCGGCACGGAGAAATCCACGTACAGCTGGTCGGTCTGCACAATCCGCGTCAGCAGGCTCGAATCGCTGCCGGCGGTCACGAGACTGCCCTCGGAGCGAGCCTCCCGGCTGGTGAGTCCGCTGATGGGCGCGCGCACCTGCGTGTAGGCCACATCGAGCTCGGCCCGCCGCAATGCGGCCTCAGATCCGGCAAAGGACGCCGCGGCGCTCTCGAACGCCGAGAGCGCCGTGTCGCGGTCATGCAAGCTCGCAAGCTTTTGATCGTAAAGGGGGAGAATCCGGTCCCGCTCGCGGCGCGCCTGCGACACATTGGCCTGCTGAACCGCCACGTCGGCGCGCGCGCGCGCAGCGTCCGCCTCGAACGGAGCCGGGTCGATGCGGAACAGGAGGTCGTTGGCACGCACCCGGGATCCCTCCCGATACAGGCGCTTGAGGAGAATTCCCGAAACCTGGGCCCGCACCTCCACCTCTCGCAAGCCGCGCAACTGGGCGGCGTGCTCCAGCGAAAGCTGCATGGCACCCGGCTGCATCGCGAGCACGCTCACCTCCGCGGGGGGCATGGCAGGCGGCGCTGCGGGCTTCGAGCAGCCGCCCAGGATGGCGCACGCACCGCTCAGGAAGAGGCTGCGAGAGAGAATTCTTCCGATCCGACAGATAGTTGTGCTGGTCACGGGTTCTTCGGCTCCGGTGGGCGCCGCCCGGCGCCGGGCGGGCGCGGGACTGCCGGTGGATGAACTTGGCGCCGTGTGTACCCGTGGCCGGCCGAGAAGGCAATGCTGATTAAGAGGTAGGCGCCCCAGCTCCAGGTGGGGCGGGTTACCGGCGGCAGCGCCCAGGGCGGCGTCGCGGACTCAGCGTCTTCAAGGGAATCCCGTTCGCAGCCCCGCCCAAGCCGCAGCCGGTCCC
>FTDY01001155.1_pt1 | contig 21272 bp, 19 predicted proteins | sample 1640031 | NCBI WGS metagenome assembly FTDY01 (sample SAMEA3914816, study PRJEB12502) | metagenome | biome: forest; material: soil | place: USA | collected 2011-09-16 | depth 0.3 m
AACATCACTCGCATGACCGTTCTGCAGCCCGGTGAGGTGTTGACCGCGGTTCGCTATCCGCAGGAATGGGCCGGGGCGAAGTTCTACTTCGAGAAAGTCACCGACCGTAACACGTGGGACTTCGCTCTCGTCAGCATCGCCGCCGCGATGTTCGTCGACGGGGATACGATCCGCAAGATCCGCATGGCCTGCGGGGCCGTCGAATGCGTGCCGCGCCGTCTGCCGGCCGTAGAGGCGCTGGTCGTCGGCAAGCCCAAGGACGAGGCGACCGCCCACCTTGCCGGGGTCGCCGCCGTGCAGGGCGCCACGACGCTCAACTTCAACCAGTACAAGGTGCCGCTCATGGAGCACCTCGTGCGCCGCGCGATCCGCGACGCGTAGGGAGGCATTGAGACTATGGAAATCCTGCGTGTAGGCCACGACGCCTGGGGCCGGCTGGTGCTCCAAGGGGTCTCCTGGGATCTGCTGCCGATCGCCGCCGCCCTCGGTGCGCTCGTCATTCTCGGTCACGCCATCTACCGTTTGATCCGCCGCAAACCGGAGCGCTGAAACGTGAGTAACGTCCCCGAGACCGCCGCATCTGGCCCGGACCGTGTCACACGCCACGCCGGAGTCGATCGCCTGTTTCACTGGTTGACGGCGCTTACGGTGCTGGTGCTGATGAGCACCGCGCTGCTGCCCATCATCGGAATCCGCTTCGACTGGGTTCCAATCCACTGGGTGGCCGGAATCGTGCTGCTGGTACTAGTGATTTTCCACATCCTGCGCTCGATGGTGTGGCGCAAGTTGCGCAGCATCTGGTTCTCCGTAGCAGAGCTGCGCTCGCGGCAGGTCGGCAAGTACTCCGTCGCGCAGAAGCTGATGCACCACGCCATGGGACTCATGGTGCTGGGAGCCGTGGTCACGGGCGTGCTCATGTTGAAGAGGATCAAGACGCCGTTCCTCACGCGGGATCCGTATCTGTTCGGATCCGACACGTGGGGCGTGGTCTACGTGATTCATGGCTTTGCGGCGCTGGCCGCGGTAACGCTCGTGATGATCCACATCTACTTCGGGCTCATTCCCGAAAACCGGATGTATCTGCGGGCCATGCTGCGCGGCTGGATCACACGCCAGGAGCAGCGTGCACGGCTGGACGCGAACGACTGGCTCGAAAAGAAAACGACGTGATGGACGAGCCGGATGAGCTGCACCGCCGGATCGACGTCATCGAGCGAGGCTACGAGTATCTGCTGGCCTATGCGGCGCAGGGACGCCAGAGCGATGCGGGATCCGAGGCGCGCCAGACGCTTGCAGGCATGCACGCGGCGCTCGACGGACTTGCGGGGCTGCTCGAGGCGGCCATTGCGGCTGCCTCACCAACGGCTGCACGCGAGGGCGCCGGCTTCATCGAGGCGGTAGGCGAGGATGCGCGCAAGGCACGGGGAGCCATCGGCCTGGTCTTGAGCCGCCCCGCCATCGGCTCCCTGCTGGTCGACAACCTCAACGCATCCATCCATCTGCGCGCGCTGCTCACGGACGTGTTCCTCGCAGAACAGGCGCTCAAGTCACGCGAAGCGGGCGCCTCTTTCGGAGCGTAACTTACTGATAACATGGATGTTATTGCCCGTTAACAGCGCGTGTTAACATCCCTTTCAGGTACGCGCCCCAGTCCCGCCTTAGAACCATGTCCGAGCCAGATCAGATCGACGTGCACGCGGAGCGCATCCGCTCCAGCGAAGTGCTGGGCCGCTCCGATCAGCTGCGGCGCCTGTTCGATTACCTGGTGGAATGCTCGCGTTCCGGCAAGGTGCCCAAGGAATCCGTCATCGCCGTGGAGGTTTTCGGGCGCGGCACGGACTTCGACGTCTCGCAGGACGCCGCCGTGCGCGTCTACATCCACAAGCTGCGCCGTAAGTTCGAGGAGTTCTACGCGGAGCACCCGGGGGTGGACGGTGCCCGTCTCTCGATTCCAAAAGGCGAGTATCGGCTCATCCTGGAGCACGCCCAGGCGCCGGAGCAGGCGTCCGTGCCCACGGGAGCGCCGCGCAACCCCTGGAAGGCGGCCACGTTCGGGGCGCTTGCCGTTCTCGCTCTCACCGGGAGCATCGCGTGGCTGTCATGGCGGCACACTGGCGGCCAGGAATTCCCGGGCGTGCGCGACAATCCCGTGTGGGCACGGCTGCTCAATGACACCCGCCCCATCACTGTCGTGCTCGGCGACTACTATATCTTCGCCGAGACCGACGAGCTGTCGCAGCCCCGGCGCCTCGTGCGGGAATTCTCGATCAACTCGCGCAGCGACCTCGATCAGTACCTGATGGAGCATCCGGATCTCAGCGATCGGTACATGGATGCCCAGCTGGCCTATCTGCCGACCTCCAGCGCGTACGTGATGGCGGACATCATGCCGCTGCTGGCCTCCACTCATCGCCCGGTGCGCGTGCGGATGATGTCCGAGCTCGAGCCCGACGCCCTGAAGTCGACAGACGTCGTGTACGTCGGCTACCTGAGCGGCTTGGGGATGCTGTACGACGTGACGTTTGCAGGCTCCAGATTCTCAGTCGGCAGCAGCTACGATGAGCTGGTGGACGACAAGACCCGGACGCGCTACGTGAGCCAGGCCGGCGACCGCTACATCCGTCCGGACGATTCAGCCTCGGGCGGCCCCTCGGCGTACCGTGAGTACAGTCTCATCTCCGGCTTCGAGGGCCCGAGCGGCAACCAGATGCTCGTCATCGCCGGGATGCGCGATGTCGGGCTGATGCAGGCGGGCGAGGCACTCACGGGCTCGCGCTCGCTGCAGCAGCTGAGCGAGCGCCTCCCGGCGGGCGCGCCATTCGAAGCGCTCTACGAGGTCACGGGAATCAACAGCACGAATGTCGCAAGCAAGCTGTTGATCACGAGCGCGCGCACGGCGCGGGACATGTGGAGCCATGCACCGGTCAACGCCGATCGCCTCGGCAGCGTTGCAGCCGCATCGCCCCCGGCGCGCTGAGGGCTTACCGCGCGATCACGAATAAAGCCGGCTCAGGAGCCAGAAGGCTCCGCAGCCGCCCAGCGCGGCCGCCGCGATCTCATTCACGGCCTGTCTCGGCGGAGCCAGTTGGCGCCGGCGCAGAAGAGCAAGCGCAGCGAGCGCCAAACCCAACAGCAGCGCGGCGGTTGCGGCAGCTCCGCTGTCGAATCCCGCCACCATGCGAAGCTGGGGCCAGCGGGTCACCCCCATCGGCGCCAACAGCGACGGTAGCAGGAAGCCATCGAGGAATCCCAGGACCGCCACGGGCAGCACCCACGGCATCCATCGGAACCGCCGCGTGGCGGATTCGCGGGATGCCGCGAGCAATCCCGCGGCGAACAGGGCGGCTCCGCAGAGCATGAGCGCTTGCCAATGCGCGTGCGTCAGCGCCGCTGCGATCGCCAGCGCCAGCAGCACTGCCGGACAGCCGAGCGCTGCGATGCGCGGCTGCCGCAGCTCACGCAGAATGATCAGCCCGGCAAGCAGGATGGGCAGGAGTCCGATGAACGCTTCGAGGAGTGTGATGCGCGGGAGGATCCAATCACCTGCCGTCACGGCGAGCGCGGCGGCATAGCCGGCGATGAGTCCGGCAACGAGGAATCCCGCATCCCGCCCGCGACGGATGAGCAGCAAGGACCCGAGCAGCAGGCACAGCCGGTCGAGGCTGTGCAGCATGTGGATTGCGCCCAGGCGAATGTACGAGCCAATGCCTGCGTCCGGGAGCGGACCGGAATCCGCAACCGGCAGCCGCTGGCGGTCGGCTGTGAACAGCTGCTGCGCCGACCGGCCCGCCTTCTCGACACGCGCAAAGTTGACATGCTCGGGGACTCGCTCGAACAGCACGCTGTCGTTGAGTGTCAGCGCCGCTGCACTGGGGCAGCGAAACAGGAGCTCGAAGCCGTACAGGTCCGGGCCGACCGCGAGCGGATCGACCCTGCCCAGATCGTAGCCCTGGTCCACGGCAGGACAGTCGCGGCCGCCGGCCTGCACGGACGTGTGCCGCAACACGTAGTCGCCGAGCTTCTTCGTCGTCAGGACCGGCACATCGACGCCCACCAGCCGGTGCGCCTCATCGACCGGCAACAGGATCTTCACCAGCACCGACGGGCCGGATACCGTCCAGATCGAATAGCTGACGCTGTGGTGGTCGCCTTGCGCGCCGTGCGCCGCACAGCCCAGGCAGCACAGCACCACTGCCAGCAGGGCCCTCATTCCGACTGCCCCGGCATGAGCAGGATCTGGGCCTGGCCGCGCAGGATCTGCAGATTCTCGAGCATGGCGCGCTTGCCGAGGGCCTCACGGTAGTCCGCGTAGACGGTGCTGCGCGCGGCACTGAAGTCGGTCAGCGAGGGCGGCCGCCGCCGCAGCATGACAAGCACGTGCAGCCCGTCCGGGTCGCTGACGGGATCGGAAATCTCGCCCTCGGCCAGCGTTGCCGCGGTCGCGTACAGAGCGTCTCCCAGATGCAGCTTCGCGGCGAAGTCGGGCTGATTCGGATCGATCATCCGGCCGGAGTCCGTGAACCCGAAATGCTCCTCGACGTAGTCGAGCGACGCCCCGGAGCGCAGTTGGTAGACCGCTTCCGCGGCATCGATCCGCGCCTGCGCCACGCTCTGGTCGGCGTTCGCATAGCCGCCGATGTGCAGCACCAGGTCGCGCACCGTCATCGAGCCATCGGTCGTGTACTTCGCGCGGTGCGCTTCGTAGTAATCGCGCAGCTGCGCATCAGTGGGCTCCTCGGCGAGCACAGGTGCGGCAACCTGAGCGCTGACGCCTCCGGTCATGGCCTCGCGCACTTCCGTCGTCGTCTCGGGGAGATCCAGGACGAGGGCGCGCTGCACCAACAACTCCTCGTCGATCATCTCGTGCAGGATCCGGCTGCGCTCCGCCGCCGTGAGCTGCTCGAATGGCTTGCCCAGCTCGGTCATGGACTGCGAAATGAAATCGCTCATCAGGATGCCCTTCTGGTTGACGAGCGCGACGTAGCCGGGAGGCACCGCGCTCGCGGGCCGCGGCATGCGGCCGAAAAGGCCCACGCCGGCGATGAGCAGGCCCAGCGCGATGCCGGCTGCGGGCAGCAGCGCGCTGCGCTGCGGACCGGACGCCAGAGCCGCGATGCGCGCCCGGACGTGTTGGAGTTTCATGATGGGCTCACTTTTCATGTGCTCTGCGCACCTTCTTCAGCGGGATTGCCCGAGGCCGCAATCCTGCCCCGTGTAGCACGGCAGCCGGACGGCCCGGGCCCGCGCTTGACCCGAGGAGTGCGAGACTGAATTCAGATAGACGGCGAGCGCGCGGATCTCTTCCAGGCTCAAGGTTCCTTCCCACGCCGGCATAACGCGGTGTTGACCGGAATAGATCGTCCGGTACAAGGAGCGTGCGTCGCCGCCGCTGTTCCACACATTTCTCGTCAGGTCGGGCGCGCCGTAAGCTGAGTCGCCCCGCGCATCCGGTCCGTGGCAATCGCCGCAATCGGCCTTGCCGACATAGATCGCGCGCCCCTCGCTTGCGGCCGGCGCATCGTACGGGTTGCCGCTGAGCTGCAGGACATATTGCACGGCGCTGCGGATCTCCCCTTCACTGAGCCTGCCGGTCAGGCCGAACGCCGGCATGTCGGTCAGGCTATGTCCCTTGCTGCGTCCGGCGCGAACGCCGTACAGCAGGGTGCGCTCGATGTCGAAAACGGTGCCCGAGCCGAACAGCCACACGCCGTCGGCCAGATTCGGCGCTCCCCGCTCGGGATTGCCCTGCAGGTCGGCGCCATGACAGCCCGCGCAGTGCTGCAGATAAAGGGGGCGGGCCTGTGCGATGGCCAAGCGGACGAGCTGCGGGTCGGCCGCAGCCTGGTCGGGCAACGCACGCAGCAGCCGCGCCTGCAGTGCGTCCCGTTGCGACATGCTGACCGCGGCGAACGCAGCGGCGCCTGCCAGCGCGAGGGCCGCCACAGTCAATTTCCAATTCAGCCGCGAAGTGGCCACAGTCTGCACCATCGGGTACTTTGCGTTATCTTAACCGCATGAAAACCACGGACACAGATTCGGCGCAGTCGGCGGAGCCGGTCCTGCCCCGATCGCACCGCCTGGTGCGGCGTCTGGCGTGGCTGTACGCAATATCGACAACCGCCGTCGTCGTGGTGCTGGCGGCGGACCTGTTGCCCGCAGGATTGCTGCCGCAGGCGCGCTCGGTGGCGGTGGAGTCCCTGTCCGGCGGCCTGGGCGCTTTGGTGCTGTCCGCGCTGCTGTTGGCGCTGACAGCTCTGCTGGGCACGCTGGCATTGACGGCGGCGCGATTCCGAAATTCCGAGCCTGAGGCCTCCGCGGCCGCGCGTCCCCTGAGGATGCAGGAAGATCCGGGATTTGCCGCGCGCCAGGGTCAGGCGCTCATCCTGCCGCTCGGCACGCTGCTCATCTGGCTGGTCGTGCGGCTTGCGTGGCCGGCCGCCGGCGGCGCGGGCGATTCACCGGGCACGCCCACGAGCGCAAATATCGCCGCGGCGTTCGTCTTTGCTCTGGCCTTCGTGTCGCTCGTCGCGGAGCGGGTCATGAACGCTTTCCCGGCGCCGCAATTGCCAGAAGCGCCTTCGCTGCGACGGCTCCTGCTGTTGACCACCGTCCTCCTGGCGGCGGCCGCGGCAATCGAGCTCGGCAGGGGCGCGGCGCTCTCGTGGGTGATGTGGCCCGAGAGGGTGCTGATCTGCGTTCCGGGCCTGGTCGCGCTGGAGTTGTCGGTGCGCGCGCTGGCGCGCATGTTTCTGCCTCCGCCCGCTGCTGCGGACGCGAGGGCGGCGACGCAGAGCATTCTTGCGTCCGTCATCACAGGTGGCCCGCGCGCACCGGGCACCCTGCTGCGCACTCATCTGGGATTGGATTTCGCGCGCAGCTGGGCGCTGAGATTCCTCGGCGCCGCGATTCCCCCGGCGATCTTCGCGACCGCCCTGCTGTGTTGGGCGCTCACCGGCCTGAAGCTGATCGACCTCGGGCAGCGGGGGGTCTACGAGCGATTCGGAGCGCCCGTGGCGGTGCTGGGCCCCGGGCTGCATCTGCTCATGCCGTGGCCGCTCGGCCGGTTGCGTCCGGTCGAGTATGGGACCATTCACTCGGTGGCCATCGGCGTGGACCAGGCCGCACCGGACATGGAAGCGTCCGTGAGCGCCGAGGCGCCGCCGCCGGCGTCGTTGAACCGATTATGGGAGAGCTCCCATCCCGGCCAGGCCGGCTACCTCGTCCCGAGCCGCGGCACGGGCAGCCAGGGCTTTCAAAGCGTCAGTACGGAAATCAGCGTGCTGTACCGCGTGGGGCTCACGGACGCGGCCGCCATGCAGTCGGTGTATTCGGTGGCGGATCCCGAGTCCTTCATCAAGGAATCCGCGAGCCGCCTGGTGTTGCGCTACTTCAACTCACGCGCGCTCGAGGCGGTTCTCGGCGAGCGGCGCGAGAACGTCGCCGGATCGCTGCGAGAAGCGCTCTCGGCGAACATGGACGCGCATCGGGCGGGCGTGGAGATCGTCTCGGTGCTCATAGAAGAAATTCATCCGCCCGCGGGCGCCGCGGCCGCGTATCACGCGGTTCAGGCCGCCGAGATCAACGCGAACGCGAGCATTTCACACGAGCTGGGTCGTGCGAAGCGCGCGGCCGGCGTTGCACAGCAGGAGGCGCACCAGCTCACGGCGGCCGCGGATGCACAGGCCGCGGAAGCCGTGGACACCGCGAATGCGGAATCCTATCGCTTCAATGCGGATCGTCGCGCGTACGCCGAGGGCGGTGAGTCGTTCCTGCTGGAGCGCTCGTACGGCAAGCTCGCCTCCGCACTGGCGCAGACTCCCCTGACCATCGTCGATCATCGCCTGAGCTCCGCGCAGGGCCCGGTCCTCGACCTGCGCGGGCCGCCTGGGGCGGGACCCAGGCCGCCGGCGTCCGCGCCCGCGGCCCCGAGCCCGGGCAGACGCCCTCTGACACCCGAACTGGACCTACCCGAGTAAGGCTTGCCTACCGATGTTCACACACCAACACGACGATGATCACGATGATGACCAGGATCACGATGATCATCACTTCGGCCTGCAGCTGCGGATCGCAGTTGCGGCTCTGATCCTGCTGGCGGCGGTCGCCGCTGCCTGCATAGTCATGGTGCCCGCGGGCGAAGCGGGCGTGATCACCCGTTTCGGCAATCCGAGCCGTGTGGTGACTCAGCCCGGGCTTGCCTGGAAGCTACCTGCGCCGTTCGAAAGCACGATCCCCATCGATCTGCGCCTGCGCACGACGTCGACGGGGCTGCAGGATGTCGGCACGCGCGACGGGCTGCGTGTGCTGGTGCAGGCCTACGTCGCCTGGCAGGTGCCGAGCGATCCACCACGAGTGCGGCAGTTCCTGCGCTCGGTGCGCAACCAGCCGGATGAGGCGGCGCGCCAGTTGCGAAGCTACGTCAGCGCGGCGCTACACATTGTGTCGAGCAATTTCGATCTCACCGATCTGGTGAACATCGATCCGAAGAAGGTGCGCCTGGATGGCTTCGAGGAGCAGCTGCGCGGCCAGATCGCGCCGCGCATGCTCGAGGTCTATGGAATCGACATCCGTCAGGTGGGCATCGAGCGCATGACGTTGCCGGACGAGACCCTCGCGGCGACAGTCTCCCGGATGCGCGCCGACCGCGAGACGGTTGCCGCCGAGCGGACCGCGGAGGGACTGCGGCAGGCCGCGGCCATCCGGGCGGATGCCGACCGCGATGCCCGTAAAGTGGTCGCACAGGCCCGCGAGCAAGCGGCACACACGGAAGCCGACGCGCAGCAGGCAGCCGCCAGGATCTACGGGAAAGCCTACCAGGGCGATCCGGGCCTCTACACGACGCTGCGCTCCCTTGACGCGATCAATCAGGTGATAGGGCGGAATACGAGCGTGATCCTGCGCACCGATGCGGCACCGTTTCGAGTGTTGGTTGACGGGCCGGCCGGAGCAGGCGTGAGCGCTCCGCGAAAGTCGCAATGAACGAAGCCGCTGCAGCCGGTCCGCCGCCGCCGCCGCCGCCGGGGCCCATCGCGCAGTCCGTCGCGATCGGATTCCGAACGGTATACATCGCGGCGCTGCTGCTGGCGGTGCTCTGGCTGACGAGCAATGTGCGGGAAATCGCCTCCGACAGTCAGGCGGTCGTACTGCGATTCGGCCGGATCGTGCGGACGCAGGAGGCCGGCCTGCTCCTCGCGTGGCCTCGCCCCATCGAGGAAGTGCAATTGCTCCCGGGTCCGGACAGACAGCTCAGCCAGGACGTCTCCACTCTGCCCGCGGTGAGCGAGAGGTCTGCCTCCCTGGTCGGTCCGTTCACGGGTGGGCGTGCGCTGCCGCAGAACGCCTCGGCGTATCTCACCGGCGATGGTAATGTCGTCCTGCTGAGCGCGACCTTGATCTATCGCATCAGCGACCCGGTGACCTACTCCCTCGCAAGGACTCACGTCGGGGCTGCGCTCGATCGATTGTTCCGCGCCACTAGCGTGCACGTCACGGCCGGCCGGAACCTGAACGATTTCCTGGTCGTGCAGGCCAATGCCGGCACCGCGGCTCGCGATGGCAACGCCGATCGGGCCGTGCTCGCGCTGCGCGGCGAGATTCGCGACTCGCTGCTGCAGACGATGAACTTGCGCTTGCGGGAACTCGGCGCGAGCCCCTCGCAAGGCACCTCGCTGGGCGTGGAGATTCAGCGCATCGACATGACGGCCTGGCTTCCGCCGGATGCGAAGTCCGCGTTCGATGCCGTGCTGGTGGCAAGCCAGGCGGCGGACCGTGGCGTCGCAGTCGCTCGCACAGACGCTGAGCACCGGCGGCAGGAGGCTGACCGCGATCGGGACCAGCTCCTCACAGCCGCCGAGGCGACGGCACGTGAACTGGTCAGTACCGCCGATGTCAACACGGCGGGTATCCTGGCGCTCGAACGGGAAGAGACTCCGCAGACCCGCAACAGCATTCTGCTGCGTGAATACCGTACGAACGTCGCGAAGTTCATGAACCGCGTGGGTTCTGCGACACTCGTAGATCCGCAGAACGGCACGCGCGTCGTGCTGCCTGGAAAGTAGATATGAACGTGAGCTCCGACATCTCCAGTCCCGGCGGATTGGCCGATCGCCCCGGAACGCTGCTGAGCCGCGCAGAGCGAACCGTTCTGGGCCTGCGCCTGTCACTGGCGCTGGCTGCCCTGTGCCTGCTCATTGTGGCCGCCGGAATCCGCTTCCTGATTCCCGCGCAGCGCGGAATCGCGGAGCTCGTGGCCGGGCTCGCCGCGGCCCTGGTAGCAGTACCGGTGTTCGTCGAAGCCTGGGCGAGCCTGCGGCATCCGAGCCTGCACGGCATCACCGACCGTCTGGTGGCGCTGGCGTTGATCGCCGCGTGGGCGACGGGCGATCTGATGACCGCCGCGTTTCTGCCGATCATCATGACGATCGGCCACGTGCTCGAGGAGCGCAGCATGCTCGGTTCGCACGAGGCCGTGCGGGCCCTGACGCGGCTCACGGAGGTCGACAGCCGCCGTCTGCTCCCCGACGGCAGCGTCGAAGTCGTTCCTAGCATCCGGCTGCGCGTCGGGGACCTCATCGAGCTGCGCGCCGGTGAGCGCATTCCCGCCGACGGCGTCGTGCGCCGCGGGATATCGAGTCTCGATCTGGCATCGCTCACGGGTGAGTCAGTCCCCGTCGAGGTTGGCGAGGGGGACAAGGTGCTGGCTGGGGCGATGAACGTTGACGGCTTGCTCCAGGTGGAGCTGACGCGCGTCGGCGAGGAGAGCACGCTCGGGCGCATCATCAGCCTCATGCGGGATGCGGAAAACGCCAAGCCTCCCGTGACCCGATTGCTCGACCGCTATGCCGGCCAGTACATGGCACTTGTGCTGCTCGTTGCCGCAGGCGTTTGGCTGATCACAGGGAACGTGCCGGCGATGCTGGCCGTGCTCGTGGCCTCGTGCCCGTGCGCGCTCGTGCTTGCAGCTCCAGCCACGGCAGTCGCCGCCATCGCGGTCGCCGCACGCCATGGAATCCTCATCAAGGGCTCCGCGTTCCTGGAGCATCTGTCCGATGTCTCGGCAGTGATCTTCGACAAGACCGGCACGATGACCACGGGGGATCTGCGGCTTGCCGAGGTAAGGCCGGTCGCGGACGCCGATGCCGGCCTGCTGCGGCAGCTCGGCGCAAGCCTGGGTGCGGCGAGCAACCATCCACTGAGCCGTGCGGCCGCGGCGGCGCTGCCGAAGAAAGAGCGGCTTGCGCTGGAGGACACCCGCGAGCTCGGTGGCTTCGGCGTGACCGGTAAGTATCTCGGTGACACCGTCGCTCTGGGCCGCGCCGACCTGTTCGAGCGCATCGGCGTCGTGGCGCCGCCGGCGCCCGAGCACAATGGGCCGATCGCAGGCGTGAGCTGCGGCGAGCACTTTCTCGGCTGGCTGTTGTTCTTCGATCAACTGCGCAGCAGTGCCAGCGCCGCCGTCCAGGATCTGAGGTCCCTCGGCATCGAGCACATGGTGCTGCTCACCGGCGACCGCACCGCCGTGGCCCGGCAGGTGGCCGGCGAGGTCGGCATCCAGGAAGTCTGGGCCGAGATGCTGCCCGAGCAGAAGCTGGACCGCGTCATGCACGAGATCAGCGTCGGCCATCGCCCGATGGTCGTGGGCGATGGCATCAACGACTCGCTCGCGTTGCGTGCCGGTGCCGTGGGTGTCGCCATGGGCACGCAGGGCGCCGATGTGGCGCTGGCCTCGGCCGACCTTGCGCTGATGACCAACGACCTGCGGCGTCTCGGGACGTGCATTCGGCTCAGCCGGCGCTGCCGCCGCACGATCTACGTCAACGTCGGAATCGGGCTGGGATTCACGTTTGCACTGACGGTGCTGGCGGCCGCCGGGGTACTCGGCTTCGAAGCGCCGATCATCGCTGCGTTGCTGCACAACGTCAGCACCTTCCTCGGCCTGGGCAATGCCGGCCGGCTGCTGCTGTTCGATGAGACGCACGCTACCGCGGAGCCGGCTGCTGCGGCGCTTGGATCCGTCGGCGCCTGACGGCCCGGCGCGAGACCGCGCTGCCGCTGCACGGGCCGCCGCATAGCCGAGCCGGCGGCCCGACTGCGTTGCGGCCTCAAGGCTTCCGCAGCAGCCCGAGTACGGCATCCGCGGAGCGCGGCAACGGCTCATCCACACGCAGAATCCCGAGCTCGCGGGCGCGCAACCCCAGTTTCAACACCAGCGGGGCATCCAGTCCCGCCGAGCGCAACAGCTGCGCGTTCGTGAGGATCTGCTCGATCGGGCCCTGTGCAAGGGTCCTGCCACTCTGGAACAGCGCGACGTCGTCGGCAAACCGGTAAGCCAGGTCCACGTCATGCGTGGTGAACACCAGCGTGGTGTCGTTGCCCTCGAGCTCCTGCAGCACAGTGAGCAGATCCTCGTGCCCCTCGTGATCGAGTCCGGCCGTCGGCTCATCGAGCAGCAGGATCTGCGGCTGCATTGCCACCAGACCGGCGATGGCGACGCGCTTCTTCTGGCCGAACGACAGCATGTGAGTCGGCCGCTCGGCGAGCTCTCCGATGTGCAGCGCGCGCAGCGCGAACTCGACGCGCGAGCGGGCCTCCGGCTCGCTCAGCCCGAGGTTCAGCGGCCCGAATGAGATGTCCTCGGCCACTGTGGCCGCGAAGAGCTGGTCGTCCGCGTTCTGGAGAACGAGACCCACGCGTCGGCGCCAGGCAGTCAGCGAGGCAGTGTCGTATCCCGCAGGCTGGCCCTCCAACAGCACCTCGCCGCTCTGGGGGCGCAGCGTGCCGTTCAAATGCAGCAGCAGAGTAGTCTTGCCGGAGCCGTTGGCTCCCAGTATGGCCAGCCTCCGCCCGCGTTCCACATGCAGGTCGAGCCGGTCGAGTGCGTGCACCTTGCCGGGATAGACGTGTGTGAGCGCGCGTGCCTCGAGAAGCTTCATGCGGTGCGCAGCCCGATGGCCAGTACCAACAGCTCGAGGACCAGAACCGCAGTCACTCCCGCCACCGATACGTGGCGGACAGGGCTGAGCACTCGCAGCTCACCGCGCCAGCCACGCGCGGCAAGCCCGATCTCGAGCGCCCGGGCGCGCGCCAGCGCGCGCGGCATCAGGTTTGCGATCAACAGGCCCAGGGACTTCAGGTGGCGGCGGTATGTGCCGTGCCCGAGCCGGGCGGCCTGCGCGGCGTGCATGGTTTCCGCAGTGTCCGTCAGCAGAAACAGGAAGCGATAGACCAGCAGCGCCAGCTCGGCGATCTCGGCGGGCACACCGATGCGGCTGAGGCCGGCGACCAGATCGGCGGCGGGCGTCGTCAGAGCCAGAAACAACAGGCAGGTGAGGCCGGCGAGCGCGCGGGCGGCGAGTCGCGCGGCCAGCTCGAGGCCATGCGGCGCGAGACTCACATGCAGGCCCTGCACCTGGACGGCCAGAGCGAGGACGCCGATGAGGAGGAACCCGAGCGGCGCCGTCATCGTCTTCCACCAGACCGGCACGGAGACGCGCGCGCCAAGCAGCGTGGCGGCGGTCATGACGGCCGCAACGAGCAGCGCTGCCTGCCATGAGGGGACCGATACCGCGATGGCCAGCATCCCCAGTGCGAGGAGGGCCTTTTCAGTCAGCGATCTGCGGCGCCAGCGGTTGGTGTTGGCGCTCGTGTCAATGTGCGACATCGGGAGGCGGGCTCTTGTGTGCCTCGCGTTCCTTGGCCGCGCCGTGGATGCGGCCCAGCACGTAGCCGATCGTACCCGCGCCGATGGCTGACTGCAGGGCGAACAGGAGACTCTCGATCTCGGGGCTCGGGGGCTTCCAGAGCGGCTCGAACCACGGCTTGAAGCCGGGCTGACTGGCGGCGACCGCCTGCGAGGCGGCATCGTCCGAGCCGCCGTACTCGCCTTTCACGAAGATCAGCGGCAGCACCATGAGCGCGAGGGTTCCCAGCAGCAGCAGGTAGCGGGCACGCCGGGAGATCAGCCTCACGAGCGGGCCCTCAACAGGCCGAGATCCTCCAGCACCTGGGTCTTCTCCGACAGCGCGTTCATCACCAGGACCGTGAGGAAGCCTTCGGCGATGGCGAGCGGCACCTGCGTGATGGCGAAGATGCCGGCAAACTTGAGGAAGGCGCCGGTGAAGCCGCTGGCGGCGTCGGGATACGCCAGCGCGAGTTGGATCGACGTGGTGACATAAGTCGCCAGATCCCCGAGCGCCGCGCCGACGAACACGCCGATGGCCATGGACAGGTTGAGCGACGTGCACAGACGCCACAGCGCGTAGCTGACCCACGGCCCGACGATCGCCATCGAGAAGATGTTGGCGCCGAGCGTAGTGATGCCGCCGTGCGCCAGCAGCAGCGCCTGAAAGATGAGCACAATGGTGCCCAGCACGCACATGACCGGCGGCCCGAACAGCACCGCGCCGAGCCCGGTGCCGGTGGGATGCGAGCACGAGCCGGTGACGCTCGGCATCTTCAGCGCCGACAGGACGAACGTGAAGGCTCCCGAGGCTGCCAGAGTGAGCCGGGCCTGCGGGTGCTCGCGCATGACGCGGCGCAGACGCGTTGCGCCGTGCACGAGGAAAGGCGCCGATGCCGCACCCCACGCGATGCAGTGCCCAGGCGGCAGGAAACCTTCCATAATGTGCATGAACAGCGCTCCGGCAACTGGCGGCGGACTCAAGCGGCCGCAGCGTTGAAAAAATCATACCCCAACCTTGCGATTCACGCCGGCCGCGGGGGCGAATAAACTCGCGGCGTGTTCATTAATTTCAATGCCCGGCCCGGAGTGGCGTTCGCACTCGCCGCGGCTGTGCTGTTCGGCGCGAGCACGCCGCTGGCCAAGCTGCTGCTCGGGGAGGGCCTGCGGCCGCAGCTGCTGGCAGGCCTGTTCTATCTGGGTTCGGGCCTGGGGCTGTGCGCCTGGCTGCTGGTTCGCCGCATCCGTGGGAGCCGCGTGGAGGAGGAAGCGCGCCTGCACCGTTCCGACCTGCCGCAACTGTGCGTCGCGGTGCTGCTGGGAGGCGCTGTGGCGCCCGTGCTGCTGATGTCGGGACTCACCCATACCACTGCCGCCTCCGCATCGCTGCTGCTGAATCTGGAGGGGCTGCTGACGATGGGCATTGCGTGGCTGGTGTTTCGGGAGAACGTCGATCGGCGCCTGCTGGCCGGGGCTTTCGCGATCCTCGCCGGTGCCGTGATGCTTTCCTGGAGCGGCGGCTCCGTGCGACCCGACACGGGTGCGCTGTTGATAGCGGGCGCCTGCCTTGCCTGGGGGATCGACAACAATGTGACCCGCTCGCTGTCACGCGCCGACCCGATGCACATCGCCGCCATCAAGGGCCTGGTCGCGGGGGGCGCGAATCTTGCGCTCGCGCTGCATGCCCACGCGAGCCTGCCGTCCCCACTGACTACGCTCGCAGCCGCGGCGATAGGGTTTTTCGCCTATGGGCTGAGCCTCGTCCTGTTCGTGCTCGGGCTGCGCAACCTCGGCACCGCGCGCACCGCAGCGTACTTCTCCACTGCTCCTTTCATCGGCGCGTTGCTGGCCGTGGTCGCCTTTTCGGAGCCGTTGAGCGGCCGTCTCATCGTCGCGGGCGCGCTGATGGGGGTGGGGCTGTATCTGCACCTGCGCGAGCGTCATGAGCATTCCCACGATCATCACGCGCTGGAGCATGAGCACCGGCACGTGCACGACGAGCACCATCGCCACTCTCATGGCCCGGAAGATCCGCCTGGAGAGCCGCATTCACACCGCCATCGCCACGGGCCGCTGACCCATAGCCACCCGCACTATCCCGACCTGCATCATCGCCATGGCCACTGACCTTCGGAAAGTAACGCGCTGTTAACGTTCGTTAACGCAGTGATAACAGTGATTTACTAGAGGAGTGAGGCGGGGGCTGTGCAGATTGGCCGCCCTCACCCAGACGCACCCGGGCGGTATCCACGTGTCTTCTTACTGGCGGCGTGTCCTTGCGGCATCCAGAGCGGTGCTTCCCTGGGTGGCCTCCTTCGGCCTCGTTCCCGTGGCCTTGGCCCAGCCGCCGCAGCAAACGGATGTCGCGCCCGCGAGCGCTCTCGAACAGGTCGTCATCACGGGGCGCCTCGAGGAGGATCTGCCCATCGATCTGCAGCGCTACGGAACGCGCGTCAGCGTCGTGTCCGCCGAGCAAATCCGCAATGGCGGCTATCTGGACATCGCCCAGACGTTGCAGTCGATCACGCCAGGCCTGTACATCAGCCCGAAGAACGGCCCGTTCGATTACGCCGATGTGTCGCTGCAGGGCTCCCGCACGCAGGACGTCCTGTGGCTCGTGGACGGCGTACGTATCAACAACCGTCTCTACGGAGGCACGACGCCGCTCGACACTCTGCCCGCCGCGATGGTCGAAAGGGTCGTCGTGCTCGAGGGGCCGCAGGCACTCTTCTACGGCACTCAGGGCGTCGCCGGCGCGATCAACGTCATCACTAAGGACTTCTCCGAGACGCCCGACGGAGCCTTCGCGCTCGGCGGCGACACGAACGACGGCCGCCACATCGACGGGTACTTCCGCGACACCCTCGCGGGCAACCACTTCGTGCTGTACGGCTCGAGCGACAGCTCTTCGGGCTTTCAGCCCTTCCGCGACCAGGACTATCAGCCGAGCTCTACCGACCGGGAGCGCAGCTACAACCTGCGTACGGTCGGTGCGAAGTATGCTATCGATCCGACGGAGGCGCTGCGCGTCAGCGCATCGTTCCAGCACACCGAGGGACGGCTCGACGATGCAGCCCCGGAGGTGGTGGCGGTTGAGTACAACCAGCGCGATGAGGACATTCTGAGCGGCAAGGTCGACTACACGTCCGGCGACAGCGTGCAGCTGTTCGCGAAAGGCTACATGCACTGGTGGCGTTCGCACTTCACGGAGTTCGACCACGACCTGGACAATCCGGGCAGCCTGGTCACGATCGACGATCACGACTTCTGGGGCTTCAAGGACTACGGCGCGACGGCCGGCGTGAAGCTGGCCCTGAACAAGGGCTTCGAGTACTACCTGGGCACCGACTACCAGAGCTACACCGGGCGCGATGCAGTGCTGGTGATCACGCAGAAGTCCGAGCATGTGCACGCATTCTTCGGCGAAGTCGCGACGACGCCGGACCTGCTTCCCCACGCAAGCTTCGCCGCCGGCCTGCGCTACAACGATCCGAGCGTCGGTCCCGGCGCCACGGTGTGGAATGTCAGCGGCAAGTACGATCTGCCCGGCGGACTGTTCGTGCGCGGCATGGTCGGCTCGGCGTTCCGACTCCCCACCGCCGAGGAGCTGTTCGCCGACGACCCCAACGATGAGCGCGGCAATCCGGATCTGAAGCCGGAGCGCAGCACCAATCTCAACCTGTCCATCGGTGGCGTGTCCGCCGAGCGGCGCCTGCGGTGGGAGCTGGTCGGCTTCTATCGCAACATCACTGACCTGATCTCCTTCGATGGATTCGACGACGCGACGAACCAGTCGCTGGCGCAGAACATTCCGGGCAAGGTACGCGTGCGCGGCGGTGAGGTGGTGCTGGATGCCGCCGTCACGCAGACGTTCTCCGCCAATGCGAGCTACACGTACTCGCGCTCACGCCAGGCGGGGGATCTGCAGATCGCGCGGGTGCCGGAGCAGGTTGCCAAGGCCTCCTTCGACTACCACCCGACGGACCGGCGTTTCGGCGCTTCCGTGTCGCTCAACTATGTCGGCAAGGTCTTTCAGTCGGTCTGGGACGGTCGGGAGCAGTTCGGCAACTACGCGACCGTCGACCTTGCCGCGCGCGTGTATCTCGATGAGCAACGCCACCAGATCGTCACGGCGCGCCTGGAGAACGCGTTCGACAGGGAATACGCGGCGTCCCTCGGCAGTGCCGAGCGCGATTCGGACGGCAGCAATTACACCTATTGGAATCTGGGCGTGCCGCGCACGTTTCAGGTCCGCTACACCTACCAGTTCTGATCCAGCCGGCCCGTATTGCCGGGCCGGCTGATTCCAAGCAAGATGTCCCCCCGCGATGGCCGCCCGGGGGGGCCTGCCGCCGCCGATAACCAAGAATGCGGTATGGCGCACGACGTCTTCATCAGTTACTCGTCGAAGGACAAGACCACCGCGGATGCGGTGTGCGCGACATTGGAGTCGCGCGGCATCCGTTGCTGGATTGCCCCGCGCGACGTCCTTCCTGGCGAGGAGTATGCCGCGGCGCTCGTGAGCGCCGTCCGTGAAAGCCGGTTGATGGTGCTGGTCTTCTCCTCCGGCTCCAATCAGTCGCCGCAAGTGCTGCGCGAGGTCGAGCGCGCCGTCAGCAAGGGGCTGCCGATCCTCCCGCTGCGCATCGAGGACATCCCGCCTTCGGCGGCGATGGAGTACTACATCTCGAGCCGGCATTGGCTGGATGCGCTGACGGCGCCGTTGGAGCAACACCTCGTTCATCTGGCCGACACGGTGAAGCTGTTGTTGTCCCGGATGCCGGAGGCGCCGGTGCCAGTGCCGCCGGCAGAGGCGGTGAAGCCCGTACCGCCCGTTGCGCCAGCCACGGCGCCAGCGCCGCCCGCAACGCAGTCAGGACCCGACACGCACGCGGGGCCCGATACGCAGCCGGGACCCCATACGCACCCGGTACCCGACACGCTGCCGACATCCGCGGCACGGTCGCCACCCGCCGCTGCACGCCGGGCCGGGTCGCCGGCGATCATGCGGACGGTCATCTGGGTGATGCTATCGGGCGCCGCGGTCGGCCTTGCAATCTGGGGACTGAGGACACTGGCCGCCAATCGCCGCCACGATGCGGCGGAGCACGAAGTGAGCGAGCGCTACAAGGAGATGATCTACACACCCCACGTGACCTGCAGCGACAGCAGCGCCAATTTCCAGAAATCCGACGCGGCAATCCCTGCTGCGACGGAATTGTCGTACGGAAGCCAGCTACTGGCGAGCGGCAATTGCGAGGCCGCCAAGTACTGGATTCACAAGGCGGCGGAGGACGGAAGCGCGGTGGCGCAGGACGAGCTCGGGGATTGGCTCCTATCTGGATTCGAGCATATTCCCCTGCCGGCCGAGAACTCGTTGCTCCACCTGAACGACGGCAATCTGGAAGCGCTCCGCTGGTACCGCAAGGCCGCCGAGCAGGGATACGTGCCGGCGCAGTTCAGTCTTGGCGAACACGGAAATTTGGGCCGCATGGAGCCGGCCGAGAGGGCTGACTGGTTCCGCAAGGCCGCCGAGGGGGGCAACAACAACGCGCAATTCTTCCTCGGGCTCGCGTATGCGAAGGGCGACGGCGTCGCGCAGGACGATGTGAGCGCGTACATGTGGATGTCGATCGCGGGTACACGGGGCCAGAGCATGGAAGCCAGTCGTTCCGAGCTGGAGGGCCGCATGTCTTCTGCCCAGCTCGCCGAGGCCAAACAGCGCGCCGACGAATGGATGAAGGCGCATCCGGATGATCGCTTCACGCCGGCGCCGGCAAACTAAAGCGGAACTTCCGCAGCGCGGGCTTTGCGCACGCTAGCGGGCTCGCGGCAGGAGGCGGCGCACTCCCAACACGGCTCCCGTGCAAGTGATGGTGGCTACGGCGCACATCAGTACCCACATCACGACGTCCCAGAGGGGACGAGAGCGCAACATGGGCGTGAAGTCCATCCTGTGCAAGCCCTCGTGCAGCCAACGATACCAACGCGAGTTACCGTCGACCTTCCTGAGCACGGCTCCGGTCACCGGATCGATGTAGTACCGCGTGCTCTGTTCATCGTCGAGCACCGCCCGGTACACAGGCAGCGGCGCAGTGTCCCGATGATGGCCGAAGTAGTAAGCATCCTCGTCCCGCATGAGACCGAGTGCCGCCTTCGCGCCCGGAGGAGTCAATTCGCTCACGACGCTGCCGACGTCAGACGAAGATAGCGGCGCGGGCTTCCCGCCCGCATCCAGCCGCGAGCGTGCGCCTGCAGCATTCGATGCGATCAGATAGAGCCGCCCGTCCATAGGCGCAGAGTCGAGCGACACCGTGCCCGCGGGCAGCGGCACGCTGTGCAATGCGAGTAGGCAGCCTCGTATCTGTGCTCCGGTGAGCCATTCGCTGCGCGCGCGACCGCCGCGGGCACCGGAGCCTGCGTCCGGGCTTTCCAGGAATCCCCAGGGGTTCATCGAGATGAGCCCGCTCGCCACCCAGGTCAGCGCGAACACGCCAGCCAGCAGCCCCGGGATGTGGTGCCAGAGGAGCAGCCCGCGAAACGGTGACCAGCGGCCGCCGTTGCGGCGCACGAATCTGTGCACCCCGATGAAGATCCCAGTGGCGGCGAGAAAGCACCCGGCGAGCGAGGTCCACACGACCACCGCGCTCCAGAGCCTGGCGTTGTGGCGCAATTGTGCGAAGTAGAGCCAGTGCGGCACCGCGCCCAGCCAGTTCCAGAACCGCTGGCGGGCGGTCGTCGACTGCACGACCCGTCCGCTGCGCAGCGAAACGTACAGCTCGGAGGCCGCCGCGTCATCGGCCGCGAAGCGATACAGCGGCCGCTCGATGCGCGGGACACCGGCGACGGTCCATTGATCGAAGTCGATGGTGCTCTGCAGCCGCAGCTCACGCGCTCGCGCCTCAGCAGGCAAGTAGCGCCGCGCGATACCGAGGGCCTGCCCTGGGGAAACGGTGGCGATGAGCTCCCCGTCGGGCAGATCGACTGAACGCTGCGCTCCGCTGGGGAGCGTCAGGCGCAGCACAGGCCGCGCACCCAGCATTTCGAGTTGCACGGCCTTGACCGGTTCGTCATCCGCAAGCGCCGCAGCGGGCAGGGAGCAGCAGTCGGCCATCTCGAGCGGGCGCAGGCCCCGCAGCCGGTCCGCCTCGGACCACTGTGGGTATCCGACGTACATCATGACGATTCCGGACAGGCACCAGCCCGCCATCAGAATGCCGATCGAGATGCCCAGGTAGCGGTGGATGAGTACGAGCCAGCGCACGTCGTTGCCCGCGAAGGGGAACGGGATTGTCCCCGATTCCAGGCGCAATCACGAGAAAGAAACGCACGCACCGACCGGCCGCGGCACGTAGGAGAAGACTGACGGTGAGCGAGGGCATCCGGCGATGTTCAGGGACCGGGGACCTGCTTACCCTCATCCAGACGCGCGACGCCGTCGCAGCCGGACCACGGCCTTAACTTAGAGGAAATGACAATGGGTACTGACTCGCAGACCCGCGACGCTACGGGACAGAAGCCGTCGCAGCCGGGACGAACCGACGATCACCGGACCCACGCGGGCGGCCACTCCCAGGAGGGCCAGAAGCAGCAG
>FTDY01001221.1_pt1 | contig 20899 bp, 17 predicted proteins | sample 1640031 | NCBI WGS metagenome assembly FTDY01 (sample SAMEA3914816, study PRJEB12502) | metagenome | biome: forest; material: soil | place: USA | collected 2011-09-16 | depth 0.3 m
CCTTCGAGCAGCGTGGGCGTGAGCTCCGTGCCGAGCTTGCGGAGCGCCCCAAAGACCTCTGTGCTCATCGCTTCCATAGTCACGGACCGCCACAGCGCCTGAAGGCCGCTATGGTAACCTGCCGGCCTCATCCCGGGAGTTCTTCATGGCCACGATAGTCGGCGGCATCGCATCCTCACACACCCCGACGATCGGTTTCGCGCTCGACACGAAGAAGCAGCAGGATCCGGTCTGGGCACCGATATTCGCAGGCTACGAGCCCGTGCAGCGGTGGCTCGCGCAGAAGCGGCCGGACGTGCTGTTCTTCATCTACAACGACCATGTGACGTCCTTTTTCTTCGACCACTACTCCCATTTCGCCCTGGGCGTCGGCGACCGTTACTGGCCCGCCGACGAAGGCGGGGGTCCCCGCAAGCTGCCCGCCATCAACGGACATCCCGGACTCGCGCGGCACGTAGCGATGGGCCTGGTCGCGGACGAGTTCGACCTGTCCTACTTTCAGGCGAAGGGCCTGGACCACGGATGCTTCTCGCCCCTGTCGCTCCTGTGGCCGCACGAGCCGGCCTGGCCCGGCGCGATCGTGCCCTTCCAGGTCGGCGTGCTGCAGTTCCCGATCCCGTCCGCGCGGCGCTGTTTCAAGCTCGGACGCGCACTGCGCAAGGCGATCGAGAGCTACCCCGAGGACCTGAAGGTCGCGATCGTCGGTACGGGCGGCCTCTCGCACCAGGTGCATGGCGAGCGTGCGGGCTTCAACAACACGCCCTGGGACATGGAGTTCCTGGATCTGCTGGAGAAGGATCCGGAGAAGCTGACGGACCTGACGATCGCGCAGTACGCCGAGCGGGGCGGCTGCGAGGGATCGGAGGTCATCATGTGGCTCGTGATGCGCGGCGCGCTGTCGGCGAAGGGGCGCAAGCTCCACCAGGCCTATTACCTGCCGTCCATGACCCCGATCGCGACCGTGATCTACGAGAACGACTCGAGCGAGCCGGCCGACGAGTCCGCCACGCAGTACCGCGAGCGCATCGGCCGGGAGTGGGCGGGACTGGAGAAGCTCCAGGGCACGTACCCGTTCACGCTGGAGCAGAGCGTCAAGGGGTACCGGCTCAACAGTTTCCTGCACAGACTGGTGGAACCGCAGTACCGCAAACGCTTTCTATCCGACCCGGAGCCGATGTTCGCGGAGGCGGGCCTCACGGAAGTGGAGCGCGACATGCTCCGGCGCCGCGACTGGCAGGCGCTGATCCGCTACGGCGTCATCTTCTTCCTGCTCGAGAAGCTGGGCGCCGTCGTGGGCACGACCAATCTGCACATCTACGCCGGGATGCGCGGCCAATCGCTCGAGGATTTCCAGAAAACCCGCAATGCCCAGGTGCTGTATTCAGTGGCGGGCCAGGACGAAGGCAAGAAGGACTGGGACAAGCCGCCGCGCCCTTAGAACCGCATCCTTTGGAAGAGGTGCTCAGATCATGAAGATGCGCGCGTTGGGAGACAGTGGGCTGAAGGTCTCGGCGCTGGGCCTGGGCTGCATGGGCATGAGCTCCGGCTACGGGCCGGCGGAAGACCGGTCTGCGATGCTCACGCTCATCCGCAAGGCAGTCGACAGCGGCGTGACCTTCTTCGACACGGCGGAGGTCTACGGTCCCTTCGTGAACGAGGAGCTGGTCGGCGAGGCGCTAGCGCCGGTGCGCGACCGGGTGGTGATCGCCACCAAGTTCGGGTTCAGGCTGGATCTCAACACGGGCGCACGGCCTGGCGGCATGGACAGCCGGCCCGAGCACATCCGACAAGTGGTCGACGCATCGCTCAAGCGGCTCAGGACCGACGTGATCGACCTCCTCTACCAGCACCGCGTGGATCCCGCGGTGCCCATCGAAGACGTTGCGGGTGCCGTTGCGGGACTCGTGCAGGCGGGGAAGGTCCGACATTTTGGCCTCTCTGAGGCCGGTGCCGCCACGATCCGGCGCGCGCACGCCGTGCATCCGGTAGCGGCCCTGCAATCCGAATACTCGCTTTGGACGCGCGAGCCGGAAGCCGAGATCCTTCCCGTGTTGGAGGAGCTCGGCATCGGCTTCGTGCCCTTCAGCCCACTGGGCCGTGGGTTCCTCACTGGCGCGATCACAGCCGACACGAGCTTCGACGCTTCCGACATGCGCACGCACATGCCCCGCTTTGCCAGCGAGGCGCGGCAGCAGAACTACTCTCTTGTCGACTCCCTGGCGCGCATCGGCGCCCGCAAGGGGGCCACTCCCGCTCAGATCGCGCTCGCGTGGCTGCTGGCCCGCAAGCCGTGGATAGTCCCCATTCCGGGCACGCGGAAGGCCTCACGGCTCGAGGAGAACATCGGCGCCGCCAACCTCGAGCTCACGGCAGAGGACATGAATGAGATCCAGAGCGCGGTGGCCGCCACGCGCATCGTCGGCCCCCACTACGCCGAGCGCGAAATGGGTTTCGTGAATCGCTGAGGCTCACTGCCGCTACACCCACGCGACGGTGTTGGTCAGCGTTCCGATGCGCTCAATCGATACGGATACCGGTCCGCCGAGCCTGTTGAGGTCGACGTTCTGCACGGCGGCGCCCGTGGGAGATTTCTGCAGCGCCGTCCCCAGAGACACGATATCGCCCGGCAGCAGCGTCAGGTAGTGCGACAGGAACTCGAGCACCTGCGGCGTCTTGAAGAAGAGATTCCGCGTGTTGTCCGCCGTGATCAGCTCATCCCGGTGCGAGCACGACACGTTCAGGTCGTGCGGATCGGGAATCTCGTCCCGCGTCACGATCCAGGGACCCATGCAGGCGAAGGTATCGCAGCACTTGTAGCGGCCTGGATAGCTCACCCATGTATCTACGTGCTCTATCTGCTTCGGGTCGCCGGCCTTGGGGTGGATCGCGCGGTAGTGAAAAGTGTCCTCGCCGCGCATCGTCGGCGAAGTGATGTCGTTGTGAATCGTGTAGCCAAAGACATGCTCGTAGGCGTTGTGCGCCGCCACGTTGCGGGCCGTCTTCCCGATGACGACGGCCAGCTCCGGCTCCGGATGCGTGCGTCCGTACTCGGGCCGGCATTCGATCGCCGCGCCGTGCCCGATGAGCGCGCTGGCCGGCTTGATGAACATGGCTGGATGCCGCGGACCCTGGAGGATCCGGTCCGCGTTGGCGCTGTTGTTCAGGGCGAGGCAGCAGATCTTTGAGGGGCGGCGCACGGGCGCCTGCCACAGGACCTCATCGGTGCCGTAGCGCTCGCCGGATCCTCGTCCCGCCGCTTCCTCCTGCGCCAGGCTCTGCAGCCGCTCGAGAGCCGCAGGCCCCGCTTCGATCAGCTCCAGGAGCGTGCGCGGCCGGTCCGGGCCGGCGCCGAACGTGGCGCTGCCGAGCACATCGACGAGCCGGCCGTCGATCAGCATGCCGACGCGGTCGCTGCCGGCGGCCCGAAAACTCGCTAGCTTCACCTCGCCCCTCCCCTCGTCCGCGCCAACTGCCCTAATATACCCAACCGCAGGCGGACGGACAGGCGCAGATGAGCGGGGACTGCAGCGAACCCAGGATCAGAACGGTCGAGGCCGCGATCAACTATGTCGCCCCCGGCTCGTTCATCAATCGGCGCTTCGTCGCGCCAGGCATCGAGCACAACACCGGCACGTACGAGGCGCATCGGGTCGGCATCCGCGACGGACGCCCCATCGCAGGCCGTTTCAGTCTCGACGTGCAGGGATTCGTGCTCGCGGAGCAGCGCAGCCGCGTGGGTGACTTTTTCGACCGCGAGCGTGTCGAGGAGGTCTATCCCGGCGAGGTGGTGGAGACCGTTAGATCGCTCACCGGCGCGACTAGCGTCGCGCCCCTCGGTTGGATGGTCCGCACGTCCGGCGATGTGTCGAAGCATCAGCGTCAGGCGGCCGGTTACACGCATCGGGGGGGTGTACAGCCTCCCGCTGGCGAAGCGCATGTGGATTTCACGCCCAGCCGCGCGGAGCCCCTGGCCAGGGCGATCTACGAGCAGACGTTTCCAGACGGGAAGGGCTTCTCCCGCTTCATAGCCTCGAGCCTGTGGCGCGCGTTCTCGGAGCCGCCGCAGGATTATCCCCTGGCCATATGCGATGCGCGCACCGTGCGCGCCGATGAGGGCATTCCCAACACCCTGTTCGTCGTCGATAGGCTGCCGGACGAGGCCGCCATGCTGGGCGACATGCCGACGGAGAAGACCGCGCCCGCCGCGGCGATTTTCCACTACAGCGCTGCGCACCAATGGTGGTACTTCTCGAGCATGACGCGCGACGAAGTCCTGCTGTTCAAGTTTCACGACAGCGATCCGACGCGGGCGCTGCGCGCTCCGCACACCGCATTCCACGATCCGAGCTTTCCGGCGGCCCGGACGCGGGAGAGCATCGAATTCCGCACGATCGCCTACTTCGAGTGAGGCGCCGCGCAAGCGCGCTGGAATCTGCCATGCATCCGGACTTCGCCACCTTCGACATGCGCGGCCGGCGGCTGCGGTACCTGTGCCGCGGACGCGGAACCCCTGCGGTCATCATCGAGCAGGGCGCCGGCATCTCCATCGAGGAATCCTTTGCGGGCCCCGTGGCAGTGGGGTGGCGAAGGGTCTTCGAGCAGATCTGCAGGACACAGCAGACGCTCATGCACGACCGTGCGGGCCTGGGCTGGAGCTATGAGCCCTCCAAGCCCCGCAGCTGCAGCCAGATGGTGAAGGAGCTGCGCGCGCTGCTTCGCTACGCAGAGGTTGAGCCGCCGTACGTCCTGGTCGGGCATTCCATCGGCGGATTCAACGTTCGCCTGTTCGCAGCGCAATACCCTCAAGAGGCCGCCGGAGTCGTGCTCGTGGACTCCTCGCACCCGGACCAGTGGACGCGCTTCGCACGCCTCATCCCCCGCGCGACGTCGGGCGAACCGGCCGCACTGCAGAGGTTTCGGAACAAGCAAGACCCGAACCTGACCCCGGAGCGCATCGACTACGTGACGAGCGCCGACGAGATCCGCACTTGCGGATCGCTCGGCGACATTCCTCTCATCGTCCTCAGCCGCAGCCCCAGCGCCATGCGGCCGCCAGGCTTGCCGGAGGACCTTGCCGGGAAATTCGACCTGGTGTGGACACAGCTGCAGCAGGAACTGCTCAAGCTGTCGACCCGCAGCACGCAGGTCGTTGCGACTCACGCCGGCCACAACATCCAGCTCGATGATCCGCAACTGGTGATCGCCACGATCCTGAAGATGCTGCGCGCGACCGCGAGCCCCAGGCCAGCGGTGCACTGAAGCGGGACGCCTCAGTGCCCGGTCGCATCCCCCCGCCGGCTGGCTTCGAACAGGAACCACGTGCGCCGCTCCGTCTCATCGATCCAGACCTCGATGAGGCTGGCGGTCGCGATGTCGCCGTGCTCATCGACGACGCCATGCACTTCACGCAGGCGCGCGCACAGCGACATGTTGTCCTCCCGTAACTCCGCCAGCATGTCGAGCGGCTCGACGTAGTTGGCGTCGTTGTCCTTGATCCGCTGGAGGCGCGAGATGTGGCCGATCGAGCGGATGGTGTTGCCGCCGACCTTGCGGATGCGCTCGGCGATCGGATCCGCCATGGCGTAGATCTGGTCGGCCTGCTCGTCGAGCAGCAGGTGATAGTCGCGGAAATGCGGCCCGCTCATGTGCCAATGGAAATTCTTGGTCTTCAGGTACAGGGCGAACACGTCGGCGAGGATGGCATTCATGCCGCCGGAGATGTCCTTCGACGCCTGCGCGCCCAGATCGGTGGGCGTGATCAGCGGCGCTGACCGCCTGACTTCGAGGGCATCTCGTTTCTTTCCGCTCTTGGCCATTGGGTGTACCTCGGTGTGCTTCAGTGGTGCGGACGGTGTACTTAGACTGGGTCTAATAATGGGATGCTGCCGCCGTCGGCGCAAGCCCTACGGCGATTATTCCTCACGCGTCCCAGGCAGGGGAGGCTCGGGCACCTTCAGCGAGCGAGCTTTCCGCCAGCGCTCCGTCAATCATGCAGATGCGCCGTCTGCGCCAGCCACAACGCCGCCTTGTCCGGCGGCATCTTGTCGGTGTCGCGGTCCACCCGGAAGTTCGCCTGGCGCATCAGCTCGATGGGAATCGCGCCCAGCAGCGGCTCGAGTGCGCGGCGTAGCGCCGGATCGGCTGCCCGCGCCGGCGACACCAGGAGGATCGCATCATAAGGCGGAATCACCTGCAGGGGATCCTGCAGCACCACGAGCTCGTCGGCCGCGATCCGGCCATCGCTGGAGAATGCCGAGATCACATCGACCTCGCCGGAGGCCAGTGCCCGGTACATGAAGGTCGGCTGAAACTGGCGCTGCACGCGAAAGCTCAATCCGTAGCGCTCGCGCAGAGCGCGCCACTCGGGACGGGCGAAGAACTCGAAGTCCCCGCCCATCGCGAGCTCCGGCGCCCGTCTCGCAAGATCGGCGATCGTGCGGATGCCCAGCTGCAAGGCGCGGTCCCGGCGCATCGCCAGAGCGTATGCGTTCTCGAACCCCAGTGCGCCGAGCAGCTCGACGCCGAAATCCCTGTGCAGCGCGCTGCGCAGGTCTTCCAGCATCTGCGCGCGCGGCGGGGAACCGGTGCGCTTCAGGATGTTCGCCCAGACTGTGCCGGAATAGTCGACATACGCATCGATGTCGCTGGCTGCGAGGGCCCGGAATGCGATCACCGAGCCGAGGTCGGCGCGAATCGTCGCCGCGTGTCCCTGACTGCGGATGCGGTCGGTCATGAGGTCGGCGAGGATGTATTGCTCCGAGAAGTTCTTGGCTCCGATGACGTAAGACGCCTTGCCGCCTGTCGCCATTTGAACGGCAGCCGCCGCGGCCACCCCGGCCAGCAGCAGGCCTACGCCGATCCAGACCGACCGTCCGGTCCGCTGCGCCACGCCCCGTTCGATGAGCCCCAGCAGTTGATCGGTCAGAATGGCCAGCACGACGGCCGCGCCGCACCCGAAGAGCACCGACACCCAGTTCTCGACCTGGAGGCCGGAAAAAATGTAGTTCCCCAGACTGGTCTGGCCGACGGGCGTCGAGAGCGTCGCGGCCCCGATCACCCATACGGCCGCGGTGCGGATGCCCGCCATCAGGACCGGCGCCGCCAACGGCAGCTCGACGCGGAACAGCCGCTGGCCCTCGGTCATGCCGACACCGCGGGCCGCCTCGATGATCGCAGGATCGACGCCCAGCACTCCGGTGATGCCGTTACGGAGGATCGGCAGCATCGAGTACAGCGTGAGCGCCAGGAGCGAGGGCAGGAATCCCAGAGCTGAGAAGCCATGGCCGAACAGGTATTTCGACGTTGCGGACAGCGCCAGGAGCAGCGGGTAGAACAGCGCCAGGAGGGCAAGGCTGGGCACAGTCTGCACCACGCTCGCGAAGCCCAGCACCGGCCAGCGCACCCTGGCGCTGCGGCTCGCCGCGACGACGAGCGGCAGGCTGATGGCGAGCCCCAGGCCGAGCGCCGCGGCGCTCAGCAGTACATGCTGACTCAGATAATCCGGCAGCAGCCGGGCGGCGGTCGCGAAGCGCTCATCCACGATGCGCGCGGTCCTGCAGCAGAGCCTGAACTCGCTCGGCCTGGCGGCGCGGCATGTCCATCAGCGCACGGACCCCCGCGTCCTCATGCTCCACCAGCAGTTCATGCGGTCGGCCGTCGGCGACCACCTGACCGTGACGCATCACGATGATTCGATCTGACAGGAGGACGGCTTCCAGCACGTCGTGCGTGACCATCACCGTGGTGAGGCCCATTGTCTCGTGAAGGTGCCGGTACTCCGTGCCCAGAGCGTCGCGCGTTATCGGATCGAGTGCGCCGAACGGCTCGTCCATCAACATGATCGATGGACGGGCGGCGAGCGAACGCGCAACTCCGACGCGTTGCTGCTGTCCACCGGAAAGTTCTGCCGGCATGCGCGCGAGATAGCCGCGCGGCAGACTCACGAGATCGATGAGTTCCTCGACCCGGACACGGATCTCGGGCTCCGGCCACCCCAGCAGGCGCGGCGTGATCCCGATGTTCTCTGCGATGCTCAGGTGGGGAAACAGCCCGATCCCCTGAAACACGTAGCCGATGCGCCGTCGCAGACTGTGAGGGGCGACGGAGCGGACCGGCTCGCCCGCGACGCTGACCGATCCGTCTTCGGGATCGACCAGGCGGTTGATCGTCTTCAGCAGCGTCGTCTTGCCCGAGCCGGAGTCGCCGACGATCGAGACGAACCGATGCTCCTCGATCTCAAGGCTCACGTCCCGCACGGCGAGGGTGCGCCCTGCGTCGAACGACTTCGAGACGTGTTTGAGACTGATCACGGGTGCGGCCAGAATACCGCAGCCCTCGACCAACAGGTGGCATTAGCGCAAGCCGGCGGGTATTGCCGCTAACGCGAGGCGGCGACCAGAACCGCGCGATCGGCGTACATCTGAGGCATGAGCTGCTTCAGGTGAGCGATCTTGGGAAGATCGTTGTACACGATGTACGGGTCGTTGGGATTGTGGACCAGATAGTCCTGGTGGTAGCCCTCGGCCGGGAAGAATCCGGCCAAGGGGTCCACGCGCGTGACTATCCGGCTGCCGAAGACATGGGCCTGATCGAGCTGCCCGATGTAGGCGAGCGCAATCTTCTGCTGGCTCTCATCCGCGAAGAAGATCGCCGAGCGGTACTGCGTGCCCGAGTCCGGCCCTTGCCGGTTGAGCTGCGTCGGATCGTGCGCCACTGAGAAATAGACGCGCAGGATCTCGCCGTAGGAGATCTGGCTCGGATCGAAAGTGATCTGCACCGATTCCGCGTGGCCGGTGGTCCCGGTGCTGACCGTCTCATACTGCGCCGTATCCTTCTTGCCGCCGGAATAGCCCGACAGCACGCGCCGAACGCCCTTGACGTGCTCGAATACCCCCTGCACTCCCCAGAAGCAGCCGCCGGCCAGCACTGCTGTCTGCAGCGCACCGCCGGCCTTGGAGTTGTCCAGCGTCGGCGCGGGAACCGCGACGGCCTTTTCGGCCGCGCACGCTGCCTCCAGGCCCGTCAGGGCTACGGCGCAACACAGCGCAAGGATCGAAACAGGCGCGAGCAGGCGCGCGCGGGTTGCAACGAATCGAGTGTGTCCCGGCAGTCTCATGAATCTCTCCCGCAGCATCAGTGCAATGAGCGCAAAGTGGCCAGCGCGGCGTCGCGCAATTTCGTGATCGCCTCGTCGATCCGTTCGACGGCGACCTCATCGTCCTTACCCAGGCCTTCCCAGTTCTCGCCCCACATCTTCTGCAAGGCGGCCGCCTGGCTGGGCACCGTTCCGGGCACTACCTGCGACAGATCACGGATCACAATGACATAGGTCCAGCCGGTGCGCGGGTTGCCGCCGCTCGGGTCACGGTCGTACTGGGCAAGGAATACGACCCGCTCGAACTCGGCAAGTTTCGTCAGGATCTCGAAGGCTGCCGTGCGGATGTTCCGGTTGTGCTCGGTCCGCTCGTTGCGCCACGTGTTGTAGCCGAGGCTGCTCAGTGCCACCACCAGGCTGATGAGGGCCACGGAATTATTGCGTAGTTGCTCACGAAACGTCGGCATCCCGTGGATTCTAACGCCTCACGCGCCGGCACTACCTCCCGGGCGATGATAGCGCTACCATGGTGGGCGGCTCAAACCGGGCTCCATGGCGGGGCGTGGCCCTCGAGGCAGCGCAAACGATGAGACATCCGATCCGGCTCATGATCGCACCCGCTCACGGCGTTCTCCTCGTCCTCCTTGCGGGGGCGCAACTGTGCTCGGCGCAGGAGGTCACGTTGGCTCCCTTCAAGCCGAGTGGGATCTACAGTCTGGGTGAGCGAGCCGGATGGACGGTGTCGGCGGCGCCGGGAGCCGCATCGAACGGGGCCTACACCTACACCGTCAGGAAGAACGATCTGGACGTCATCAAGACCGGCAAGCTCGACCTTGCCGACGGACCCGGATCCATCGAAGTGACTCTCGCAGAGCCTGCAATGCTGTACGCGCAGATCCTGCCCGCCTCCGGCGCATCGAAGGACGCAGCATCCGGTGCGCCCAGGCAGATCGTCGCTGGCGCGGCCGTCGCTCCCGAGAAGCTGCTGCCATCGGTACCTCGCCCCGCCGATTTCGATCGCTTCTGGAGCTCGCAGATCCAGCAGCTGCAGCGGGTTCCGCCCAACCCCGTCCTGGCGCCCGGTGCGAGCGGTGCGGCAGGAGTCGACTATGCCACCATCACGATGGACCACATCCATGGCGGGCACGTGCACGGCCAGCTCGCGAAGCCCGCCGGCGCCGGGAAGTTTCCCGGCCTCGTCATCTTCCAATGGGCCAGCCCGCCCTACCCCCTGCAGAAGGTCTGGGTGACCGACCGCGCCGCGGAGGGCTGGCTGGCACTCAACATCGAGCCGCACGACGTTCTCCCGGATCAGCCGGCGTCGTACTACGAAGCGCTGCCGGCGCAGCTGAAGAACTACCAGACGATAGGCATCGACGGCCGCGACCGGAACTATTTCCTGCGGATGTATCTCGCCGATTACCGCGCCGTGGAGTATCTCGCGAGCCGCCCGGATTGGGATGGCAAGACACTGATCGTCATGGGGACGAGCATGGGCGGCCAGCAGAGCCTGTGCACGGCGGGCCTCAACCCGCGGGTCACCGGCCTCATCGTGAACGAGCCTGCCGGCGCGGATGCGAACGGGCCGTTGCACGGCCGCGCGGCGGGCTATCCGAACTGGCCGTCGGACAATCCCCGGATCATGCGCACCGCGCAGTATTTCGACACCGTCAACTGCGCCGCGCACATAAGGGTTCCGTCCCTGGTCGCCCTGGGATTCGTGGACACGATCGCGCCGCCAGCTGGCATCTGGGCGGCGTTCAATCAGATCCGCGGACCGAAGGAGGCGGTGCCGATGATCGACTCGCCGCACAACAATTTCGCGACACCCGAGCAGCAGCGTCCCTACACGCGCCGCTCGGCGCAGTGGCTGGCAGTGCTGGTCAAGGGCGGCAAGGCGCTGCCGGCCGCCGACGAAGCGAGCCCCCGCACCGACCCGAACTCCCTTCTGGCCCACAGGCAGCTTCTGGAGAAGGCCCGGCTGGGCCGCATCGACGTCTACTTTCTCGGCGACTCGATCACACGGCGGTGGGGTGCGGGAGATGATCAGTACAAGGATCTCCTGGCCAACTGGACACGCAACTTCTCCGGCTGGAACGCCGCAGACTTCGGCTGGGGCGGCGACACGACTCAGAACATTCTCTGGCGCCTCGAGCAGGGTGAGCTCGATGGCGTGAATCCGAAGGTGATCGTGCTGATGGCAGGAACGAACAACGTGGGCAAAGCAGGTGCTCTGAAGTGGACGGGTGCCGCCGCCACCGCAACTGCCGTGGACGTAACGAAAGGGGTGCGTGCCATTCTCGATCTGTGTCGCAAGAAGGCGCCGCACACGAAGATCGTCCTGATGGGCATCACGCCACGCAACGACGACATCGCCATGATGCCCGTGATCGATGCGATCAACTCCCGGATCGGGAAATTCGCCGACGGCGGCACGATCCGCTACCTGAACATCAACGAGCGGCTCGCCGATGCAGGCGGCCGGCTCCACGAGGGCGTGACGAACGCCGACAAGCTGCATCTGGCCGCCAAGGGATACCAGGTCTGGGCCGATGCCCTGAAGCCGGTGCTCGGCGAATGGCTTGGGCCGCCGGCGACGGTGGATTCCGCGCCGCCGCCGACCAGCGACCCCAGTGCGACGGCGAGTCGCTGAGCGTCGAGGCTTATCTCGGTGGCGAACCCTGCGAGAACCAGGTGCGCACCAGGTCAAGGTTGCTCTGCAGCAGTTGCCGCGGAATGGCGTCGGCGGTGGGTTCTGCTGGCACGTCCCGTGTATCGAGCACCGCATCGATCTGTTGCCGCGAGCTTCGGTTCAACATCCAGTTCATCGAGGGCTCCAACTCCTTCGATGCCGCAGTGGGCTTCGGGAGGCGCAGTTCTGCGAACTGCGATGTGCAGCCACCAACGAATGCGCGTAGATCGATTTCCGCGCTGACGCCGCGTCCGCCGCGTGTGGTGAATGCGCCCATTAGCGGAGAGATGAAGTCCGCGCCGGGCGGCCACGGCGGAGCGCCCTCGAAGACGACGTTCTGAGGATGGATCACTCGTGCGTCAGCCGGACCAGCCGGCCCTGTCACGCCTGCCCGGGCACCCCCCGCCGGTCCTGTCACGCCTGCCGCGCCAGCACCACCCGCCGGCCAACAGATGTAGCCGTTCCCGTTGGTTGGCGAATTGTCCAAGATCAACACGCGCACCTGGGCCTCGGTGATGTAACAGTCGGAAGCGTCCTGGTACGCGTTCACGCACGCACCGGGTGCCTCAGCCGTACGGATCATCCGCGCTTGACGCAACTGCTGAATGATCTGCGCGAGCGCAAGCGTGCCGCTGGCCTCGATGTAACCTCCGTCGCCAAGGCGGTCCCAGATTCCCTGGGGGCGTAGCTTGTCGTACCAGTGGCCCGCGGGCGGTTGAGCCATTTTGACGACTCCCGCCGGACTGATGTACGGAAAGCGGGCGCTGTTGTGAACCGCCTGGGCAAGAGTCAACGACCCGGTCGCCAGGTCTGCGGAGAGCAGGTCGAAGGAATCCGTGCGGGCCAGCCGGAAATTCGCCTGCATCACGAGCTGGCCCGCCTGCAGCGCGGTGGAGTTCAGCGCGAGCGACGGCAGCGGTTCCCCGCCCGCCGCATAGAGCGAGGTGAACGCCTGCTGCCACGGGTTCCGTCGACTCGCGTCTGTCGCGCTGCAGCGGCGCAGCAGCTCGTCCCAGTCGCGCTGCCATACTTCCTCCAGACCGCGAGACCGGTCCCAGGCGGCCACCGGTACCGGCAGGAATCGCTGCAGCAGATCCGGAAACACCATCATCCCCACGACGGTGGCAAGATGATCCTGTCCAGTGAAGCGGTCAGCTGCCCTGCGCACCGAGCGGCACCCGCGGCCATCCGCAGGAGCCCTGCGCGTGAGGTCCAGGGTGGTCACGAATGCGGCCGCTCCGAGGCTTCCCCCGGAAACTGCGCTGATGACGAATACATTGTCGGCAAACTTCCGGGAGCTGGCATGCGCCTCGTCTTCGAGCTTGCCGAGCGCCGACGTCGTCCAATAGGCCGCACGCGAGGCGCCACCTGCCGAGGCAATGAATATCACCGGTGCGGCGCGATCCGGTCTGTGTCCCTGCCACTGCGAAAACAGGGCCGCAAGCTCCTGACGCTGGGCGTTCTGCACGCCGGCGACCGGAGGGGCGACTGCATGGTTCTCGTTCCAGGACCAGAACGCGAACAGCGCCACGACTGCGATCCACGCCACGCTCGGCACGCCCCATGACTTTGGCAGGTAGGTGAGCACGAACCCGCCGAATATCGTCCATGACATGAGCGCCAGCAGCACCAGCGCGGGTGCCCCGATCGGGCGCGCGACCTGCTCCATGGCGGATGGAATCCCGAGCAGCAGGCCAAACGACAGGAGGAACAGGCAGACGATGAAAATCCAGGCGCTGCCCGTGAGGCCATCGAAGTGCTCGACATTCTCCCGACCGCGCATGTTCCAGCGGTTGACCCACTCGTGGCCCAGCCGGTGGGCGACCTGGCGACGGAACACGAGCCCGACGAACACCAGCGCGCACGAAACGAGCAGCACACTGCCGAGCCACCACAGCTCCCGGTTGAAGACCAGGACAAGCGCCACAGGCAGGCCCGCTATGACGGCGAGCGCCCGCGGCAAGTACCTGGTGACACGCGTTGCAAAGCCCGCGGAGCAGCACACTCCGACCAGATCTGGCTGGAAGCGCCGCCCCACCAGCAGCCTGGCGACGTACCACGCCGAGATCATCCACAGGAGGTAGCCGGCCTCGAATGAGAACGCCTGCGAGATGATGTGGCCGATGTCGCGGCTGCTGTCCCGGCCGCCGTTGTCGAATGCGAGCAGGGCCTCGCGCGCCTGCGGCACGAGCAGCAGGACGAGATCGCCCAGGATCACTGTCGCGAGCGGAAAGAAGCACAGCCAGAGAATGCGGGCGAGGTAGATGACGCGCGGAATGCCGTCCTGAGTTGCCGGCTCACTCCCTGGCTGCGCGTTTGGGCCCAGCGGCTCTACGCTGCTCATGCTTCGGTTCCCTTGCAGGTGAGGCGCCGTCGGCCTCGAGCGCGACTATATTCCCTCTTGCAAACTAGCGCTGCCAGAGAATTCCGGGGGCCTCGAGCGGAACGGCTACGCCGGCATGCTGCGGGACGATGCGCACGGAGTAGTCCGCAGCGGGGCGCGCTGCTGAGACCTGCGCCTCATACGCGTACGCGTGTTCGGTGCCGACGAGAGGCCGCAGGCGCCGCATCTGCTCCCACACCGGCGCGTGTCCTTCGATCGCCTCCGCATAGACCTCGACGCGCACGGCATCCGTGTCGAGAGCGTCGAGATACACCTGCGCCTCGAACCGGTGTTGGTCGGCGTCGGTGTGAACATTCACGGCGCCGATTCGGATTCCGTTCCATCTGTGCGCCAAAGTGCGCTGCCATTCGGCAATCTTCTGCGCCGCCGCGGCATTGGCGGTGGCGCGCTCGCGGTACGACCTTGCGGCCGGAACGTAGAACTTCTCCGTATATTCACGCACCGCACGGTTGGCGGAGAAGCGTAACGTCAGCTGCGCCATGCTCGCGCGGATCCGGGCCAGCCAGGCGGGCGGAATCCCCTGACTGTCGCGATCGTAGAACTGCGGAACCACTTCGTTTTCGAGCAGCCGATACAGCTGTTGCGCCTCGAGGGCGTCCCAATGCGGATCCTCGCCATGCTCCTGCCCGTCTCCCAGCGCCCAGCCCACCTGCGGCGTGTAGGCCTCCGCCCACCAGCCGTCCAGCTCCGACAGGTTGATGCCGCCGTTGACCAGCACCTTCATGCCGCTGGTGCCGCTGGCCTCCCAGGGCCGGCGCGGCGTATTGAGCCAGACGTCCGCTCCCTGCACCAGCCGTTCCGTCAGCATCATGTCGTAATCGCTCAGGAAGATCACATGTTGCCGGGCCCCGGAGTCGCGGATGAAGCGTATCCACTGACTGATCAGCTCCTGGCCCGGCGCGTCCGCAGGATGCGCCTTGCCGGCGAGAATCAGCTGCACCGGGCGTTGCGTATTGCCCAACAGGCGCAGCAGCCGCTGCGGATCGTGCAGCAGCAGGTTCGGCCGCTTGTAGGTCGCAAAGCGGCGCGCGAAGCCGAGCGTCAACACGTCGGGATCGAAGATGTGCCGGGCGCTCTCGACTTCGGCGGGCGTGGCGCCGGATGCCATCAGGTCGCGCGACAACCGTTCGCGGGCGTATTCGATCAATTTCTTGCGCGCCGCGTTGCGGAACTCCCAGAGGTTCGCGTCAGGAATGCTGCGCAGGCCCTGCTCGGGCGAGCCGTCCTTGCCGTGCCAGCGATCCGCGCCGCAGAACCGCGTCCACAGCCTGTCGGCGTCCGCTCCAACCCAGGTCGACGTGTGAACGCCGTTGGTGACGTGCCCGACGGGCAGCTCAAGCGCTGGCCAACGGGGGAACAGCGACTGGAACAGGCCCCGGCTGACCGTTTCGTGCAGGCGACTCACCGCATTGACGGCGCCGCTGCCCCGGATCGCAAGATAGGCCATGTTGAAGCTCTCGGACGCATCGCTCGGGTTCTGCCGCCCCAGGCCGAGCAGCGTCTCGGTGGAGACACCGAGCTTCGTGCGGGCGTAGTCACCGAGCACGGTCGTGATGAGATCCGGGGCGAACCGGTCAAAGCCGGCGGCCACGGCCGTATGCGTCGTGAAGAGATTGCCGGCGCGCGTTGCTGCCAACGCGACATCGAAGGGCTGGCCGGTCGAGACCATGAAGCTGCGGGCACGCTCCAGCACGGCGAACGCCGCATGTCCTTCGTTGAGGTGGCAGACCTCCGGATCGAGGCCGAGCGCGCGCAGCAAGCGCCACCCGCCGATGCCGAGCACCACCTCCTGCATCAGGCGCAGATACGCCCCGCCACCGTAGAGCTCGCTGGTGATGCCGCGGTACGCCGGATAGTTCGCGACATCGTTGCTGTCCAGCAGATACAGCTTCACGCGCCCCACCTGCACCTGCCAGGCGCGCAGCCAGATCGAGTGGCCGGGAAGATCCAGCTGCAGACGCAGCCACTCACCGTTGGGCGCGCGCAGCGGCACGAGCGGCAACTGCCCCGGATCGTTGTATGGATACATCGCCTGCTGCGCGCCATCCTTGTCGATGACCTGGCGAAAGTAGCCTTGCTGGTACAGCAGCCCGACGCCCACTACCGGCACGTTCAGATCGCTGGCCGCCTTCAGCTGGTCGCCGGCCACGTTGCCCAGGCCGCCTGAGTAGATGGGCAAGGCCTCGCTCAACATGAACTCCATGCTGAAATAGGCGATGCAGTTGAGGGGCGGCTGCGCGTAAGCCTCCTGAAACCAGGCGGTTCTCTGCTCGGCCTCGCGCTTCGTGCGCCGCAGCTCTTCGACTTTGTCGCGGAATCCGGGGTCCGCCGACAGGCGCTCGATCTGCTCGCGGGAAGCGGTTCGCAACACCGCCCAGGGACTGTTCGTGAGCTCCCAGAGGACCGGATCGAGGCGCCGCCAGAGCTCATCCCCCGAGTGGTTCCAGGCCCACCGCAGATCCAGCGCCAGCTCGGCGAGCAGCCTGAATCCCTCGACCTCCGTGGGGAGTGCCCTGAACAGTCCGCTGCTCGCTTCTGTCTGGTCGCTCATGTCGTGGCGGCTCCAAGAGCATCGGTGACTATGGACTGGGCTTCGGTGATGATCAGCTGCAGGTGTTGCGTGCCGCGGAAGCTCTCGGCGTAGATCTTGTAGATGTTTTCGGTTCCGGAGGGCCGCGCTGCAAACCAGCCGCTTTTCGCCTCGACCTTCACGCCACCGAGCGCGGCCCCGTTGGCGGGCGCCGTGGTGAGGATCCGTTCGATCCTCTCGCCGGCCAGCTCTGTAGAGCGGATCTGCTGGGCCGAAAGCCCGGATAAGAGCTTTTTCTGCGCAGGCGTTGCAGGTGCCTCCACGCGGTCGGCAACCGGCTCGCCGAGCTCGCGCGCAAGCCCCGCGTAGATTTCGCCGGGATCGCGTCCGGCGCGTGCGGTGATCTCCGCGGCGAGCAGGCCCGGGATGATGCCGTCCTTGTCCGTCGTCCAGACGGACCCGTCACGGCGCAGAAATGAAGCACCCGCGCTCTCCTCGCCGCCGAATCCGAGAGCGCCGCTCACGAGCCCCTCGACGAACCACTTGAAGCCCACCGGCACCTCGTAGAGGCCGCGCCCCAGTTTCGCGGCCACCCGATCGATCAGGCTGCTGCTCACCATGGTCTTACCCACACCGGCAGCCGGGCTCCAATGCGGACGATGACGGAAGAGATGATCGATGCAGACCGCAAGATAGTGATTCGACGGGAGCAGACCGGAGCTGCGCGTGACGATGCCGTGGCGATCGTGGTCCGTGTCTCAGCCGAAGGCGATGTCGAACCGGTCCGTCAGTCCGGTCAGCCGCCGCATCGCATACGGCGAGGACGGATCCATCCGGATGCGGCCATCCCAATCCAGCGTCATGAAACGGAACGTCGGATCGATCTCATCGCTCACGACGGCGAGGTTGAGTCCATAGCGCGCGGCGATCGGCCCCCAGAAGTGGACTCCGGCGCCCCCGAGCGGATCCACTCCGAGGCGCAAGCCCGCGCCGCGAATCACTTCCATGTCGATGACGTTGCCGAGATCGCTGACATATGCGTTGAGATAGTCATGCCGGTGCGTCGTCGGCGCACACAGGGCTTTCTCGAGAGGCATCCTCTTGAGCTCCCTGAGAGCGCCCTTGAGCAGTTCGTTGGCCCGGACCTCGATCCATCGAGTGACATCGCCGTCTGCCGGACCGCCATTCGGGGGGTTGTACTTGAAGCCGCCGTCGCTGGGCGGGTTATGCGAGGGAGTGATGACCACGCCATCGGCGAAACCCGCGGAGCGATCGCGGTTGTACGTGAGAATCGCGTGCGAGAGAACCGGGGTCGGGGTGTACTCGTCATCCTGCGCGAGCATGACCTCGACGCCATTGGCCGCGAATACTTCCAGCGCGCTCGCCGATGCCGGTACCGAGAGCGCGTGCGTGTCGATACCGAGGAACAATGGGCCCGTAATGCCCTTTTGCGCCCGGTATTCGCAGATCGCCTGGCTGATCGCCAGCACATGTCCCTCGTTGAACGTGCGGTCGAAGGCCGAGCCGCGGTGCCCGGACGTGCCGAAGGCAACCCGTTGCGCGGGCACGGAAGGATCCGGATGCTCGCTGTAGTACGCTGTGAGCAGCCTGGGGATGTCCACCCGGGCCACTTCCGTGGCCGGCTTGCCGGCCAGAGGACTGTTCTTCATAGCGCTATTGTGAACCCCATTTGCTGCGGATAGCCCCGACTATGACTAATGAATCCTTTCCGATCGACCTGAGCGCGCTGCAGCCGCTGCGCCTCGATCCGGCCGCGACCGCGCTGACCGACGCCCAGAAGGCGACGCTCAAGCAGAACATCCAGCTCTGCCGCGACACCATCGTCTTCTTCACGGCCCTGGCCGGCGCCAAGGGCCTTTCAGGGCACACCGGCGGAGCCTACGACACCGTTCCGGAACTGATGATCGTCCGCGCGTTCATCGCTAACGGCGCGCCCATCGTGCCCATCTTCTATGACGAGGCGGGTCACCGGGTGGCGACCCAGTATCTGCTGAGCGTGCTCAACGGTGCCATGCCCGCCGAGAAGCTGCTGCACTACCGGGAGTACGGCAGCGGCTTGCCGGGCCACCCGGAGAAGCGGCTGACGCCGGGCGTCGAGTTCAGCTCCGGCCGGCTGGGGCACCTGTGGGCGTTCTGCAATGGGGTGGCGATGGCCAATCCCGGCAAGGCCGTCGTACTGCTCGGCTCGGACGGCAGCGAGATGGAGGGCGACAACGCCGAGGCCGCGCGCCTGGCCGTGGGCAAGCGCCTCAACGTGAAGGTCCTCATCGACGACAACAACGTCACGATCGCAGGGCATCCGCAGGAATACATGATCGGCTACGACCTCACCCGGACGCTCGCCGGCTACGGCATGCAAACCGAGACGACGATGGGCGAGGATCTCGACGCACTGTTCGTCGACCTGGCGCGCGCGTTCTCGGACGCCCTGCCGCGTGCCCTGGTCATCAAACGCCCGATGGCTCCCGGGATCGAAGGGGCGCAAGGCAACCCGAAGGCGCACGACGTACTGGAGGTCGAGACGGCCATCCACTACCTGCGCAAGCGCGGCGGCTATGAGCGCGCGATCGCGATGCTCCAGGCCGCGAAGCCCGGGAAGAGCCCGCTGACCTACCGGGGATCCTCCGGCGCCGGCAAGAACCGGGACGACTTCGGCAAGATCGTCAACGGGATTCTCGATGGGATGAGCGAGGCCGAGCGGCTCGCGAGCGTGCGGGTCTTCGACAACGACCTCGAGGGGTCCTGCGGCCTGCACCACATCCGCAAGCAGCATCCGGAGGTATTCGTGCGCGGCGGCATCATGGAGCGCGGCAACTACTCCGCTGCCGCAGGATTCGGCTCAACCGCGGGCAAGCAGGGCATCTACGGAACGTTCAGCGCATTCCTGGAGATGTGCGTCAGCGAGATCACGATGGCGCGGCTCAACTTCTCCAATGTGCTGGCGCACTTCAGCCACAGCGGCGGCGACGACATGGCAGACAACACCTGCCACTTCGGCATCAACAGCCTGTTCGCCGACGGCGGAGTCGCTCCGAGCCACGGCGAGGACACGACACGCCTGTACTTTCCCGCCGACCAGCATCAGTTCGCCGCCTGCGTGCGCACGATCTTCAACGATCCCGGCCTCAGGTTCGTATTCACGACCCGCGCGGCCGTGCCCGACATCCTCGATGAAGGCGGCAAGCCGCTCTATCAGGGCAAGCCGTTCGAGCCGGGGAAGGATCACATCGTCCGCGCAGCCCCTGCCGGCGGCGGCTACGTCGTTGCGACAGGAGAAATCCTCTACCGCGCCCTCGATGCCGTCATCACTCTGCAGGAGCGCGGCGTGAAGGTGGGCCTGATCAACAAGTCAACGATCAACATCGTCGACGCCGCCATGATGCAGCGGCTGGCAGGCGCGCCCTTCGTGCTCGTCGCGGAAGGCTGGAACCTCAAGACCGGGCTGGGCAGCCGCTTCGGCAGCGCATTGCTGCAGGCCGGATTCAGGGGCCGTTACGACCACATCGGCACGCACAAGGAAGGCTGCGGCGGGCTCTGGCAGCAGGTCGGCCACCAGGGCCTCGACCCTGAAGGAATCCTCCGCGCGGTGCAGGCGCTGATCTGAAGGCCTGCACGCGCGGAGCACGAGTCTTCGAGCGTCAGCCGCGATCGGCCTTCATCGCCTTGGCACGCGCCTTCGCCATGTCGAGGGCGGCATCCGCCTGATCCTTGCACGCCTTCTGCGCGTTGCCGGAGAGCGCTTCGCACTTCTCCAGCGCGACCTTGTTGTCGCCTTCCGCCTGCGTCACCGCGTTGTCCGCAGCGGCGTCGGCGCTCTTCGCGTCCGCCTTCCCCTGGGCTTGCGCGGCATCCTTGTTCGCCGCAGCGTCGGCTTCAGCCAGCTTCTCGTTCGCCTTGACGTCCTTTTCCGCAGCGGAATCGGCGGCCTTGGCCACATCGCTGTCGACCTTGGCGGGCGACTCCGCCTTGTTGCAGCCACCGGCCGCCAACAGGGCTGCCGCGGTCAGTGTCCAGAATAGTGTTGCCCTCATCGTCGCTCTCCCCATGTTGTGTTTGCGGAACCACCGGGCCTGGCGTTCAGGCCGGTGCCCAGCGCTACCGGGGCTTTAGCAAGCGGCGTGCCGCAAGGAGGGTCGAGCGCGCCCGGGGCGGCAGGCG
>FTDY01001820.1_pt1 | contig 20697 bp, 15 predicted proteins | sample 1640031 | NCBI WGS metagenome assembly FTDY01 (sample SAMEA3914816, study PRJEB12502) | metagenome | biome: forest; material: soil | place: USA | collected 2011-09-16 | depth 0.3 m
GAACTACCGCGCACTCTCATGACCTTCCGCGATGGGGTCAGCTGCCGGCGCGAGCCGGAAGGGCCGCTGGGCCTGACCCTGTTCGGCAGGACCCGGGACCGCCCGGATGAGATGGCGTCCGTGGCCTTCACTGGCGCGGCACCCGCCGATCTGCCCGAAGCCATAGAGGATGCCGCCGTCGAGCAGCTCGACGCGGCCACGTTCCGGATCTCCTGCGCGGGACGGGAATGGAGGGTCCACGCGAGGGCGGCTCACGTGCACCGCGAAGTGTCGACAGCGTTCTATCGTGTCGTGGTTCCCAGGACGCCGCGCTGGAGCAAGCGGACGTTCTGGCGGGTCATCCTGCGCCTCGCGCACAGCCCGACCGGCAGGCGGCTGTTGTTTGCGCTGCGGCGTTGACGATGCAGCCCGCTCTTTACGCCCTGGCTTTTCTGGCGGGTCTGCTGCTGACGGTGCAGGTTGGATTCAACGCCGCTCTGCGCAGCGTCTTCGGCAGCGCCATCGCTGCGACGCTCGCCAACTTCCTCGTGGGTACAGTGGGCCTCGTGATCTTCTCCGCGATCGCGCGCGTGGAATGGCCGACACGAGCGGCGCTATCGGCAGCCCCTGCCTGGGCCTGGCTCGGAGGATTGTTGGGCGCGTTTTACGTCGCCTCTGCGGTCGTCGTCGGACCGCGTCTTGGAGCCGCCGCCCTGCTGGGCCTGACAGTCTTCGGCCAGCTCGTCGCTTCGATCGTCGTCGATCACTATGGCTGGCTCGGGTTTCCGCAGCATCCCTTCACGCTGACCCGTCTGGCAGGCGCGGCGCTGCTGTTCATCGGCGTCCTGCTCATCGTGCGCTGACCTCGTCGCTCCCGCGACGACGGCCCCGCAGGGGCAAGGCCCATGGATGGGCCGAGTACTTACCGCAGTTCGATGACCGACTGCGCCGGCACGGGCGCCGCACGGCGGCTGCCAGCGAGCGACGCATACACCGCCGTCTGGGCTTGAAAGGCTTTATTCCAAGTGAATTGACGCAGTACGCGGGATCTCGCCGCGGCGCCAATGGCGTCGATGTCACGCTCGAAGAGCGAGGCAATCGCCTCGGCCATGCGCTCGCCGCTGTTCGGTTCGGCCAGCACCCCCACACTGTTGTCTACGAACTCCGGAATAGCTCCCGCGCGGGCGGCCACGACCGGGCGTCCGCACGCCATCGCCTCCAGGATGACGAGCCCAAAGGTCTCCTTGGTGCCCGCGTGGACCAGTGCATCGGCCGACGCAATCCATCGCGCCAGCTCGAGGCTATCCTGCCGATAGGGCAGGATCGAGATGTTGGCGGTGGGGCGTGCCTCGCGATCGCCCCCGATCATCACGAGATGATAGGGAGAGCCGAGTTTCGCAAAGGCGTGCAGCAGCACCGGCAGGTTCTTTTCGCCGGCAAAGCGGCCCGCATACGCAAGCAGGCGGACACGGGAGGATAAGCCGAGTCTTCCCCGCAGCTCGGCCGTGCGTCTCTCGGGGCGGAATATTTCCGCGTCCACTCCCAGTGGTTGGTGCACCGTGTGTTGCACGCCAAGGTGATTCAGGAACTGACACATCAATCGGCTGGGCGCAAACACGACGTCGAAGCGCTCATACAGCCAGCGCACATAGCGGCCGATGACGCGCTCGCTCACGCTGCCGATGCGGCGACCGATGAGCTGCGGCAGATTCGAATGATAGAACGCGGCGAGCGGGATGCCGCGGCGGCGGGCAACGATCCATGAGCTCCACGCCGGGTGAAAAGCGTCGCCAGCCTCGAGGAGGTCCGGCTCGAGCGAATCGAGCAGCCGGTTCCAGCGGCGCGGATCCAGCGGCAGACGGTAGTTGAACGTGCCGGGTATCGGAATGCCCCGGAGCGTGGATACGCCGCCGCGCATCACCTGCGTCGTGGGTCCGGGCACGACGATTGAGTGCAGCCACGAGGTGTGAGCGCCGAGCCACGCGTGCTTCGCCGTCAGGTATCGTTTGACGCCACCGCTCGTCGGCGAATAGAACAGGGTCGTGTCAACCAGGTGCATGCTTCTACCCGAATGCGACCCTTCCGTGCCAGCAAGCTCTGGGCCCGCATTGCACCCTTCAAGGGGAACGGGTGTCAAGCACGCGTAGCGCTAGGAAATCGCGGCGCTGAGCGTTTCGAAGATCACAGGCTTGACGAGATGCTGATCGAAGCCGGCCTCGGTCGTGCGGCGCCGGTCCTCCGCCTGGCCATAGCCCGACAGTGCGATGAGCCGTGTGCGCCGTAACGTTGGATCGGAGCGCACCGCGCGGGCAACCTCGTACCCGTCCATCTCGGGCATCCCCAGGTCGAGGATCATCGCGTAGGGACTGAATTCGCCCGCGGCCGCCAGCGCGTCGCGTCCGCTGTAGACCACACGCACCTCATGTCCGGAGTACGACAGCATGATCCCGAGACTGTCGGCGGCGTCGACGTTGTCGTCCACGACCAGGATCCGCCTGCCGGCGGGGCTCGCGGCGCCGTCATAGTGGGCTGTCTGCGGCGCCGCAGGCTTCTCGGCAACCGGCAGCCGCAGCAGGAACTCGCTGCCCCGCCCGGGTCCTTCGCTGCTGGCGACCAGCGTTCCGCCATGCAATTCGGCGATGCTGCGCGCGAGACTCAGTCCAACTCCCAGACCTCCCTGCACCGTGTGCTCGGGGCCGGCCGCCTGCGCAAACAGCTCGAATACGTTCGCGAGCGCCTCGCGCGTCATCCCGATCCCGGTGTCCCTGATGCGAATTTCGGCGAGGCCTGCAATGAGCTCCGCACTGACCGAGATGTGGCTGCCGTCCGCCGAATACTTCGCGGCGTTGTTGAGCAGATTGGCGAGAAGCTGCGGCAACCGTGTCCGGTCGCCGTGAATCCACACCGGCTTGTCCGGCGCGTTCACGTCAAGCCGATGATGCCGTGCGTCGATATGTGGGCGTGCCAACTCGACGGCGCTTGAAATCATTGCGACGAGCGATACCCGCTCGAGCTCCAGCACGATCTTCCCGGAGCGGATCCGGGCGACATCCAGAAGATCATCGACGAGGCGGACCAGGTGCTGCAGCTGCCGCTCCATCAACGCGCGGGCACGCGCCACGATCGAGGGGTCGGAGCCGGCCAGTGCGAGCAGTTCCAGCGCGTTCTGCAGCGGCGCCAGGGGGTTGCGCAGCTCGTGCCCGAGGACTGCCAGGAACTCATCCTTGCGCTGGTCGGCTGCGGCCAGCTCCTCCGCCTGGCGAGCCAGCCTTTCCTCGCTCTGCCGAAGGCGGGAGATGTCGGCGCTGCGCCTGCGTTCCGAGCGATTGCGCTCCGCGGTGGCGGCGCCGAGGAAAAGACCCGTGACCGCGACGACAGCCATGAACAGGGTCACCTGCAAGAGGCTGCTTTGCATCCCGGCGGTCACGAACGGGCCGCGGCCGTAGAGGGTCGCGACGATGGTCACCGACACTGCCCCGAGGACGAGGGTCGCCGTACCATGCTGCCCCAGCCGCAGCGCCGCCCAGATGACGGCCGGGAAGATCAGGTAGTGCACGGGATAGGCTGCCGCGCTACCTCGATCCACGAACACCGCGATGCTCAGGACCAGCATCGCCAGCACCAGCAGCATCGCCTCCCCGAGCCTGTCGAAGCGCCATTCGCGCCTCGCCTGATCCGTCCACACGAACAGGAACGGCGCGATCACCAGATCGCTCACGGCATCGCCGATCCACCAAGCGGACCAGGAAGCCCGATACGCGCTCCAGGGCGACAGGCCGGTGGCGCAAAGGGCCGCGACACCGATGGTCGCGCTGATCAGGGTGCTCAGGCACGCCGCGAGGAGAAACAGGGACGCGACATCGTGCAGGCGCCGCAGCGCCGGCTGAAATCCGACTCGCAACAGCAGCGTTGCGCCGACGACCGACTCCAGGGCGTTCCCGAAGGCAATGCATGCCGATGTCAACGCTGGCGCATCGCTCGTCACGTTGGCCGCGAACGAGCCGATCAGTATGGCGGGCCAGAGGCGGCGCCCGCGCAGCACGAGCAAGGCAAGGGAGATTCCGGTGTCGAGCCACACCACCGATATCTGCTTGGTCACCGAGGCAAGCTGCAAGCCCAGCTTGCCCGCCGCGTAGTACACGAGCGCTACGCCGAGCAGCTCCAGCAGGTACGGCGGCCATGCGGCCGCCCCCGCCTGGGGCGCTGATCGTGCCGGGGGCAATCTGGCCAAGAACATCTGCAGGCGTCTCCCAAGCCGCCGCAACGGCGCGGATGGGGGCAGGGAGAGCTGCTCCACTGCCCAATGGCTACGCTTGCCTGTTTCTCGCCAACCGACAGGCAAGGGGTCGCGCGCGTGTGAAATGATACTGTCTTACGGGGCATGGGAGAATCGCGGCCGCCGCGCTGCAGACGATAGCCATCAATGCCGAGCTCCAAGCCACCTGCGTCGCGCCTCGCGCGACTGCTGAACCGCAGCGCGCAAATCGAGCCGCAGGAGCGCCGGGCCGTGGCGCTGGCATTTCTGTGCAACTTCATGCTGTTGGGCAGCTACTACATCCTCAGGCCGGTGCGCGATACGGCGGCGACCGTGTTCGGTGCCGAGCAGCTGCAGTTGCTGTTCACCGGGACCTTCATCGGCACCCTGCTCGCATCGCCCCTGTACGTATGGCTGGCCTCGCGGCTGAAGCTGAAGCGTCTGCTGCCCGGGGTGTTCTGGTTCTGGATGCTGAACGTGCTGCTGTTTCAGGGGCTGTTCCATGTCGCGCCGCAGAACCGCCTGCTCGCGGGCATCTACTTCGTCTGGTTCAGCACCGTCAACCTGTTCATGATCTCGGTGTTCTGGAGCCTGATGGTCGACCTGTTCTCGGCCCGTCAGGCAACGCGGCTGTTCGCGCTCATCGCTGCCGGTGGCAGTCTGGGCGCGATCGCCGGTCCCGCCGTGACCCGCGTGGCGGTCGGCACGACCGGACTTGCCGGACTGCTGTCGATCGCCGCCGCCGGCTTCCTGATCGTGATCGCTCTGGTCCACCTGTTGATGCGCGAGAAGGACCGGCTGCGCTCGCTTGGCGAGGAAGTGCAGCCCTCCCGGCTCGATCATGCCCTTGCGGGCAATCCGTTCGAGGGCTTCCTCGAAGTGATCAGATCCCCCTTCTCGCGCAACCAGGCCGCCTTCATGCTGCTCATGACCTGGGTCAACACGGTAGGGTATTTCCTGCAGACCGACGTCATCGCCAAGGCCTTCGCGACGGTCGCCGACCGCGCGGTCGCGATCGCGGACATCGCCCTCGTCGTCAACATCTGCGCCGCCGTGATCCTGCTCTTCGGCCTTGGCCGCTTCGTGCACCGTTTTGGCGTGACCGCTGGCCTGGTCCTCAATCCGCTCATCATGTTGGTGGCGTTCGTGGCACTCGCGCTGTCCCCGACGCTGCTGATGATCCAGGCGCTGCAGGTCGTGCGCCAGGTGTCGCAGTACGCCATCGCGCGGCCGAGCCGGGAAATCTGCTTCACCGTGGTCGAACAGGGCAGCCGTTACAAGAGCAAGAACGTCATCGACACGGTCGTCTACCGGTTCGGCGACCTCTCCGCTGCCTGGATGCTGGCGGGCCTGCGCGTGGCGGGCCTGCGCATCTTCGGGTCGGCCGTGGCGGGCTTCGGGCTGTCAGCGCTGTGGGGAGTCGTTGCGCTGCTGCTTGGGCGGCGCTACGAAGAGCTGCGCGCCCGGCAGAGCGCGGCCCGAGCCGACCTTGCCGCAGACCGCGAGGCGGTCACCTGACGCCTCCCCTGCAGGCGCCATGCGCCGGGGACTTGATATAGTCGCCGCCTTCAGTTCGCCTGTCCGTAACTTCACAAACCCCCGCAGGAACTCCTATGCCCGAGGGCAACAATCCGTCCTGGTTCGCGCGCCTGTTCAAGTCCGCGGCGGCCGTGGAGCCGTTCGAGCTGAATGCGGTGATCCTGAGCATGCTGTATTTCTTCTTCCTGTTCGGCAGCTACTCGGTGGTCAAGCCGGTGCGCGATGCCATGGGTACGGTGTACGGCGTCAAGCACCTGCAGGAGCTGTTCACCGCCACCTTCTTCGCTACGCTGCTGGTTGCGCCGCTGTATGCGGGGCTCGCTTCGCGCGTCAAGCTGTCCACGTTCCTGCCTTGGGTCTACGGCCTCATCGCCGTCAGCATCCTTGTGTTCTACGCGCTGTTCAGCGGCGGGAAGTACCAGGACAAGTGGCTCGCGGCGGCCTTCTACGTCTGGGTGAGCACCTTCAACATGCTCATCATCTCGGTGTTCTGGAGTTTCATGGCCGACATGTTCTCGCGCAGCCAGGCCAAACGGCTGTTCGGGTTCATCGCCGCCGGGGGCACGGTGGGCGGCATTGCGGGGCCGGCCGCCGCGACCCTGCTCGCGACGCTGGTCGGCAACGACGGCCTCATGCTGATATCGGCCGGCGGATTCGTCCTCACCGGGGTGTTGGTAAGCCTGCTGGCGCGTGAGAAGAAAAAGATGATGGCCGTGGCGGGGGCGGAGGCGCAGCGCACGACGCTCGATCACCGCCTGGGCGGGGGCAATCCCCTGGACGGGTTCATCCTGCTGTTCCGGTCCCGCTACCTGCTGCTGCTGGCGTTGTTCCTGTTCCTGATGACCTGGATCTCCACGATCGTCTACTTCCAGCTGGGCGACCTGATCACCAAGGCCTTCACGGACAAGAACGCGCGCACGCAGGCGTATGCGACGATCGAGCTCGCGGTCAACAGCCTTGCCGTGGTGATCCAGCTCTTCGGCACCGGCCGCATCATCCAGCGCTTCGGCGTCACGACGGGCCTGCTGCTCAATCCCGTCATCATGGTGATCGCATTCCTGGCCATCGCCTTCTCGCCGGTCCTGATGGTTCTGGGCGGCCTGCAGATCCTGCGCCGCGTGGCCGAGTACGCGGTGGCGAAGCCGACGCGCGAGATGCTCTTCACGGTCGTGGACCAGGAGAGCAAATACAAGGCCAAGAACGTCATCGACACGGTCGTGTACCGAGGCGGGGATCTGTGCGCCTCCTGGGCCAGTGCCGCAGTGCTTTCCTTTGGGGTGAGCGGGTTGGCGATCTTCGGGGTCATCGTATCCGCGGTGTGGTTCCCGATCGCATACGCGCTCGGCAAGCGCTATGAGAGCGTCCGCGGAGCCGAGCTTGCGACCGGGGCTGCGTCTGCCCCGGCGCAGGCCCGCTGAAGAGCACTTCAGGCGACGATCGAACGCGGCTCCGAGGTGAGAGCTTCGCGCGCCGCCGCGGTCGCCTCGATGACCTCCGCTGCCTTGGTGAAGCGCTCGTCCCGTGACTTCGCCAGGAGCGTGCCGATGAGCGGCTTCAGGTGTGCGAATGCTTCGGGCAGCGGTGGCGCCGGGGAGTTCACGTGCTGCTGCAGTACCTCCATCGCGGAGCTGCCGGTGAAGGGCCTGCGGCCGGTCAACATCTCGAACAGGATTACGCCGAGGCTGTAGAAGTCCGAGCGCGCATCGAGCTGCTCGCCGAGCGCCTGCTCGGGGCTCATGTAATAGGGCGAGCCGCGCAGCACCCCCGTGCGTGTGCTCTGCGTGTTGCCATCGATCGAGCGGGCGAGGCCGAAATCGATGAGCGCAACCTCGCCGTTGTCCCGCAACATGACATTCGCTGGCTTCAGGTCCCGGTGCAGCAGCCCGGCCGTATGCACGACCTGCAGCGCCGCTGCGATCTGCTCCACGTAGCGGAGTGCTTGCGGCTCTGTGATGCCCTGCTGCATGCGCGCCTTGAGGTCGCCACGCGGCAGATACTCCATCGCGATGTACTCGTGGCCCTCATGCACGCCGTAGTCGAAGATCTGCACGACGAGCGGGTCCCGGATGGCGACGATAGCCGTGTATTCGCGCTCCAGAAACTGGCGGCCGGCCGCCTCATCACGCACCGTCTTGCTCACCTTCAGCGCGATGTTGCGTCCCAGCGCGGCGCTGGTGGCGAGATACACCGCGGCTTTTTCGGAATCGCCGACCAGGGCCCGGATCGTGTAGCCGGGAATGAAATCCGGCGCGGGCATCGGATCGGGTGCGGCACCCGCGGGCCCAAGATCTGCCGCGCCGTCGGCCTGCGCCTCGGCGGCATTCCTTGCCTTGGCTTCGGCTTCCTGCGCGAGTACCGCGAGGCGGCGCGCCACCCGCTTCTCGATGCGCCGCAACGCGACCCGCACCGCGGTCTTCAGGCGCTCCGGACTCATCAGGCGCTTGGGAACGTAGTCCACGGCTCCCAACTGGAGTGCCCGCACTGCCGTGAGCTCGTTGCCGTCCTCGGCGAGGATGATGATGGCGGGACAGACCGGCTGGTCGCGCAGCTTGCGCAGCACTTCGAGTCCGACGGCTTCGGGGTCCTCGGGGCTCGACCCGAAGGGCGCGGACAACAACAACACGTCGCAATCGCGCTTCGCAAGCGCTTCTGCCAGAGTGTCGAACTCAAGAAGATGAATTGAGTCGACCCGGGCGTCCGGGCATACCGCGCCCAGATGATGGCAGAGCCACTCGCCATACTGCGCGTCACGGTCGACAACCAGGAGTCGGGACGTCATTCGGGTACGCTTTGCCACGGCTAGGGTGTCAGTGCGAATCGCACGCGAACGCGTACGTGCTGATCGACCGGCTGGCCGTCGCGCACCACTGGGCGATAGCGCCACTTGCGCACGGCATCCATGGCCGATTGCTCGAAAACTCCAACAGGCTCTGCCCCGATGATGGTCACGTCGCCCGTGGTCCCATCGGTCTTGACCGTGAATTGCACATCCACCCAGCCGCCGAGTCCCCGGGTCCGCGCAACTGTGGGGTACTCTGGAGAGACGTTACGCGTTTGCTGAAGGGCGCTCGCGGCGACGAAATCATTGGAGTGCTTTGTAGTGTCCTGAGCGGTGGTGATGTCCCGATCCACGGCGCCGATGCTGCCGTCGTCGGCGCCCGCGTCATGGGCCTCGGTGAGCCAACGCCGCGCGCCGGCAAAGTCCTGTCGACGGACCGCGCCCTTCGCCTCATCAAGCGCCCTCGCTGCGTAGTTCTGGCGCGCGAGGATCGTGGACGGGTGCGCCGCGTCCGACTGAACGAGTTGCGCCAAATAGAATTTCGCGCTGTCCACGGCTGGATCGGCGACGCGGCCCTGGGTCAGCCGCTGGCTGAACAGGAGGGCAAGCCGCGCCATCGCATCAGCCTTCGCCGCGGTGCGCACGCGCTGTTCCTCGCGCGTCATGGCGCTGACGTCGTCGCGGCTCACTCCGGTGTCGGCCGCGGCCTGGATCCAGCGTTCGGCCTGATCTGCATTGCCGGCCGTCAGGGCCTTGCGAGCTTCCGCGACCAGCCGGTCCCCAAGCTGGCGTTCGGCCTGCCGCACGTCGGAATCGCTCGGGGCGATCGCGCGGGCCGACTCGATGTAGAACCGCGCGTTGTCCTGCGCAGGCTCGATGAGCTGGCCACGGCGCATGCGATCCGCGGACTTGCGCAGGTAGTCTCCGACCCGCTCGTCGAATTTCTTTTGTTCGAGCTCGCGGCGCGCTTCGGCAACCAGTGTGGAGCGACCGGTCTGGCGGGCCGCGCCGTCCAGCACCGCGATCGCCTGCTCGATGTTGCCGCTCGCAGCCGCCTGCCGCGCCTGCATCAACACCGCACGCTCGCGCTCCTTGCCGATCTGTGCCGTGAGGAACGCAACGCGTACGTGCTCGGGCTTGATGGCTCGCGCCTGATCCGTCAGCTTCTGCGCCTCGTCGATGTGCTGCGCCAGCAGTTGCTCCTCGGCGGCGGAGAGCAGCTTGTCGATCACCTTCTCGAGGCCACTGCCTGCGCGGGGGTCATTCGCATTGCGGCGCAGCGCCTGGCGGTACAGGTCGGTCGCGTTCTCTTCCGGTGGGGCCACGTACGCGCCCGCAGCGAACGCCTTGTCGGCACGCGCCAGCAGACCCTCCAACACTTCATCGCGGCCCGCTGCGCCTTGTGCCGCCTCCGTCGATCCAGCCACCGGTGTGCCCGCCGACTGCGGAACATCGGGTTTGCGCAGAATGAACCACACTGCCAGCAGAGCGAGGGCCCCGAGTGCGGCCCCGCCGCCAACGAGGACTGCTGGCGGAAGTCCCGGCCGCGGGTGCTGAACCACGGTCGTCGTGGCCATCGCGTCCATGCCGCCGGCGTGCTCCTGCCCGTGACGGCGCCATGCCGCCTCGACGAACAGCCTGACGCGTTGTTCGGATACGGGCTTATGCAGGAACCGGTAGACCGTGCCGTTCGTGATCTGGGCTGCGAGCGCGCTTTGGTCGTCGACTCCGCCGGCGACGATGAGCACGAGATCCGGGAACTGAGTCTTGAGGCGGTCCGTGAGCTTTTCGATGGCGCTGCTGACCGCGGCCGCGTCGAGTATGGCGACTCCGGCGTGCTCGGCGATCAGCTGGGCCGCCAGATCGGACTCGGCGCCCACGGTGAATATGTCGTGATCGTGGCCGAGAACCTGCAGCGTCTCAACCAGCGCGCCATCGTGGCTGAGCACGATCAAGCTCTCGCGAGTCACCGTCAGTGGCCGTGGAAAGGCGCTCACAACCGAAGTGTCTCCAGAATCATGTATGCGTGAGATGTGCGCCAAGGCGATGTCTTCCAATGCCGACGGCCAAGCCTTCCGGCAGACCCGCAGACTGGCCCAACATGACGCAGAAGAGCGACACTGTCGCTACCCTTGGACGGATTCTGTGAATCTCGTCATGTCTCCCTTCGCGGGCCGGGAAGGGCTCCGGAGGCCCCCCGGGGCCGCCCGGGCGCAATGGCCCGCAAGCTCCGCAATCGACGCTTCGCGACCGCCTAGGCTGCCGGCGGCGGGCGGAAACCTCATCGGAGCGGACGCCGCTTTCTACTGGACACCTTGAGGGTGCGACGCCGCACCGGGCATGGTGTCAATCAATGTGTTTCACCGCAACCGGGAAGTGCGCAGCGGCGCTATCCTTCCCCTCCGGCACCGTCCACCGTCCAGCAAGGTCGTCCTCCGGCATGCTCGAAAAGCGATCCTCCCGCTCTCCCGGTCCCGCGCTGGTCACCGCGCTCCTCCTCCAGTTGCCAGCTCTTCTTCCGCTTCCGGCCCCGTCGGGCGTCATCGCAACCGCGGCCGCCGCCACGGCCGGGAGCGTGACGGGAGCTCAGAAGGATGCCGCCCTGGAATACCTCGCGGCCGTGGCCACGGGCGATCCCCAACAGGTGGCGTTCGCCATTCATCCCGACGACCTGCTGGCCTTGCGAACGAGGATCCTGACAGTGCTGCATGAGGAGGCGAAGCGCGGCGACAGCACCGTTCGCTCACGCCTCTTCGGTCAGGGCATGCCGCTGGCGGAAATCGAGCGGTTCACCAACACCGGCTTCTACGCAGTGCTGTCTGACAAGCTCTACCTCTCGGGCCGTGAGTACTCCGAGCTGGAGGGCCTGGCCGCGATCCCCGACAAGGCGGGCACCGTGGAGGTCGTGGTCAAGGGACGGCAACCCCGGGATCGCGGCAAGGTGCAGGTCGTCAACGTGGTCACGGTCAAGCCGTACGGCAAGGATTGGAAAGCCGCGCTGCCGAGTGAGATCCAGGCCCAGATCGACGATCTGATCGAGGGCCGGCGCATGGCCACCGCAACGGCACGGACGACGCTGGCGCCTCCAGGGAGCGCCGGCGGCTTGGGCGCTGGCGGTGGGGCGCGCCCCGGCAGCGGAACGTCCCCCGCCCAGCCGGGGATCCTCGATCTGCTGGCTGCCGCGGAGAAGGAGCTGTCGGAGGGCAAGTGCGATGACTACTACGGGAAACAGATGAGCCCGAACTTCCGCCGGGTCACGAGCAAGAAGGCGCTCGAGGCCTTGATCGCCGCCTGCCAGAACAGCCTGGGGACGCGCACGCTGCTGGTGTCGACGCTGCATATCGTGAAGGGGCTGGAGCCGCACTACGAGTACGAGGGGCAGCGGGCGGTCTACAACCTTGCCGGGCAGGGGCTGCCGTTCGAGGAGTTCGTGCTGGAGCTCGTGGACAAGCGCTGGTACGTCGCCGAGTAGCCAACTCGCGCTCCGAAGCGAAAGCCAAGGGCATAGGGTCTTTGCGGGCCCGCCGAGCCTCATTCCCGCGGCAGCAGGAACCTCGAGCCGTTGTGCGACAGGATGACGCCATCGGGGGTAATGCTCTCGACCTTGACGCCCTCGGGAAGGGAGTCTCCTTCGCGCAGCTTCTTCATGTTGATGAGCACGAACCGGTCTTCCGGCCGCGGCGCATAGGCATGCAGGTCGAGCCGCAGCTGCGGGACTCCCGAGCCGGGAGCCGTGCCCGCCTCCGAATAGAGCGGCACCCCGCTCTCCGTCGCGCGACGCACATGAAAACTGACGCCCGAGGACTGACTTGGCTCCCTGGCGGGCGCGTAGTCGTCCGGATCGACCTGTGCGGCGCCCGCGGCGGGAGCCGGTTGCGGCTCGACCCCCGCCGGGACGGGGCCGGCCGCCGCAGGGGTTGAAGCTGCCGGCGTTGAAGCTGCGGGGGTCGCGGCTGCCGGGATCGAAGGTGCCGGCGGAGCCTGAGCCGCCACCGTCGGTTGCGGCGGTGTGGTGGCGCCTGGGCCCGTGGATGCGGCCGGCGGGGCAGGTCCAGAAGGCGCGGGAGCGGTCAGGGCGGCAGCCGGCCCACTGGCTGCTGGCGTGTGGGAAGACCGCCTCAGGAGGGCCCACGCGACGATGACGAGGTTGACGCCCAGCAGTACGGCAAGGCCAATCGCCCAGTACGGCAGCTGGCTCCGGGGAGCCGCAACCTTGACCTCATAGAGGCCCGGACCGTTCTGCCGCTGGCGGTCGCTCTCAGATTTCTTCAGTGCATCGAGAATGAACGACATCGTTCAGCTGCCGTGAGTGCTTGCAACATACAGGAGCGGCGAGTCGGGCGGCGCGACGGCGGTGGCAAGCACGATCTGGGTCTGGACACCGGCGATGCCGTCCACCGCCAGGCGATGGTCGCGCTGGAAATCCCGCACCAGCTTGCCCAGGTCGGAATCGAACACATCGCTGACCGGGCCGTCGCTGTGCGCACCCTGCACGCGCTGCAGGCTTTGCCTGAGCCACCTGACGTCGTCGCCCCGCATGCCCTGCGAGAGCGACTTGACCTGTGTCGTGGCGGGACGCCAGAGCATCACGAAATCCCCCAGCCAGTAGCGCGACAGATCGGCGATTCCGACATCGATACCGGCGCCGCCGATCTCCAGATGCGCGTGCTCGTCGTCGAGGCCTTTCAGAACCACCTGATGCGAGCCGCCGGCGTCGTCGCTGAGCATCAGGATCGCAGGCCGGTTGTACAGGCGCAGCTGCCCGAACGAGCCGCGCTGCACGAGGCACTCCAGCCGCTGTTGGGTGGCCTGCGTGCACGGGTCGATTCCGCCGCGCACGTATTGAATTCCCCAGATCTTGAACAGCGTACCGAACGCGCTGTCGGTGTCGGTTTCCCCGGAGCTCTTCGCGAGCAGCTCCTTCATCGTCGGCGGCGCAGGAGAGGCGGATCCGGCCGCCGCGGATCCGGTCGCTGCGGATCCAGTCGCCGGCGCCGGTGCTGCAGCGTGCGTGGGCGGTGGGCCTGCCTGCTGCAGCGCGCCCGCCAGACGTGCAGCAATCGGCGATGTGGCCCTGGTGGCGGGATCGGCGGCGTCCGTCTTCCACGGCTCGAATTCCCATAGCGCTACGACAGCGAGCGCCAGCACGATCGCAGTCGCCCCGCTCGCCGCCCACGGCATCCAGTACGGCGCGAAGCGGCGCCCGAACACCTCCGCGGCGGCATGCCGCACCAGCTTGGACGTGACCCGATGCCGGTCCATCGAATAGGCACCGAGCAATGCGCGGTCGCAGATGATGTTGATGACGCGCGGCACGCCGACGGAGAGCCGATAGACCTCCCGCAGAGCCGGCCCCGTGAACACATCGTTGGTCGCGCCGGCAACCCGCAGGCGATGGCGAACGTAGGCGGCGGTCTCGTCGTTGGAGAGCGGATGAAGGTGGTAGCGGCCCGTGACCCGCTGGGCGAGCTGGCGCAACTCGTTGCGCCCGAGCAGCTCGCGCAGCTCCGGCTGGCCGATCAGGATGATCTGCAGGAGCTTCTGCGTGTTGGTTTCCAGATTGGTCAGGAGCCGTACCTGCTCCAGCACCTCGGGCGCGAGGTTCTGGGCCTCGTCCACCACCACCACCACCCGCCGGCCGCCGGCGTGGGCGCGCAGCAGGTACTGGTTGAGGATGTCCACGAGGTCCTTGCGGCTCTCCATCGCCGAGTCCGGCACTCCGATGCCCACCTCCTCGCAGATCGTCAGGAGAAACTCGGGAGCCGTCATGCGCGGATTGAGGATAAGCGCAATCTCGGCGTTCTTCGGCGTCTGTGCGAGAAGCGAGCGCACGACAGTGGTCTTGCCCGTACCGACCTCGCCGGTGAGCTGTATGAAACCGCCCGCCTCGTTGATGCCGTACAGCAGATGAGCGAGAGCTTCGGCGTGGCGCTCGCTCAAATACAGGTAGCGCGGATCCGGAGTGATCGCGAACGGCTTTTCGTTGAGGCCGAAAAACGAGGTGTACATCGAGGCTAAGGCTACTTGATCGTGTTGGCCCGGCGCAGCGCCCCGCTTCCGAAGCGAGCGCGCGCTTCATCCAGGGCCGCATCGAGCCGCGTCGTATGGGGCGGCGCGTCCTCGAACAGGCCGAGCTGCGCGGCCGGACTCAGGTCAGTCAAGACCACCCCCAGGAGCCGAAGTTTCGCTCCCTCGTTCTGCCCGAGCCAGCGGGCGAGCAGGCTCTGCGCGACATGCGCGATAGTACGCCCATCGTGTGTCGGCGGCGCAACGGTCCGTTGCCGGGTGAAGGTAGCGAAGTCATGGCGCCTGATCTTCACCCCGACGCAGCCGGTCATGAGCTTCCGGGAGCGCAGTCGTCCGCAGGCCAGGTCCGCGATGCGGGCCAATTGCGCCTCGAGCTGGCGCGGATCGGCCAGGTCGTGCGCGAAGGTGTCCTCCGCGCTCAGCGACTTCTCATCGACGTCCGGCAGCACCGGACGCTCGTCGATGCCCGCCGCCCGCTCGCGGATCCGGGCGGTGTACCTCCCGAACAACGGGCGCAGGAGCGCATCCGGCGCAGTCCGCAGCTGCAAGAAAGTGCGGATGCCGAGCGCCTCGACCTTGGCCCCCAGCTTGCGGCCAAGCCCCGGGAGCCGCCGGATCGGCAGCGGGTCCAGGACCTGAAGGACCGTCTGCGGCGTCACCACCGTGAGCCCGTCGGGCTTGTCGAGGTCCGAGGCGATCTTGGCCACCAGCTTGTTCGGCGCCACGCCCACGGAGGCAGTGAGGCCCGTCAGGTCGCGGATGCGGGACTTGATGCGCCGGGCGATCGTTACGGCGTCGCCCAGCAGATCCCGGCTCCCGGTGACGTCCAGGAAGGCCTCATCGAGGGACAGGCCCTGCACCAGGGGCGTCGCCTCATGGAACAGGCTGAAGATCTGCGCCGAGACTTCCTTGTAGCGCTGCATGCGCGGCTGGATGCAGACCGCCTGCGGGCAGAGCCGCAGCGCCGTTCCCATCGGCATTGCGGAATGGACTCCGAACCTGCGGACTTCGTAGTTGGCCGCGGCCACGACGCCGCGGCCACTCGTGCCGCCCACGATGACCGGCTTGCCGGCCAAAGTAGGGTCATCGCGCTGCTCCACCGACGCGTAGAACGCGTCCATATCGACGTGGAGAACGGCGCGACTCATACACGAAGAGACTCGGGGTGGGCTTGCCGCTCCGCGGAGTTTGCGCGGTGCCAACCCCGCGCTGTCTACCCTGCGGCGCCGACCCCGCGCGCTGCCTACTTTGTGACCGTGATGGTGATCTTCTTCGAGATCACCGGCGGATTGTGCGGCACGTGATTCTGGTCTCCGAGCACGAGCTGCAGGGTGTGCTTCCCGGGGGCCAGGGTCACGGTCGTTTCGGTCTGCCCCTTGCCGAAGTGCACGACCTTGTCCGGCACCGCAGGCAGTGGAGCGCTCAGGTCGGCAGGAACATCGGTATCGATGAACAGGTGATGATGGCCGGAGTTGTCGAACTTGACGCCCGCGGGCGCCACACCCATGCCCTTGAGGCCGAAGCGCACCGTCACCGGCCCCGAGACCTTCGCGCCATTCTGCGGGCTGATGATGTAGACCTCGGCGCCCGCGGGAGAGGAAGTCCGGTCCTGGGCCCAGGCAAGGGAGGTGATAAGAGCGAGGCAGGCAAAAACGACGCCTTTTGCCTGCCGGGCAGAAAGGGCCGCAGGCCACTTTCTGCAGGAGTGATGAGGCGCGGCGACGGCAATCATACGCATGGCGACTGTCTCCATTGTGTGTCGGCCGGGCGGCGGCCGCGGGGACAAGCTTAAGTCACTTAGGCTGTGCGGTGGGCGAACCTTTTGTTCAGACCGCCATTTCAAAGCGACAGCACGCTGTACAGGGAGGTAAACGCCAGCACGACGATCGCGCTGATCAGATACCAAGCCGGCCGCCGGCAACTCGTCAGGCAACATGCGCGCTCGGCCGCGCGGCAGCCTCCTCATCGGGCTGCGCCAGCGTGCCGAGCTCGTGTTGCGCGAAGTCATCGACGTGGATCAGCAGCATGCACTTGCGGTCGTACTCGCGCAGGGCGGCGGCCTCCGTTTCCGAGACGATGCCCACTGCGAGCGCCTGTTGTATCTGCCCGGGCAGGTCCAGGGCGGTGACGCGACCCGTCTTCACTCCGTCGACGCGGATGCGCTTCTCGATCGCCTCGACGCCCTCGGCGAGCAGCAGCGCTTCCTGCAGCAGGCCGAGCGGATTGGTCGGCTCGAGCGTCCAATAGATGTACTCGCACAGGCGCTCGCGCGCCTCGGTCGGAGTCGTCACGAGCTTCGCGACGGCACGCCCCAACCGGTCCCCGGGCGCAGAGTAGGCGCGCCCCCGGGTGAAGATGAATGCGCGCATCGCGCCGGCGAGAAAGCGGTTCGGGAAATTCCTGAGGAACCCGTGCATCTGCTCCTGGGCGTGATAGAGGAGGTTGCGGCACGCCCATTCGACTATCGGCAGGTCCTGCGCGGGCCGGCCCTGGTTCTCGTGATGCTTGAGCACCATCGAGGCCAGGTACATGCACGAGAGCACATCTCCCAGCCGCGCCGAGAGATTCTCCTTCTTCTTCAGGTACCCGCCGAGGGTGAGCATCGCGACGTCGACCGCGAACGCAAACGATGCGCTGAACCGGACGATGTGCTGGTAGTAGCGTGCGGTCGGCCCGTCTACGGGCACGGACGTGAAGCGGGCGTGCGTGAGTGCCATGATGAGCGAGCGCACGGAATTGGAGATCGTGAAACCGATGTGGCCGAACAGCGCACGGTCGAAATCGTCGACGCCCTGCGCCCGGTCCGGGTTGCGGGCCGCGGTCATCTCGCGCAGCACGAACGGATGGCAGCGCACGGCACCCTGGCCGAAAATGATGAGGCTGCGCGTGAGGAGATTGGCACCCTCCACGGTGATCGCCACCGGCAGCGCCTCGTAGCCGCGCGCGAGATAGTTCCTCGGTCCCAGGCAGATCCCCTTGCCGCCGTGCACGTCCATCGCGTCGTTCGCAACCTGCCGCCCCATTTCTGTCACGTGGTACTTGAGCATCGCGGACGGCACGGACGGCTTCTCGCCGCCGTCGATCGCGCCCGCGGTCACCGAGCGTGCGGCATCCATCGTGTAGGTGAGGCCGACCATGCGTGCGATCACCGCTTCCACGCCCTCGAATCTGCCGACCGGCATGTTGAACTGGCGCCGGATGCGTGCGTAGGCGCCCGTCGACCAGCTCGCCGCCTTCGCCCCTCCGGTCGCGTTCGAGGGAAGGGAGATGCAGCGCCCCACGGACAGCTGCTCAACCAGCATGCGCCAGCCGGCTCCCGCCATCTTCGTGCCCCCGATGATCACGTCGAGCGGAACGAAGACGTCCTTGCCCTGGATGGGGCCGTTCTGGAACGGAATGTTGATGGGGAAGTGCCGCCGTCCGATCGTCACGCCGGGGGTGTTGCGCGGGATCAGCGCGCACGTGATGCCGATGTCGGCCTTGCCGCCGAGCAGCTTGTCCGGGTCGAACATGCGGAAGGCAAGGCCGACGACGGTGGCGATCGGCGCCAGCGTGATGTAGCGCTTGTCGAAGTTCAGCCGCAGCCCGAGGACTTCCCGGCCCTGCCACATTCCGCGGCACACGACGCCCGTGTCGGGAATCGAGGCCGCATCGGAGCCCGCGCGCGGGCTCGTCAGCGCGAAGCAGGGAATCTCCTCGCCGCGCGCGAGGCGCGGCAGGTAGTAGTCCTTCTGCTCCTGCGTCCCATAGTGATTGAGCAGCTCGGCGGGGCCCAGCGAGTTGGGCACGGCCACCGTGGAGGAGGCGGTCGCGCTGCGGCTGGCGATCTTGCACAGCACACACGAGTGCGCGTATGCCGAGAATTCCAGGCCGCCGTACCTCTTCGGAATGATCATCGCGAAGAAGCCCTTCGACTTCAGGAACTCCCACACGTGCACGGGCAGGTCGCCGAGCTCGTGCGTGATGTGCCAGTCGTCGAGCATCCGGCACAGCTCCTCGCACGGCCCGTCGATGAAGCTCTGCTCTTCGGCGGACAGGCGCGGCGGCTTGGCTGCGAGCAGCTTCGACCACTTCGGCGCTCCCGTGAACAGCTCCCCGTCCCACCAGACGGTCCCCGCCTCCAGGGCCTCACGCTCCGTCTGCGACATCCTGGGCAGCAGTCTCAGGTAGGCCCGCATGAACGGGCGGGTGATGAGCAGCTTGCGCAGGGGTCGGACATTCAACAGCCACAGCGCGGCCAGCAGCACCCACAGGAACCCTTTCCACACTCCCGCAGGCGCGCCCTGCTCTCCCAAAATGGTGTAGGCGGCGAGTAGGACCGTGAACGTCGCGGTGAAGACGAGCAGCGACAGGCGCCGGTACGCGAGGAACAGGACTGCAGCGATGAAAATCAGCGTGATGACGCCGCCGACCTGGGTGACGGCGTAGACGGCGGCTGCGACGAGAAGAACGGTAATGATCGCGCCGAGCATGGACCCTCACTTCGTGCGCAGGCATTCGCCCGCCGGCGGGCGTTCACGCAACGGCTGCGACTATAACCGTGCGGGCAGCGCTGTCACAGCGCTCTGCGGGCCGGGCGGCCGCGCGGGCGGATTCGGCACTGCCGGCAGCTCAGCCGAGCAGCGCCTTCACTCCGTCACGCTCCTCGCGCAGCTCGGCATCGGTGGCATCCATGCGCTTGCGGCTGAACTCATCGACGCAGAGGCCCTGAACGATCTGGTACTCGCCGTTCGTGATCGTGACCGGGTAGGAGTAGACGACGCCTTCCTTGATGCCGTAGCTGCCATCCGCGGGCACGCCCATGCTGACCCAGTCTCCCGCCGCGGTGCCGTGCACCCAGGTGTGAATGTGATCGAGCGCGGCAGAGCCGGCCGATGCGGCGGACGAGGAGCCGCGTGCCTTGATTACCGCCGCGCCGCGCTGCTGCACGACAGGAATGAACGCCTCCTCGATCCACTTCTGATCGACGAGCGACTTCGCGGGCTTGCCCTCGACGGTGGTGTGGCTGATGTCGGGGTACTGGGTCGCAGAATGATTTCCCCAGATCGTCATCCTGCGGATGGCCGTGACGTGTGTGCCGGTTTTCGCCGCGAGTTGCGAGATCGCTCGGTTATGATCAAGCCGCGTCATCGCTGTGAAATTGCGTGGATTCAGATCCCTCGCATTGGCGCGCGCAATGAGGGCATTGGTGTTGGCAGGGTTGCCGACAACGAGCACCTTCACGTTGCGATCGGCAACCTCATTCAACGCCTTTCCCTGAGCGGAGAAAATCTGGGCGTTGGCCAGCAGCAGGTCCTTGCGCTCCATTCCGGGGCCGCGCGGCCGCGCGCCCACCAGCATCGCGGCATGGCAGTCGCGAAATGCAACCTTCGCATCGTCGGTCGCGACGATCCTGTTGAGCGTGGGAAACGCACAGTCGTTCAACTCCATCACCACGCCCTGCAGGCCGGCCAGCGCGGGAGTGATCTCGAGGAGATGCAGGTTCACCGGCTGGTCGGCGCCCAGCATCTGGCCGGAAGCCACCCGGAAGGCGAGGGCATACCCGATCTGGCCGGCGGCGCCGGTGATAGCGACATTCAAGGCTGGCTTCATGGCGTGCGCAGTTCCCGAAGGCAAAAAGGGCTGAAATTGTAGCTTCCCCGGGAGTCTGCCGCCCCTTTGAACCCGGTCCTTAGGGTCATCCCAGGGCCGCCCACCGCCCAAGAGAACTATTTGGGTGATATGCCTTGACACTCATGTAGTGTTGTAGTTATATATAACACCAAGGGAAGGGCATCGCATGGGGCGGTACCCCGACCCGAACCGAACCGAGGAGTAGAGGAACATGAACGCGTTGAACGGCACTGTGAAGTCTGTGGTTTGCGGCATTGCAGCAATGGTTATTACCGTCGGCATGAGCGTGAGCATGGTGCAGGCCACGGCCACTGACCCCTGGATATCGGCGCACGACGTCGCCGTTGCCCACGCGGCCGTTGCCAGCCTGTCAGTGCGGTCGGAGCATGCGTGGTTCGGCCAGCCGTCGCCGGCTGTTTTGGTAGATTAGTCCGCTAACCCTGAGTCACACCGACTTGAGGCCAATCGGAGCATCGATGGATCCGCAGTGGGACGACAGCCTGCC
>FTDY01001263.1_pt1 | contig 19807 bp, 16 predicted proteins | sample 1640031 | NCBI WGS metagenome assembly FTDY01 (sample SAMEA3914816, study PRJEB12502) | metagenome | biome: forest; material: soil | place: USA | collected 2011-09-16 | depth 0.3 m
ACCGCGAAGGAGTTCGTCCGCAAGCTCTACAAGAATGTGCCCGTGTTGGATACGGGCGCGCGCGGATCGACCACGACGTTCGTGCAACGCGGTATCGGCGATGTGCTGCTGGCGTGGGAGAACGAGGCTCTGCTGGCGATCAAGGAGCTGGGCCCGGACAAGGTGGAAATGGTAACGCCGAAGATCAGTATCCTCGCAGAGCCGCCGGTCGCGGTGGTCGACAAGGTGGTCCTGCGGCGCGGCACGCGCGAGGTCGCGCAGGAGTACCTCAAGTACCTCTACAGCAAGGAAGGCCAGGAGATCGTGGCGAAGAATTTCTACCGGCCGCGCGATGCGGAAGTGGCCGCGAAATACTCCGCGCAGTATCCGAAGCTTAAGCTCGTGACCATAGCCGATCTGGGCGGCTGGACGAAGAACCAGAAAGAGCATTTCGGCGACGGCGGAGTGTTCGACCAGATCTACGCACCGTAGCCCTGCAGGGCCAGTGGCTCCTCGCCGCGAGGAGCCGCTGGGTTGCGCAGAGCCGCGGCGTCTACTGCTATGGCTACTGCTGTTGCCCGCCGGGACGCGCCTTGCAGGTGCTGCGCCAGCCGCTCGGCGTGTGAGCGCAGCTCCTGCGCGGCGGTCGCTTCCCAGTGATCCGCCCGCAGCTGCGGGCCGACGTAGAAGATGTTCGCGGCGACACTGCCATCGGAGCCGATGAGAGCTCCGTTCGCTGCGGTGCGTAGGCCAAGTCCCAACGCGTCCGCGCAGGCCAGGCGCTGCGCGAGCAGCGAATGCATCAGGGGGTCGCGCGAGCGGTGCGGGTTGTATTCCGGTCCCGTGCAGTTGATCACCCGGTCCACCGTCAGCCTCGAGGACGAGGCGGCCCCCCGCTCCCGCCAGGTCACCTTGACCTTGTCTCCCGCCCGGTCGAAGGCGAGCAGCCGGCCCGCGTGGATGCGCAGGTTGCCGCGCAATCGCATGTGGTCGAGTTGCGCCAGCGTCTCGTGGGGCAAGCGGTGACGGTGGACATCCCAGTAGGGGCGGATGTGCCGCAGGAATCGTCGCCGTTCGCGCAGCGGCAGCCGGCTCCAGAGCGCGGGTGCGATGTTGCGCACAAACGTGACAGCCTCACGCCAGTCTCCGCCCTCGCGCTGCATTCTGTCTGCCAGCCGGCGCACCGACCGCATCAGCCTGCGAGCCGAGAACGAGGCTTCGCGCAGCAGGGTGCCGCTGTCTCCTTCGCACGCCGCGTGGCGGAACGCCGTCTGCGAGGGCGGCAGCAGCCCGTGCCTGGAGATCGCGTGAATGGTGACGTTGTCGTTGCAGTTGACCGAGGTCGCCGCGACGACGTCCGCCATCGTCAGGCCGGTGCCGATTATCAGCACCGTCTCGCCGGGCCGGCAGGACGAAGGGGCGGTCCACGGATCCTCGGAGTAGCGCGCGGAGCCCATCAGGCCTTCCAGGTTCGCGGGCGAGGCCGCAGCGGGATTTCCCAGCGCCAACACGACATCGTCGCCCGTGATTCTGCGCCCATCGGTCGTGTGAAGATGAACCGCACCGCCTTGCGAGTCTGTTTCGATCTCGACGACGTCGGCTCGCACACGCTCCAGCAGCACCCGGGGGCGCGCAGCGAGCTCGGCCGTGAGCAGCGTCGCTTCGAGATACTCTCCGTACAGGGCCCGGGGGAGAAAATCGTCGGCGGTCGCGTAAGGCATGCGGCGTTTCGCGAACGCGAGAAACTCGAGTGGCTCTGCGGGATTTGCCGACATGCGGCCCGCGGGCACATTCAGCAGGTACTTGTACTCGCGGTCCGCGTAAGCGATTCCGCGAGCGATGCGCCGGGTCCGCTCGATGAGGACAATCCTGGCCGGGCCCCAGTCGGGACGGCGGAGGAGGTTGGCAGCCACCGTGGTGCCGCTGAAGCCGCCTCCGACGATCACGATCGTGCGAGTTGAGGAGTTCAACGCGAGAGCTTCCTGTGCTTTGAACCGGCGATCAGCGTAGCGGATGGCCGATATCAAGCCGGTAGCGCCCCGGTGACATCTGAGGATTGATTGCAGCGCAGGTCCGCAGCAGGTCCGCGGCAAAGGCTTGGCCGTTGCGCGCTAGTCGACGACGAGCTTGTAACCGGCGCCGGAGGCGGTCTGCAGAAGCTGCGGAAGCGCGGGATCGGCCTCGATTTTCTGGCGCAGCCGATGCACGAGCTGCTTCAGGAGCTGACGGTCGCCGGAGTTGCGGTGGCCCCAGACCTGGATGAGCAGCCGATCGGAGCTGACGGTATGGCCGGCGTTCGCGAGCAGCATCTGCAGCAGGCGCAGCTCAAGCTTCGTGAGGCGCACCGGCTCGCCGTTCGCGATCTTCACCGTGTGCTCTTCCATGTCGAGCGTGACGCGTCCGAGAGCGAGCGGTGCCGCATTCTCCATGCCGGCGCGGCGCAGAAGCGCTTTGATGCGCGCCAGCAGAGTGCGGGGACTGAAGGGCTTCGTCAGGTAGTCGTCCGCGCCCAGCTCGAGAGCCCGCACCAGATCCTCCTCTTCGCCACGAACCGTCAGCATGATCACGGGGACGCGCGAGCGCTTGCGGATCGCCTCGCACACCTGGAATCCGCTCGCGCCCGGCATGTTGATGTCGAGGACCACGAGATCCGGGGATTCCTCCTCGAACATCTTCAGCGCACCGGGCCCGTCCCCGGCCTTCAGCACGAGGTAGCCCGCCTGGCCGAGGGTGAATCCGATCAGCTCACGCAGATCGCGGTCATCGTCCGCGGCCAGAATCTTCATGCGGCCGTCTCTCCAGGCAGTGTCATGACAAATCTCGTCCTTCCCTGTTCCGTGCGCGTGAGCACGATCGTCCCGGCGTGCCGGTCTATGATGGACTTGACGATCCACAGTCCGAGTCCGAGCCCACCGGGCTCCGGCTCTTCCTCGGTGCCTCTGCGGAAGCGCGCGAAGATGACGTCGGTATCCGCCGCCGAGGGACCGGGGCCTTCATCCTCGACCCAGGCGACCACGGCCGCGCCCTCCGCCCGCGCTCCGATCCGCACTGTACTGCCTTCGGGTGCGAACTTGTTCGCGTTGGCGAGCAGATTGACGAAGACCTGGGTCAGGCGGTGCATGTCGCCCTCGATCAGCGGCAGCGATTCCGGCAGGTCCACGTCGATCTGCTGGCGCCGCAGATCCAGGAGCGAGCCGACCAGCGCCCGCGCGTCCTCGACGATCTCGCGCAGCTCCACGCTCTGGCGGCGGATGCTGAGCTGTCCCGACTCGATGCGCACGCTCTCCAGGAGGTTGTCGATGAGTCGCGTGAGCCGCAGCGTGCCCCGCTCCAGCGACCTCACGAGCTCCATGCGCTGCTCCGGGCTCATCGTCGGCATTCCCTCGAGCAGCAGCTCGATCGAGGCAAGCTGTGCGGCGAGCGGGGTGCGGAACTCGTGCGAGATGTTGGCCAGCACGGAATCGCGCGCGCGGCGCACGCCTTCCAGCTCGGTCTCATCCCGGATCACCTGCACCTGCAGGCCCTCGACCATGCTGGAGCTGGTGATCACCGCAATGCGCGGCTCCGCCTCCGACACCTGCAGCCGCTCGACGGCCTTGGCGCTGCCGTCGACCCTGGCATGCAGAATAGGGCACTGGGTCTCGCAGGGACGGGTGCCATTCTCGTTGCAGGGCTTGAGTACGTCTCCGCAGAAGCGGCCCACCGCCTCCGCGGGCCGCACCCCGAGAAGGCGCGCGGCCTGCGGGTTCAGGTAACGGATCGTGCGGCTCTTGTCGACCGCGTAAACGCCTTCGACGATCCCGCTGAGCACAGCCTGCGCTTCGCCCTCGCTGCGCCGCAGAGCGCCCGTCAGGTCCACCAGGTTGCGGCGCATGTCCTCCATCGTACGCGCCAGGGCGCCGACCTCGGCAGCTCCGCCCACGGGAATGGATGTCGAGAAATCCCCCTGTCCAAGCCGCACGGCGGCGCCCGTCAGCGCCTTGACGGGGCCGGCGATGAACTCGCTCAGGATCACTCCCGCAAACACGGCGAGCGCTGCGAGAATCAGGGTCGTGACCAGCAGCTTGCGGATCAGGCGACCCGCGGAGCTGTCGATGGTGTCGGTGGGGAGCAGCGCCTCGATGAGCGCGATGGCCTCGCCCGTTGAGGCGAACACCGGCACGGTCGAGGCGTACTGGCCCTTTGAGACGATGCGCTGCACGGCCGAGCGGCCATCGGCCAGCGCGGCCGAGTACAGCGGCGTGTAGGCGTTGACCGGATCGTTCGTGAACGAGCGATAGTCGATGAGCCGGATTTCCAGGCCCACGCGCTGGCTGAGCGTCCTGGCCAGCTTCTCGCTCAACAGGAGCACCGCGTAGACGCGCGTGCCCTCCGAATCGCCGAGGTTGACATAGGAGCCGAGAATGGGCGTGCGCACGTTCGTCGGCAGGGCCAGAAAGGTCGCGCCTTGCTCGGTGCTCGACGTGACGATCGATTCCCAATCGAGGGTCGGTCCGCTCTGCGCGACTATCTGCGTGCCGGTGACCACTGCACACGCATCGACGTTCGCGGCGTCGCAGGATCGCCGCAGCAGGGGCGGGATCGCATCGGTGCGCCCCTCGGTCAACAGCCGCTGCAGCGTCGGGCGATCCGCGAGCGAGCGCAGGGAGGTGACCTCGTCTTCGCCCATGCGCCGCAGCTCTTCGCGCGCCATGGCGCTGGCGAGCTGTGCCCGCGCCTTGCCCTGATCGTCGGCCTGATCGTGCAGCATGCCGACGGCGGACCAGGAAATGCCTCCGCCCACGACCAGCACGATGGCGACGTGGACGGCGACCAGCCACCACCCGAGGCTGGTCTTGCCCGGTTCGGGCCAGAGCTTCTGCCACAAGGCTCTGATGCGCTCCAGCATCTGCATCACCGGCGCCGGTAGCCCGTGCGCTCCACGAGCGTCTTGACCACGAGCGTCAGCACCGCAAGCAGCGTCAGGAGGGAGGCAACCGCAAACGCACCGACGAAGTTGTACTCGTTGTACAGGATCTCGATGTGCAGCGGCATCGTGTTGGTCAGGCCGCGGATATGGCCGGAGACGACCGACACGGCGCCGAACTCGCCCATCGCCCGGGCGTTGCACAGGATCACCCCATACACCAGGCCCCAGCGGACCTTGGGGAGGGTGACGCGGAAAAAGGTCATCCAGCCGCCGGCGCCGAGAGTGATGGCGGCCTCCTCTTCGTCGTTGCCGAGCTGCTGCATGAGGGGGATGAGCTCGCGGGCCACGTAGGGGAAGGTCACGAACATGGTCGCGAGCATGATACCCGGCAGCGCGAAGATGATGCTGATGTTGTGGTCCTGTAGCCAGGTGCCGAACCACCCGTGCAGGCCGAACAGCAGCACGTAGATCATGCCCGAGATGACCGGCGAGACCGCCAGCGGCAGATCGATGAGGGTGATGAGAAAGCTCTTGCCGTGGAATTCGAACTTCGCGATCGCCCAGGCCGCGGACAGGCCGAAGACCGTATTGATGGGGACGACGACGAGCGCCGTGGTGAGGGTCAGCCGGATCGCCGATGCCGTGTCGGGGTCCGCGAAGCTCTTCAGATAAGCGCGCACGCCCTTCTCCAGCGCCATGAAGAACACGGTCGCCAAAGGGGCGAACAGCAGGGCGGCCAGGAACAGCAGGGACAGGGTGACGAAGGTCCAGCGGATGATGGAGCTCGCGATCGTGTCGCGGCCCGGCCGCGAAGCCAGGTCGTCCTGGAGCGTGGCTTGATTCGAGCCGGCCATCAGCGGGCCGCCTGCACTACGCGGCGGCGTCCCCAGGCCTGCAGCAGGTTGATCGCGAGCAGCACCACGAAGGAGATCACGAGCATGACGAAGCCCAGCGCCGCGGCGCCCTTGTAGTCGAACTCCTCGAGGCGGATGACGATGAGGAGGGGAGTGATCTCCGTCTTCATGGGGAGATTCCCCGCGATGAAGATCACCGAGCCGTATTCGCCCACCGCGCGTGCAAACGCCAGCGTGAACCCGGTCAGGAGCGCGGGCAGCACGGTTGGAAAGATGATCCGACGGAACACGTAGAACCGCCCCGCGCCCAGGGTCTCCGCGGCGTCTTCGAGATCGCGCTGCACCTCCAGCAGGGCCGGCTGCATGGAGCGCACGGCGAAGGGCATGCCGATCAGCGTGAGTGCGACGGTCACGCCGATCCAGGTATAGGCCACCTTGATGCCGAAGGGCTCCAGGTACTTCCCTATCCAGCCGTTTTCGGCAAACACGGTCGTGAGGGCGATGCCCGAGACCGCGGTCGGGAGCGCAAACGGCATGTCGATGAGCGCATCGATGAGCTTGCGTCCGGGAAACTCGTACCTCACCAGCGTCCAGGCGATGATGAATCCGAACACGAGGTTGATCGAGGCCGCAAGGAAGGAGGCGCCGAACGACAGGCGGTACGATCCAATGGCCCTCGGACTCAACACCAGGCGCACGAAGTCATGCCAGGTCATCGAGGTGGCCATGAGCACCAGGGCCGCGAGCGGAATCAGCACGATGGCGCACAGGAAGAACGTCGTGAACCCGAACGTCAGCCCGAAGCCGGGCAATACGCTTGGTTGCTTGAGGCTCACGGGCTCGACCCGTCCGGCTCGCGATGCACGATGAGCACCGGCCAGCGGGCGGCGGACAGCAGTGATCCGAAGCGCTCCGCGATCCCCGCGACCTCGCAGACGCCCAGGATCAGCATCTGACCGGCCGACTCGGCAAGCTGCCGCGCCAGCTCGTTCGCAACGTCGCCGAAGCGCAGCTCGGTGCGCATCTCCAGGCCGTGGACCGCCTGGGCTTCCGAGCGTGCGTCCAGCAGCGCGCGTACGCCGTGCGGCCGCTGGGCCTCGGGAGTGCGGTCGGGAAGAATCCCGACATAGATCGCTTCCGCCGACACATGCCGCAGCACGCTTGCAGAACCCGCGAGCGTCGCCCGCCGTACGGCTTCGTCTGCCCAGTGAATCAGCACGCGCTGCGGCGGGGAGGCGTTCTGCGGCAGAACCAACACCTCATCGGCGCCACGCTGCAGCAGCCATTCGGTCTGCTGCGCCACTTCCGGCTCGGAGGCGATGACCGTCGTACCGGCGAATCCCGCTCCGGCTTCGCATGCAGCTCCCGGCACTCCGAACTTCGGCTCCACGCGCGCGGAGATCCGCGTCTTCATGCGCGATGCGAGCTCCACCAGAAGCGGATGGCGACTCAGCACCTCTACCTGAACTTCCGTCTGCGCGCATGCGGTGAAGCTCGACAGGGGTGTCGGCAGGATGTGGATGCGCCGCACGCCGATGGCAACGGACTGTCCTGGGACGACCTGGAAGGCTCTCTGCTCATGCAAGGTGCGCGTGACGTCCAGAAGCGCGGCCCCGGATCCGTTGCTGTTGGCAAGCGGCGCGGCTTCGGTGCCGTCGTCCATGCGTATGCGCATGCGCTCGAGCGCGCCGGTGAACAGGACCTCTTCGACGGAGCCGCGCGCAAGGTACAGTGCACTCAACTCCTCGCGCGTCGGCGCGACCTCGATCTCCTCAGGCCGCACGACGGCGACGACCTCGTGCTCGCGGCTCGCGTGCGCTGCCCCTGCCGACTGCGCGTTGACCGCAGTCTTTCCAAAGCGGACCCCGTCTTTCGTCTGCCGCGCCAGAATCAGATTCGCGGCGCCCAGGAATGTCGCGACGAAGCGCGTCGCGGGGCGCGTATAGAGCTCGTGCGGCTCGTCAATCTCGAGCAGCCGCCCGAGATTCATGACCCCGATGCGGTCGGCCATCGCGAACGCTTCCTCCTGGTCATGCGTCACGAGCACCGTCGTGATGCCGAGCTCGCGCTGGACCTGGCGGATGGTGCGGCGCAACTCCTCGCGGATCTTTGCATCGAGCGCGCCGAAGGGCTCATCGAGCAGCAGTACCTCCGGCTTGTGCGCGAGCGCGCGCGCGACCGCGACGCGCTGCTGCTGTCCTCCCGAGAGCTGCGCAGGCAGCCGGTTGTCCATTCCTTCCAGAGCGACCAGTCGCAGAAGCTCCTGGCGCCGCTTCCTACGTTCAGAGGCCTTCATGCGCCGCACGCGCAACGCGAACTCGATGTTCTCGGCCACCGTCATGTGACGGAACAGCGCGTAGTTCTGGAACACCAGCCCCACGCCGCGCTCGCGGGGCGAAATGTGCGTGACGTCGCGGCCGTGCAGAGAGATGCGCCCGTGATCCACGCCCGACAGCCCTGCGATGGCGCGCAACAGCGTGCTCTTCCCGCTGCCACTGGGACCCAGGAGGACGAAAAACTCGCCGTCGCCGATGTCGAGGGAGACATCGTTGACCACGGGCACGCCCTGATACCGTTTGGTGACCTGGTCGAGAGTGATGGACATGTGGCTGGGAGTCGCTCGCCGTAAGGGTAAAAGGACTGCATGCTACCGGCCAGCAGGCCGGGACGTCAGTGTCCGGCCGGTGACAGGGCGGTAACAATAAGGTTACGCGGCGGCGGGACCGCCTACAGATTGATTATCAGGTCAGATCGAACGGGTATCAGAGGATCAGCAGCACGCCGTCGCATTCCTTCAGGCGCCTCACCAGCGCCTCGACCTGCTCGCGGCTCTCGGCGACCAGCCCATAGGAGATCGACAGGAAGTTGCCGTTCTCGCTCAGCCGCTCGGTGACCCGGTCGGGATCGAGCGTCGGCACATGCTCCAGCATGATGGCGTGCACGCGGGCGCGAAACTCGTCCGAGGGGCGGCCCACCACCTTGATGGGGTAGTCGGTCGGAAACACGAGCAGCTCGCCGGCTCCCGATGGGGAATCGTCGCTGCTCACCACGGCTGGCCCGCAACCTCGGATTTGTAGCGCTGCAGCTCATCGAACAGGCGCCGCCATAGCGGTCCCGGCTTGCCCGAGCCGACGGGCTTGCCATCCAGGCGGGTCACCGGCTGCACCTCGCGGGTGGCTGCCGACAGCAGGATCTCATCCGCTGACCGCAGCTCCGCCTCGCTCACGGGCAAGGATCGAAATGGGATTCCCGCCCGCTCGGCCATCAGCTCCACGACGCCACGCGTGGTCCCCGGCAGGATCTTCCTGGAGTTGGGCGGCGACCGCAGCTCGCCGTCGGTGACGACATGAACGGCCGAGGCGGAGCCCTCGAGAAGCTCCCCGTCACGCAAGAGGATGGTTTCCGCAGCATCGGCGTCGACCGAGAGCTGCCGTAGAAGCACATTCGCAAGCAGGGAAATGGACTTGATGTCGCAGCGTGCCCAACGGGTGTCCGTCGTGCTCACGCAGGTGAGGCCGCTCTCCAGCATTGCGGCACTCGAAGCCGGAAGCGGCGAACAGAACGCGAACACCGTGCGCGGGATGTCCGGCAGGGGCGCGTGCGTGCGTCCACGCTCCGCGCCACGCGTCACCTGCCAATAGATGTACTGGTCCGCCGTGCCGTTGTGCGCAATCAGCGTTCCGATGATGTTGCGCCATTCATCGCGCGTATGCGGATCCCGCATGCGGATTTCGCCGAGGCTTCGGGTCAGGCGCTCGCAGTGCGCCGCGAAGCGGAACGGCCGGCCGGCATACACCGGCATGAGCTCGTAGACCCCATCCGCGTACAGAAAGCCGCGGTCCATGGGTGAGATGCGCGCTTCCTCCAAGGGCAGGAAGGCTCCATTCAGGTAACAGATCGGAAATGGCTCGGCCAACTGCGGTCTCCGCTGCTGCGCTGGAGTGCGGCGCTACTTGAACCACAACGCGACGTCGTCGCTCATGCGTGTCCACAGGCCGCCTTCAGGCACGGCTGCAAACGGCACGAGCGGGGTTTGCGCAATGACTTCACCATTCGCGTCGCTGACGGTCAGCTCGCCCACCTGCTTGTTGGCGACGAGCGGCGCGATCAGCGGTTCCTTCAGCACGTGCGCGGCCGTCTTGATCGCGCCCGTCTGACCGCGGGCAACGGTGACGTAAATGTCGCTCGGTGTGCCGATCGTCGCGAACTCTGCGGCAGACTTGTAGACGCGGGGCTTCAACACCGGATCGCCCGCGCTCTTGACCTTCGTCGTCTCGTAGAACGTGTAGCCATAGTTGAGCAGCGCTTCGCTCGCATCCTCACGGGCCTTGATGGACGGCGATCCCAGCACGACGGAGATCAGACGCATGCCGTCGCGGTTGGCGCCCGTGACGAGGCAATAGCCGGCGCTGTCGGTGTGGCCGGTCTTCATGCCGTCCACGCTCGGATCGCGCTCGAGCAGTCCATTTCGGTTCTGCTGCTTGATGTTGTTCCAGACGTACTCGCGGATGCTGAACCACTTGTACATCTCGGGAAACTCACGCACGAGAGCGTTGGCGAGCACGGTCATGTCGCGCGCTGTCGTGTAGTGATCGGTCACGGGGAGGCCATCGGCATTCACGAAATGGGTCGACTTCATGCCGAGGCGCTTCGCGTACTCGTTCATGATCTGCGCAAAGGCCGGCTCGGTACCCCCGACCTTCTCAGCCAGAGCGATGGAGGCGTCGTTGCCGGACTGGACGATCATTCCCTTGAGCAGCACTTCTGCGGGAATCTGCGTGCCGACCTGGACGAACGTGCGGGAGCCTTCCGACCGCCAGGCGTGCTCGCTGATGGTCACCGGATCGGTGAGCTTCAGCCGCCCTTCCTGCAGCGCCTTGAAGACGACGTAGGACGTCATGAGCTTCGTGAGGCTCGCCGGCTCCATGCGGTCGTCGGCGTGCTCCTGTGCGAGCACGCGTCCGCTGAAGTGGTCCACCAGGATGTAGGCACGGGCGGCGACGTCGGGCGGCTTCGGGATCGGCGCGGCGGCGCGGGCAGCGGCGAAAGTCATCAGCGAAACGGCAGCGACCAGCAAAGCTGAACAGGACGAGCGAAACATCCGTGGAAATCCCCCGAAGAACCGACGTGGTTGGGCCGATGGAATGTCAGGAAGGTGGGAATACTATCTCAACGGCCGAATTCATGGTTTGACGGACCGCACGCTGCGCTGGCCGCTGGTTCGACCGTTGCGCGAGCCGGCGCGGTCGGGCGCTCGAAGGACTTCCGCAAGGCGGCGCGCTCGGCCGATTGACCGACTATGCGCGGACGGCGCGGACCGTGCGCGCCGCGAGGCTGGCGATGACGGCCACGAGCTCCGCCGGATCGACGGGCTTGCTGATGTGCGTCTGGTACCCGGCCAGAAGTGCGCGCTTGCGATCCTCTGCGCGGGCGAGGGCGGTGAGAGCGACGGCGGGAATGCGTCCGGCACTGCCCGGAAGCGCGCGGACCTTGCGGATCAGGTCGTATCCATCCTCGTCCGGCATGCCGATGTCGCTGATGACGACGCTCAGCGCGCTTTCGCCGTCCATGAGGGCAAGCGCCTCGAGCGCAGAGGCCACTGTCACGACGTCGGCCCCACGCTCCTCGAGAACGCGTTGGGCGAGCGCCCTGGCGTCCGGCTCGTCATCGACGACGAGGATCCGCAAGCCGCTGAGCTCCAGCTCGTCGACGTTCTGGGGTCGGTCGGCCTTGAACGCGGTCACGAGTCCAAAAGGCTGCGCGATCGCCAGTGGCAGCCGCACAGTGAATCGGGCGCCCTGGCCCTCCCCGTCGCTGTGCACGTCCACCGAGCCTCCGTGCATTTCCACGAGGCTCTTGACGATCGACAGGCCGAGCCCCAGCCCGCCGTGCCGCCGGGTTGTCGAGGCGTCCGCTTGCCTGAAACGATCGAAGACGTATGGCAGGAACTCCGCGCGGATGCCTTGGCCGGTGTCGCTCACGACCACCTCCACCTGTGCGTCCACCTGCCGGAGCACGACATCCACTCGGCCATCGCGCGGCGTGAACTTGATTGCATTCGTCAGCAGGTTCCAGACGATCTGCTGCAGGCGTCCGGCGTCGCTGTTGACCATCCCGGTGGAATCGACATGCGCGCGCAGCTCGATGGCCTTGGCCTCCGCGGCGGGCCTGATCGAGGCGAGGGCCGCCTTCACCATGGCAGCCGGGTCGATGAGCTGCAGGTCGATGCGCAGCTTGCCGGACAGGATCCGGCTCATGTCGAGCAGATCCTCGACCATCTGGGCCTGCACCTTGGCGTTCCTCTCGATGACCTCCATCCCTTGCGCCACCGAGGCGGGCCTGCGGTCGGTGCGCAGGATGCTCGCCCAGCCGACGATGGCGTTGAGGGGAGTGCGCAGTTCGTGGCTCAGCGTGGCCACGAACTCGTCCTTGAGCCGGGTGGCGCGCTCTGCATCGGCTCGCGCCGTACGTTCGCTCACCAGCAGGGCCTCGCGATACTTCTCGACCCGGCGGCGCTCGGCGACCTCGGTCTCGAGCTGGCGGCGGCGCTCGTCGAAGCGCCGGCTGATCACGATGGCCGAACCCACGAATATCAGGCTGAGCAGGATCGTACCCACCAGCACGCCCTCGCTCGCGATCCGCGCCTCGTGCTCCTCCTGGCGACGGGTCTCGAGCAGGTGCCGCTGCACTGCATCAAGATCGGCCGAATAGCGCCGAAATGCGCTCAGCAGCTGGTTGCCCGCGCCTTCGGCCATGTGCTGGAGAGTCGCGCGGTCGCCGGTCTGGATGCCGTGAACCGTTTTCTGCAGATCGTCCAGTTGCGAGCTCGCGAGTCTGGCAAGCGCGGCCATGGGTGTCTCGGTGGTCGGCTCGTTGGCGCAGAGCCGGCGCAACTCACTGACCGCCAACCGGATCTGCGCGATGGCGGCGTCGTATTGCGTGAGGTATGAGGGGTCGCGCGTCAGCAGGAATCCGCGCTGATTGGTCTCCGAGTCCGTCAGAGCGCCATCAAGGTCGTCCAGCGTCTGCAGGACGTCGTACGAGCGCTGCACGCGGGCGCTGGAGTCGGCAAGCGCCGACAGTTCCGTATAGCTCACGAAGCCAATCGCCAGAATCGCGCTCAGCGTTCCGACGAATGCGAGTGCCCAGAATATTCGACGGTGCGGGGTGGGCACGATGTTGCCTCGGTGCTTAGGTCCTCAGTCGTTGGCAAGCCGTGCGCTGGGGAAGCCGACCGCGGCAAGCCGCGCGGCGAGCTGGTCGAATTCGGCAACGCTGGTCACTGGGCCGACACGCACTCTAAAGAGGCGCTCGCCGCTCCCCTCAACGGGCATGCGCACGAAAGCAGTGGCGAGACCGGCCGCATGAAGGCGTTCGACCGCGCGCGTGGCGTTCCGTTCGTCCGAAAATGCGCCTACCTGCAGATATAGCGTGGGCGGCGGGGCTTCGGAAGAGCGAGTCAGGTCGTCCGGCTCGCCGGGACTGAGCGCGCGCACCTCGACCAGCGTCGTGCCGTCACGCAGCATGTCGAGCTTCGCTGCCGCCGTATAGGACAGATCGATCAGACGATTGGCAACAAAGGGGCCGCGATCGTTGATTCTGACCACGATGCTGCGGCCATTCCTCAAGTTCGTTACACGTGCGTACGTCGGCAGAGGCAGCGTCTTGTGCGCCGCTGTCATTCCATACATGTCGTAGGACTCGCCGTTGGAGGTGCGTTCGCCGTGAAACGTGGGCCCATACCAGGATGCCACTCCTCGCTCCAGGTACCCCTCAGCCGAGCCGAGAACGAAATAGCGTTTCCCGAGCACGTCGTAGAACGGCGGGTTGCCGTGCGCACTGCGCGGCTCCGGTTTTGGCGTGGCGTCCGGGATCGACAAGATGTTCGTCGGCGGCGGCGGAACGGGTTGCAGCACAGGCGGCGGAAGGGGTTCCGCCCGCGGCGGTGGAACACCGGAGCACGCCGCCAGCAGCATTGCGCACACGCTCACCGCAGACAGGGCGTGTGCGCGCATGAGCTTGCGGCTGATGTTGCTCACTGAGCCGGACCGCTTTGCGGCGCTGCGCCGTGAACGCGCTGCACGATGGCCTGCGCCAGATCGCTCACCGCCATGGCATAGCGGGCGCTGTGGTTATAGCGGGTGATCACATAGAAGTTCTGGAATCCCACGCGATAGGCCGGGCCGTCCTTTTCCTCTGCCGACACGAGTACGGCCGGAGTCGACGCGGGCTGCGGCTCGCCGATCCGTACGCCTTTCAGGTTCAGGCTGTCGAGGGTCTCGTTGAGCTCCAGATTGCGCGGATCGAACTGGAAGGCCGGATCCGGGTCGAGCGCGGCGGCGGCCACGACGGGACCGCCGGACACCCAGCCGTAGGCGGCGAAGTAGTTCGCGACGCTGGCGAACACATCGTCCCAGTCCGTCCACAGGTTGCGCCTCCGATCCGTGTCGGCATCCACCGCATAGCGCCGATAGTTCGAGGGCATGAATTGTGGTGCGCCCATGGCTCCCGTGTACGAGCCCAGGACCGTCGCAGGGTCGATCTTCTCCTCGCGCGCCAGCAGCAGGAACTGCTCCAGCTCGGAGCGGAAGTATTCCTGGCGCGGCGGGTAGTCGAATGCCAGCGTCATCAGCGCATCGATCACGCGGTCGTGTCCCGTCACGCGGCCGTAGTTGGTCTCGGCCCCGAGAATCGCGACGACGTATTCCGGTGCAACCCCGCGTTCGGCGCAGATCCTCTCCAGCGCCTCGCGATGCTCGCTCCAGAACTGCACGCCGTCGGCGACCCGTTTGTCGTTCACGAAGCGCTCGCGGTACTCCCACCATTGCAGGACACGCTCCGCCGGCTTGGTGACCCGCTCGATGATCCTCGGTTGCGACTCGCCCTTGGCGAGCAGCGCGACAACGTACTTGCGGTCCAGCGAGTCGCGGGCCGTGACCTCGTCGATGAAGCTCACGATCTCGGGCCGCGACAGGTCGAACCGCTGCGCCGGTACCGGCGCCAATGCGGGTTGCGCACCTGCGGGAGCGAGGCCCAGCACGCACAGGAGAATCGAGTACCGGAATGTGCTCAAGAACTGACGAGTCTTCGGTGCGAGTAGAGCGCCATCAGAATCCCGAAGCCCGCCAGCAGGGTCACGACGGAAGTGCCCCCGTAGCTGACGAGCGGCAGCGGCACGCCGACGACCGGCAACAGCCCGGTCACCATGCCGGCATTGATGAAGACATACACGAAGAAGGTGAGAGCGAGGCTTCCAGCGAGCAGCCGTGCGAACGTGTCCTGCGTCTGCATCGCAAGGTAGAGCGCTCGCGCCACGACGAACAGGTACAGCAGCAGCAGCAGGGCCTGTCCGAGCAGCCCGAACTCCTCGCCGATCACGGCGAAGATGAAATCCGTGGAGCGCTCGGGAAGGAACTCGAGCTGCGCCTGGCTGCCGTTCATCCAGCCCTTGCCGAACACGCCGCCCGAGCCGATCGCGATCTGCGACTGGATGATGTGGTAGCCGGCCCCGAGCGGATCGGTCTGTGGGTCCAGGAAAGTGAGCACGCGCTTGCGCTGGTAGTCGTGCATGAAGCTCCAGCCGAACCAGGCGCCTAGCGCTCCGAGTCCGGCGAACACTGCCATCACCCGCACCGGCAGGCCGGCCATGACGATGACGAGAACGCCGGCGATCGCGATCAGCGCCGCCGTGCCCAGATCGGGCTGCACCGCCACCAGGCCCACGGGCAGCAGGATGACGCCGCCGAGTACGAACAGAGAGGTCCATCGCGGCGGCAGCGGCCGCTCGTGCAGGTACCACGCACAGATCATCGGCACGGCGAGCTTCATCAGCTCCGACGGCTGGAACTTGACGATTCCCAGGTCCAGCCAGCGTTGCGCGCCTTTGCCGATGTAGCCGATGCCGTCGACCACGACGAGCAGGAGCATGCCGATGGCGAACAGCCAGGGCGCGGAGCGCCGCAGGAAGTTGGGATTGACGCGCGCGAGCACCAACATTGCGGCGGTCCCCAGGATGATGCGCACGACGGTGCGCCACACCGTGGCGATGTTCTGTCCCGAGGCGCTGTACAGCACGACCAGCCCGAAAGCTGCGATCAGCCCGAGCCCGATCACGAGCGGCCCGTCGATCTTGAGCGCAAACAACATGCGCGCCGTGCCGGTGAGCGTACGGCGTGCGCGCGATTCGGAGGTGATTTCCTCGTAGATCATGAGCCGGGCGCTGCGGGCACTGCGACCGCGGAATCTGCAGGCTTGAGCTTTCCATCCGGTCCGAGCAGATACGCATCGAGAAGCTTGCGCGCAATCGGCGCGGCCGCCGTGGCTCCAAAGCCGGCGTTCTCGACGAGTACCGACACCGCAATCCGCGGCGCTTCGGCCGGCGCGAAGGCGATGAACCAAGCATGATCGCGGAGGCGCTCATCCACGGTCTTCTCGTTGTATTTCTCGGTCTGCGAGACGGTGTAGACCTGGGCGGTGCCGGTTTTGCCGGCGAACGGATAGGCGGCTCCGATACCGATGGCGTGCGCCGTGCCGTGCGTGACTGCTCCCACCATCCCGTTGATCACGAGCTGCCATTGCTCGGCGGTAGCGGTCGTGATCCGGCCCTGCACGACAGCGGGAATCGGCGACACCTTCCCCGCCCCCGTGTCGCGCAGTCCGGTGACGAGTCGCGGCCGCCACTCGATTCCGCGGGAGGCCAGGACGGAGGCGTAGTGCGCCACCTGCAGGGGAGTGGCGCTGAGGTATCCCTGGCCTATGCCCAGGTTGACCGTCTCACCGGGAAACCACACCTTGTCCGCGGGGTGCGCGAAGGCCTTGGCCTTCCATTCCTTGGAAGGCAGCAGTCCCGGCTTCTCCCCGGCGATGTCGACGCCGGTGAGCTGGCCGAAGCCGAAAGGCGCCATGAACTGGGCGATGCGGTCGATGCCCAGCAGGTCCGCGACGCCGTAGAAGTAGACGTCGCAGGAGTGGGCGATCGCTTCCTCCAGATTCAGGTAGCCGTGCGGCTTCTCCTTGTTGGGCTCGCGATAGCGGTGGGCGCTGCCCGGCAGATAGAAATAGCCGGGGCAATAGCGCTTCGCATCGGGATCCAGCACATGGTAGACGAGTGAGGCGAGAGCCAGCCCGGGCTTCACCGTTGACCCCGGCGGGTACGTGCCGCGCAGCGCGCGGTTGAACAGCGGGCGATCGATGTCGGTGTTCAGGGCGCCATATTCGGCTGACGTGATGCCGCGGCCGAAGGTGTTCGGATCGAAGCCGGGAAGGCTGACGAGCGCGATGATGTTGCCGTTGTTAGGATCGATGGCCACGACGGCGCCGCGGTGGCCGGCGAGCTGCTCCTCGGCGAGCCGCTGGATTTTCAGGTCGAGCGACAGCACGACGTCCTGTCCCGCGGTGGGCGCCTTCGTGCGCAGGTTGGGGACGTAGGCTCCCTGGCGATCGACGGACCGGCCCTGCGCATTCACCAGGACTTCCCGGTAGCCGTTCGTGCCGTGCAGCTGGGTCTCGAACGCGCTCTCGACGCCAAGCTTGCCGATCAGCGCGGTGCCTGAGTAGGCGGCGCGGTCGATGTTCTCCAGGTCCTGTTCGCTGATGGCGCCCACGTATCCCAACGCGTGGACGGCAAGATCCCCATTGGGGTACCAGCGGGTCTGACGGGTCTTGATGTCGAGGCCGGGGAAGTCGAAGCGGTGCACGGCGAAGCGCGCGACGTCCTCATCGGACATGCGCAGACGCACCGGCACACTGTCGAAGGTACGCCGGGAGCGCACTGTGCGCATGAGCTCGTTGATCTCTTCCGGCCGCAGGAGTCCCAGGGCAAGCAGCCCTTGCAGCTCTCCCTTCAGATCGGGCACTTCCTCCGGAACGAGCTCGAGCTGATAGGCGGGCTGATTGCCCGCCACGACCTCGCCGTTGCGGTCGAGGATGAGCCCGCGGGCCGCGGGTATGGGCTCGGTTCGCACCCGGTTGCCCTGCGAGAGCTCGGCGTAATAGTCGTGGCGCAAGACCTGCAGCGTGTACAGGCGGGCAAGCAGTCCAAGCGTCGCCAGGAAGATCAGCACGCCCGCGACCAGCGCGCGCTGATCGAAGAGGCGCTGCTCTCTCCAGTGATCCTTGATGCGTACGCGGGCAGCCATGTTCGGTACTTTAGGAGCTCCGTCCGTAGCGGTGCGTCAGGAAGGCGGCCGCGAAGGGCCAGATGGCGGCGCCGGTCAGCGTGTGAAGCCAGCGCGTGGGCGAGGTGACAGGATGACCGGTCCAGCCGTCGATGGCGAATACGATGAATTCGTAGATCGTGAGCGCGGCGAACACGATCAGCGCCTGCTGGAAGGGGGGTTTGGAGCGGATCTTCTGGTGCTCGCGGACGGCGATGTAAGTGATGAGCGAGAGCGCCAGAGCGTGCTGGCCCAGAACCGGGCCCTGGAATACGTCCAGCATCAGTCCCGCGAACCATCCGAGCGCGATGCCGCCGGCGCGGGGCGCCGCGATCGACCAGTAGAGGACGGTCAATACGAGGAATGCGGGACGCGCCGGATCGAGCCACGGCGGCAGCGGAAGCACGGTGAGAATCAGTGCGACGAGCGATGTCAGCAGCATCTTGGCGCGTGGCTCGGCGCTCATTGCTGCTCCGGCACTGTCGTGGCCGCGGGCTTCGGCTCTGGGGTCTCGGGTTTCGGACCTGCCTCGGGCTTCGGGGCTGGCTCGGATTTCGCGCCTCCCTCCGGCTTCGGGCCTGCCGCCTCGGGTTCGGACGCGGGAGATTCCGGCCGGGGCTGCGCTTTGGGTTTGGTTGCCGGTTTCGGGGTCGGCTTCACCGCGGCCGGGGGCGGATTTGCAGCTCCGGCCTGACCGGCAGAACCCGACGTCACGGTGCCGGAAGCCGCCTGCGGGGACGTGGCCGTGGGGGTGGGAACAGCAGCGGGACGCACAGGCACCTTCTGCGGCTGCATCTTCGGGCTGCCGCTGGTCGAGTCACCCATCTCGGCCGTACCGGGTGCCGCCGGGTGGTCGGATCGAAACCAGACCAGCATCGCTTCCCGATCCAGGTCAATGCGACCCAGGGGCGTGGCCCGAACCTGAGCCAGCGGCTGCACGGCGTCGCGGTGTACCTCGGTGACGCGCGCAACCGGATAGCCCGCGGGGAACACGCCACCGAGGCCTGAGGTGAGCAGAAGATCGCCGCTCTTCACGTCCGCATTGGCCGGAAGGTAGGGAAGCGCCAGCGAGGCGGTGTCACCGGCGCCCACCGCAATCGTTCGCAGGCCATTGCGCTGGATTTGTACTGGAACGGCGTGCTCCGGGTCGGTGATGAGGATCACCTCGGCGCTCCAGGGTCCGACATGCAGCGTCTGGCCCAGGAGTCCCCGCTCATCGAGAACCGCCTGACCCTTGAAGACTCCGTTCGTGGTACCGCGATTCAACAGCACGCGCTGCCGCAAGCTGTTCAGCTGTACGTTCACGACCTCCGCGACGAGCCAGCGTTCGGCTGCAGGAGGCAGCGCGCTCTTCAGTCCCCGCAGCTCCGCGTTCTCCCGCTCGAGCGCCTCGAAGCGCATGCTGCGCAGCTCGATGGCACGCTGCTGGGCGCGCAAGCGATTGTTTTCGCTCCGCAATACGTCGCGGGTCTGGAAGCTCTCCTGCATCCAGGCCCAGGCCGAGGAAGGCGAGCTGACGGCGAGCTGCAGCGGGTATGAGGCGGCGGACAGGATGTAGCGGGGCCCGTCGATCCAATGGCTGCGGCGATCGCTGTACATGACGACGATGGAGAGCACGGCATAGATCGTGAATTTGAAGCCTGGAGAGCTTCCACGACCCTGCAGCTGTCTGCCCGTGCCGAAGGCAGCCATGCTTGCCTATCGGCTGAAGCGGCCTGCGGCCGCGCCAGCAGGCCAACCGATCAGCCTGTTCAGCCCCGCGGGCAAAGGGTGCGGCTCCTGCTCGCGAGCGGCATGCCGGTTCTTATTCAAGCCCGAAGTGACCGGGGCCCAGCTCGTCCATCAGCTCGAGAATGCGCCCGCCCCCGCGTGCTACGCAGGTGAGCGGGTCATCCGCCACGACGACGGGC
>FTDY01001165.1_pt1 | contig 19671 bp, 15 predicted proteins | sample 1640031 | NCBI WGS metagenome assembly FTDY01 (sample SAMEA3914816, study PRJEB12502) | metagenome | biome: forest; material: soil | place: USA | collected 2011-09-16 | depth 0.3 m
AGGTGTTTGAGATGTTCTCTCAGGTGCAACCCGGTGCCCCGCGATCGGAAGGCGGTCTGGGCATTGGACTCTCATTGGTCCGGACGATCACGCAGCTGCATGGGGGCTCGGTAAGCGCCTGGAGCGAAGGCCCGGGTATGGGATCTGTTTTTGCGGTTCGCCTGCCCATCGCACCGGAGACGGTGGAGCAGCATGCGTGACCCACGGGTAGGATTGAACTTGAGTTTGTCAGCGATGGACCCGGTGCACCCGGCCCACGTCTGCCAAGATCCAAGGCATAGACGTTTTTGGAGGGTGAAGTGAAAGCAGTTCGATTGTACGAATACGGGGGTCCCGAAAATCTGCGGTATGAGGACGATGCGCCCGAGCCCACTCTGAGCGACGACTCTGTGCTCATCGAGGCCGCCGCCACCAGCGTAAACCCCGTTGACTGGAAGATACGATCGGGGGCGCGTCAAAAGGATTTCCCTCTCAAGCTACCGGCTATTCTCGGCAAGGACGTGAGCGGGGTGGTCCGGGCCGTGGGACGGAACATCCGCTCTTTCAAGCCGGGGGAACGCGTGTTGGCGTTGGCCGATGCCACCTACGCCGAGCTCGTAGCCGTAGCAGGCGCGATAGTCACGCATTTGCCTGAGGGGTTGAACCTGGTCGATTCCGCAGCGATACCGCTTGTGACATTGACAGGTGAACAACTCGTACGGCTGGCGGCTCGCGCTCAGTCCGGGCAGACGCTTCTGGTGAGCGGGGCGCTGGGAAGCGTGGGGCGGTCCGCCGTGCATGCCGCTAAGAAACTCGGGTTGAAAGTGATTGCGGGCGTCCGCACCAGGCAATTGCCGGAGGCGCGGAGCCTCGGGGTCGCGGATACCGTAGCCATCGACGACGATTCCTCGATCGCCGGGCTTGCGATGGTGGACTGCGTTGCCGACACGGTAGGGGGCGAAACGGCCGCAAAACTTTTTGGAAGGGTGAGGAATGGCGGAAACTTTGGCTATGCGTCGATGCTTCCCGACGGTGTGCCTGAACGGAATCCGACAGTGACCGTCACTCGGGTGTTCGCCCGTCCTGACGCATCGAAAGTCCGAGAGTTTGCCGATGACATCCGTGATGGGAAGTTTCTATTGCCCATCAGTCGCCGGCTGCCGCTTGGCGATGCGAGTGCGGCGCATGTATTGGTGCAAAGAGGTGGCGCAGGGAAGATCGTACTCGTGTGCCGAGATATGTGAGCCGTCGCTGTCAATGGACGGCGCATGAAGCGTGATATGCGCGCGGGCAGCGGCACAACATGCGCGCTTGCCAATCGACACGGCAGGTCGCCGATCAACTCACGCGCGAGAAGCCAAGTCCGGCGGCGCTACGTTGCCTTTTCGTCCCACCCGGAGTACGGTCTAGACATGCGGTTCACGTGATATGGACGGATAACCAGAAGCCAAACGCATAAACGGGGTAGATGTCATGGATGACAAAGTCATCGTCACTAATCGATCCGCCCTCGTCGCAAAATACGGTACCGCCGGCGCGAAAAAAATCCAATCCGCCGTCGATGCACTGGTCGCGAGCGACAAGTCCAGGGGGATATCGACCCGTCTGATATACCTCGATGATGCGGCCGCCATGAAGCGGGGCGGCGGAAAGCGTGTGGCAGACGCTTCCGATCCAAGGCAGAACAAAGAGGCGGTCGACGCGATATTCAAATCGACGAATCCGGCCTATCTGATGTTGCTCGGAGCGATCGACGTCATCCCGCACCAGGACCTGACGAACCCGCTCTTCAAACCGCCGGATGACACCGACCAATATGCGTTCGGTGATCTGCCATACGCCTGCGACGCACCATATTCACGCGATATCGCCAGCTTCCGTGGTCCGACTCGAGTGGTAGGGCGTCTTCCCGATCTGACCGGTGCGAAACAACCGACCCATTTGCTCAGCGTTCTCTCGATCTCGGCGAAATACAAATCGCGGCCAGCAGCCGCCTATGGCGCCTTTTTCGGGCTGTCAGCATACGCATGGCGTAAGTCTACGAGCCTCAGTCTGGAAAACGTTTTCGGATCGTCGACTGCGCTCAAGCTCTCGCCACCGAGCGGCCCGAGGCATCCCGCCGGGCAGCTTGCCGCGCTCGCCCATTTCATCAACTGCCATGGCGGTGACTCGGATCCTAGCTTCTATGGCCAGAAGGGCTCGTCCTATCCCAAGTCGCTGACCAGCCAATCTGTCAACGGTAAAATACGATCGGGGACGGTGGCCACTGCGGAGTGTTGCTTCGGGGCACAGCTGTACGATTCGGTGACGCTGAATCTGCCGCCGCCGATTTGTCAGCAGTATCTCGCCCAGGGCGCCTATGGATATTTCGGAAGCAGTACCATCGCCTATGGTCCTGCGACGGGCAACGGAAGTGCGGATCTCATTACGCAATACTTCCTGGCAGCCGTTCTCGAGGGTGCATCGCTGGGCCGGGCCGCGTTGACGGCGCGGCAAAAGTTCGTTCAACAGGCTGCCGAGCTTGACCCCGCTGATCTCAAGACGCTGGCGCAATTCAGCTTGCTCGGCGACCCATCGATTCATCCACTGGTGTCGAGCGAAGCGACGGAGGTGCCGAAAGGGATGGCGAAGTCCGATGCTGCCCGGCAGCAGCGCCAGGAGCGTCGGGTCAAGGCCAAAGCGCTCGGTGATTTCCTGCACGATACGAAGCCGACTGCCTCGAAGAAGGCGCCGCGTCGGCGCCGCTCCGCTGCCGTAGAGAAGACGCTTCGGAGTATTGCGCGACAGGCGGGCATTGGCCGCCGCCGCGATTTCACGGCCTATGTCGTGCGCCGGCCGCCCGGCGCACGCCGACTGAGCGGCAAGCAGATTTCGGGTGCATCGCATTACTTCGTTGCGGTTTATCGTAAGAGCCTTGACGGTTACGCCGTTGCAGCTGTTGCCAAGGAGGTCGACGGGCGTATTGTCGGATACCGCATTTACGAGGAGAAGATGTGCAGCGTCCGGAGCGCATCGAGGGGATCGCCGGCCGCGTGACGCGCGGTCCCTATGGCAAGGGAAGCAAGAGCGAGCGCGATGCCGTATGGCTCGAAACGCCGACTACCAAGTTGCTGTTGCGACGCAAGGATGGGCCGACATTTGGCGACCGCTCCCTGGAGCGGCTCGTTGGGAGAGAGGTGAAGTGCGACGGCTTCAGGATTGGCGATCTGTTGCTCGCGGAACGCATCATCCCCAAGTGATCGGGCACATCGACCTCAAATAATAGCCGGTAAGGAGCGGATACATGGCCAGCCGCAAGAAGGGAAAGAGTGCGAAGGCACGAAAGGCACAACGCCCCGGAAACACTCGGCCCGCGCGAAAGAGTACCGCCATCAAGGCGCTGGCGACCGGGCCTATCACCCTGAAGGAGGCGCAAGCGCTGGTCGCCGCCTCGCATCCCGTATCTAAAGCGCGGTCGGCGGCTGTGCCACCCACGAACCCCGCCGACGTTGGCCGCGCCCGACGGGACCTCGAAGCCAGGCGCGAGCGCGAGAGACGACGCCGCATCCAGGAATTCACAGAGACGCTCACCCTGATGAAGCGACGTGGGGCTCGCGCGCCTGCGCCGAAAGGCAAGCAGAAGCCGCCTGCAGGTGCGCAAGAGCCGAAGGATGCGAGCTTCAAGCCCTTGCAAATACTGGCCGAAGGCGACTCGTGGTTCGACTATCCAAAGCCCTTCTTCGGCGGCAGCATCATTCCGCGCCTGGAGCCCCTGCTCGGAGTGCCCATCCTGAATCTGGCCAAGGCGGGTGATGAAGTCCGATACATGCTGGGGGTGAAGGAACGCAAGATTCTCATGGAACAACTGACTCACGGCTGCCCCGCGGGCGGTCCTTGGGACGCGTTGCTATTCTCCGGTGGCGGCAACGACATCGTCGACAATCCCATGGCGCTGTGGGTCAAGGATTGGCAAAAAGGTCTCCCCCCAGTCAATCTCATCAATCAGCCGCGATTCAGCGCAGCGCTCGAGCTCGTTCGCGCGGGCTACGAGGATCTCATCCTCCTTCGTAACCGGTTGAGTCCGGACACCCACCTGTTCTTCCATTCATATGACTTCGCCATTCCAGACGGTCGCGGAGTCTGCTTCCTGGGTCCTTGGTTGAAACCCACGTTCGATTTGCGTGGCTTCCCTACGCAAGGCGACGGATTCGCCGTGGTGAAAGAATTGCTGACTCAGTTCGAGCAGATGCAGAAGTCGCTACCGAGTCAAAACATCACGCTGATCCTCACCCAGGGCACGCTCGCCCCGGTCGTCGGCTCCTGGGACAACGAGTTACATCCGGAGAAGGCCGGCTTCAACGCGTTCGCCGAGATGTTCAGGGCGAAGATCAAGGCGGTCTTTCCGGCGCGGGTGGCGTAGAGGCAACCGGGCGACCGCCAACGACATCTTCAGCCAGCGCTGATACCCCGCCGCGCGGCAGGAGAAAGCGCGTCGGTCAGGGGTCGACGATATCGAGGACACCCGCGGCGATCAGCTCGCGAACGAGCTGCAGCTTACCCTCATCGGGGAGGAGGTCGGGCAGCTCTGCGGAAGTGAACCTCGTGCGCTCCGAGACGAACGAAAAAGCAGGCTGCATTTGGAGTGAGCTCGTCAGTTGGCAGCCGCCAGCGCGCAGATACACCGTCGCCTCGCGCAGCTCCAGGCTGAGGTAGGCGTCGGGCCGGCGCACCACCACCGAATCCAACCGCAGAGGGCGATTGGACGGCGCCCCTACGCGAGGCCCGTCGCTAGCAAGCTCTTGCGTGATCTCGTACACGCCGTCGGGATCGCTCATCTGAGCCGCGAGCGCAGTCAACCGACTCGTGAGTCCGGAGCGGACGAGTTCGGGGTCCCCGGCGCCGCCGGCCGGCAGCGCTTCACGCAATGATGCCGAGCGCACAGCCGCCCTCGACAACACATCGAGCCACGTGCGCGGGTTGACGGCGAGAGTGAGGTGAATGGAAGCGTGGGTTTCAGTGCTGGCCTCGTGAATGAACCCACGCGGGATGTAAAGGACATCGGCGGCACGTAGCGTCGCTTCGAGAAGCAGCGGCGGAAGGGCCTCGCGGCGCCGATCGTTCACGTCGCGTTCGATTGGAAATCGATCGACCGGTTCGTGCACGTGCCAAAGCTTCTCACCATCGAGCTGGACGATGAACACATCGTGATTGTCGTAGTGGGGCAGGAGGCCAGCGCATCCCGACGGGCTCATATAAAGGTTCGCGCTGACGGGACTCGACAGGAGCACCTGCGCCGACACTAGGCGTCGTTCCAGACTTTTACAGACATCCGCTATCGACGCAGCCAGTGTGTCGACACGCGTGAGCAGAATCGGTTTCGAGTACGCGCTGCGTCCGGCGCCGAGCACAGATCGTCCCCCTGCCCCGTGCGCAGCTTCCGGAGGCGACGGGACAGCGCGTCCTCCGGTGATGACGTGCAGCCGGGACGACTCGGAAGAGGACGCGCGGCGCAGCAGCCTCTCAACTGTGTCTGAGTCGAACCCGATCGATGCGAGCTGCTCGCGATCCGCGCACGCGAGGACCGGCCCGCGCTGCCAGTACTCGCGCAGGAATTCCATAGACACCACCGAGTCGAACAACCCCGCGAGTTGCGCCGGCAACTCGGGGGCACTTCCCTGAGATTCGGACCTCATCGCTGGGCGCTACTTGCGCGGTGCCGGCGCAAGCCCGATGGCCTCAGCAGGAGGGTCCTCCGGGATTGCTGATGCAGCCATCTCCCTCGGCCATGCCGGTGCCCTGGTCCATCAGGATCTTGGTCTGCTCCTGTGCCCGGCGCACTTCGATCTTGAGACCGTGCTTGCCCAGGATCTCCACCGTTGCCGGAGGCAGATTCATCTTGATGTCCACTTTGGCGGAGCCTTTCTTGTCGGCCATGTGACTCTCCCTCGGTTGCGAATGAAAGACTAGTTGCCGGCTGCGTTGTGCTGGAGATACAGATCGACCAGATTCCCGTACCTGCGGTCCTTGTCGGCCTGCCTACAGGTGGTGATCAATCGGCTGCCCGTGCGTTGGCCGTTCATTACGCGGCACGTGCCGCCGCAGAGATATCGGATGTCACACACGTTACAGCCTTCCGTGTGATCGACGTCGAACAGCCGGGCGATCTTCCTGAGCGTTGTCGTCAACTGGGCGACGGGCTGGTCGTCGATGTGCGCAACCGGCGCATCAAGCAGGTGGCATGGATACACCGTACCGTCCGGTCCAACGACGAATTGCTCACAGTAGCCGCACCCGCTCGTGTGCCGCGTGATCCGCGGGCCGCCGCGCGCCTTGCCCGTATTCTCCAGCAGTCGATCGACCACGGGCTGTGTCTCACTGACCTCGAGCGTATCGCGCAGGTCTGCGCCGCGCCCGTAGTGCGTGATCCCGAAGCTGAGCCGATACTCCAGCGGAGTAGCGGCATACCGCTGCGCGAAGCCCAGGAAGCCTCGCTTCCATTCTTCCCAATTCTGCTCCATGACGGACATTCCGAGGCGCACCCGCGTACCTTGTGCCAGCAGTACGTCGATGGCCCTCAGGATCTTCTTGTGCGTGTTGCGCCCCCGGATCCGGTCGTTGCTTGCTTCGTCAGGACCATCGAGGCTGATCTGTATCTGGTCCACTGTGTCCTTGATTGCAGCGGCAAACTGTGGAACCAGCAGGCCATTGGAGAAGAGCGTGACCTCCAGCCCCAGCGCCTTCGCTCTGGTCATCAGCGGCACGCAGCCTGCGTGCAGTAGAGCCTCTCCGCCGGAGAACAGCACGCGCTCCCCGCCGTTTTCAGCGAACTCGTCCACGACCCGCTCCCAACGCTCGGTCGGCAACTCGTTGCTGCGGTCGACGTGCGGACTCGAATCGGCATAGCAATGGATGCACGAGAGCTGACACGCCTTGGTGAGATGAAATCGCGCAAAACGCTCCGGTGTCGCGCTGCGCCGCTCGGTGTAGCCCTCGATGCCACGCAGGAACCCGCTGGTCGCCAAGCTACCTACCAGTCTCGACACGCGAGCGAGCGCCTCCGTTGGCGGCATGCGCTGGACGAGCGAATCCACCGCGGCTGCAACGGAGCCGCCGTCGTGGAACAGGCTCATGACCTCGTGATCGAGCTCGTCGAGCACGACTACCACAGCCTGCTCGACGCCGATCCAGAGGTGTTTTCCCCCGACCGCGCGGTGCGAAAGGACCGCCAGCAGCGGTAGAGGAGCGGCCTGATCTAGGTGATAGACCGTGCGGTCCGGGTGTAACTCGCGCTCGATGGACACAGCATCGACACCGGTGCTCCCGGCCGGCAGGCCCGGCTCGGAAGGCACACGGCTTTGCCCGACGGCCGCGTCCAACTCCCGCAACAAAGCGAGCTGCCTGGCCTTGCGGTCCTGATCGCTCCCGCTGGCGCATCCGCGGCAGTTCTGGCCGCCGCTTGCTTGCGGCTCGCTGATGACAGGGATCGCGATCATGTCTCCCTCCCCGGACCGCGAAAATCATCACGTAGGAAGAATGGCAGTAACATACACGATACCTGACCGTCAATCCCTGTCAATCCGGGCTGGATGCAATGCAGTTGGCCGGCATCACCGTTTGTGTCGACTACGAGGACTATCTCGAGCACACGCTGCTGTGCAATCGTCACCAGTTCGACCGCTATGTCGTGGTTACCGATCAGATTCAGCCACGGCTGCGCAAGCTGTGCGAGCATGCTGAGGTTGAGCTCGTCACGAGCAGCCGTCTGCGCGCAGGCGCCGCTGCTTTCAACAAAGGCAAGGCCATCAATGACGGCCTGGCAAACATTGACCCGCGCGCGTGGATCCTGCATCTGGACGCCGACATCGCCCTGCCACCTTCCTTCCGGTCCGAGCTGCTGCGCGTGCCGCTCGACACCGAAACGCTGTACGGGTGCGTGAGGCTGATGTGCCCAAGCTACGCCGCGTGGCAGCGCTATCAGCGGGCAGGGTTGTTCGGACGAGGTTGGGAAGAGTCACCTCCCTTCGAGTACGTGCCCACCGTCCGTCATCTATGGGAGGGGCACGAATCCGATGGGCCGCGCAAGCGCTACCTGCCACTGGGTTTCTTTCAGCTCTTTTCTCCTTTGGCCTCGGGCCTGCAGCGGGAACCGGCGTACCCGGAGGGCTTCCCCGACGCCGGTGGCTCGGATCTCGAGTTCGGGCTGAAGTTCGCCCGGGTCGCCTGCCTCCGTCACATCCAGGTGATCCACTTGCCTTCGAGCACGGCGGCGGTCGCGGCGAACTGGGAGGGGCGACGAAGCAAGCCCTTTCACGAGGTCGAGGCGCCGCCTCTGATGGTCAACTCACTGACACCCGCGCTGGTGAAGCGACACGACCATGCGGACGGGGTGTTTGTCAGCCGGTTCGCCAATCGAGGCCTCGCGGAGCAAGGCTCGTTCGCCGGCACTCTGGCGCATGGGCCGTGGACTGAATACCACGAAAACGGCGCCATCGAGGGTCGAGGTGCCTACCGACAGGGGGTCCCGCACGGTACCTGGTCGCAGTACTCACCTGCTGACTCGCTGGTGGCCGAGCACCCTTACCGCAAGGGGCGCCTTCATGGACGCTTCAGAGCCTGGCACCCGGACGGCGGACTCGCATCCGAAGGGCGATACAAATTCGGTCGCCTCCACGGCCGGGTGACAGAGTGGCATACGAACGGAGTGCGCGCGCTGGTCGGCAACTATCGGTCCGGGCTCAAGCACGGCCTCTTCAGAGCTTGGCACGAGAACGGCAAGCGCGCAGTCGAGATGTCATACAGCGCTGACCAGCCGCACGGGTTGTATCGCATTTGGTACGCGGACGGCACACCGATGGTGCGTGCGGCCTACTGGCATGGCTCTCGACACGGTTGGTTTGTCAGTTGGCACGAGAACGGACAGAAGGCCGCACAGAGCCGCTTCCGCAACTCGCGCCAGCTGGCCGAAGGGGCTGCCTGGCCCCGGTTGGGCGCTGAGGATGCGCAGCTCGTTCCGGACGGGATCTATCAGTCGCTCGAGGTCGTCAGGTCCGCTCGGGAAGCGAGGACTCGACCGTCACCGCCATCCTCCACCCCGGTCGGCACGCGAGGTCACACTCCGGAGCGGCACGTGCTGCGGGTGCGCAATGGGTGCGTCGGCTTCGAGGGTCTCATCTTCGACCGCAACCGGCTCTTCCTGCATGACCCGATCTACCGGCGGTCGTTCGCGGAGCTCTGTCGTAGCTCGCGCGGGTTCCGACTTGACTGGCGCGGCGGGCGGGCTCGCGTGCCCGCTCGCCTCGATCTGCGCTGGCCAAGGTCCTGGTCCGAGCGCGCGATACACCGGCATCCGCGACATCAGCGGTCTTCGCAGGCCGATACGCCACCCTACGTCGAGCGGTTCACGAGGCTGGCCTCGATCGTGCACCGCGTCAGCGGCACCTACTACCATTGGTTGCTGGAGTCGCTCCCGAGGCTGCTGCAAGTCTCCCGACACCTCGAGCGGGATCCTGACCTGAAGGTGCTCATCGACTTCGATTTCGGTGGCTCGTTCGCGAACACCTGGACCGAGCAGTATTTGCAGCTTCTCGGCGTCGCTTCCGCAAGCATCGTTCGTTACGACCCATCGCGCATCTACGCAGCCCGGCAGCTACTCATTCCCGGGCCGGTGTGCTGTGGCATTCCGCAGCGAGAGTCCCTCATGGCGATCCGGCGCACACTCCTGCCCCTGGCAGCCCCGCACGACACGCGGGCGATCATAGCTGTGAGCCGCGCGAATGCCTCGTGCCGGAGAGCCCGCCACTGGCCCGAGTTAGTCGAAGGGCTCCGGCAGCTGGGTGGTAGCGAAGTCATCGATTTCAACTCGGATGACTGGCGGGTTCGCGACCAGATTGCGCTGTTCTCCTCCGCAAGAGCCGTCATCGGTGTCCATGGAGCCGGATTGGCCAACACGGTATTTTGTCCACCGGGCACGCCCGTTGCCGAGATCATTCCCTCCGACCATGTGGGTGGCCGGTGCTTCTCGGTGCTGGCCTCGATTCTCGGGCTTCAGCACCGCTATCACCGCGGCAGCCCATCGGGCCTCCAGGATGACTTCGACGTGCCGGTCGCCGAGGTCATCGCCTCCTTCACGAAGCAGTTGCGCGCCTCCGGCGCGCGGCGCTCGGGCCACGCCTGCCGTCCTCAGCCCGACGGTTGAATGGCAATGGCGAGCCTCCCTGGCACAACCTCGCGACCGTGGACCGATCTGGGTGTCACACGCTGGTCGGAGATTGCTCTGGGAAAGGTGGCGATCGGTGTCATCGCGCTGTTCGTGGGCGTACTGATCGCCGGGCTGACGCTCCCCGCCCTGCTGTGGCTGGTGTGTCTGTTCTGCGCGCTCGGGATCTTCGGTTATGCGCTCAACGACTGGTGCGATCGAAGCGTCGATGCCGTAGCCGGCAAGCGCAACTCGTTCACCGGCATCTCCTCCGTGCAGGCCGCCGCATTCTTCGCGCTCATCGCCTCGCTCATCCTGCTGCTCGCGCTGTTCGCGCCGGCTGTAGCGGCTCGCGGGCTGATCGTCCTGCAACTGGCACTCGCCTTTGCCTACTCCCACGCCCCTCTGCGGCTCAAAGCGCGCGGCGCCTGGGGGTTGATCGGCGTGATACTGGCGCAGTACCTCGTACCCTCGTGGATCATTCTGCGGAGCGTTCCGGGCGCCGTCGGGTCTGACTGGATGTACCTCAACGCATTCGCGCTGGTTCACGGACTGGTGCTCGAGAGCGGGCATCAGCGTTGGGATCGGGAGCACGACCGCGCCGCCGGTGTGGCGACCTTTGGCGCGACCTGGCCGGTATCGGCGGTCACAGCGTTGTACCGGTGGTGCGTGCCGGTGCTTGGATTGTTGATCGCGCTCTGCCCCGCCTACATTGCCTGGCGGATGGTTCAATCTCAGGGTCTGTCGGGCGCGGCACTGGCCGAGCTCCCTCTGGCGGGCTTGACCGTGCTGCATGCCGGGCGGGCATTTGCGGACTGGCGTCGCGACCCCACGCTTGATCCCTTCTACGGCGAGAGCTCGAGAGCGCTCTGGCGGCTGTACAGCTATCTGCCGAATTGCTTCATCCCGCTCTATCTCGCCGTGCTGATTGCGGTGAGCGCCGAACGCGGTTGGGTCGTTCTGGCGGCCACCCTCGTCTGGTTGCGGTGCCTCAATCTCGGCTCCCCCAGCTACTCGACGCGGCTGCCGCATTACGGTTTCCGCTGGCATGCGGTGCAGATCGCGTCTGTCCTGTTGCTGCGGCGTTAGTTAGAATCCGCCGCGGCGCGCGCGCGCCGGCCGGAGACTTGCGCCAGTGAGGATCCCGGGTTCGTCTGCCTTCGCACTCTGCCTGCTCGCCTTGGCCGGTTGTGGTACGGCCACGGTGCCGTGCGGTCAATTCACTTTCACGGGAAGCCCCGCATCGAACGGCGGCATCAGCTGCCAGGTGTCGTTCTCGTTCAGCCCGCCGGCTTGTCAGGCCGCTGCCTGTCCTTGCAACGCCATCGCCTACGTGCAGATCGTACGCATCATCGACCTCGATACCGGGGACTACCTCCAACCTCACTCGGAGCAGGTCAACCGGATGGTCACGGGGAATGCCACCGTCGCCTACAACGGTTGGGCGGTGGACCGCGTGTTTGGACGCATCTGGGGTTACTATGGCCGCAACGACGATGGCTCGTTCGCCAAGACAGTGGCGCTAGGCAACAACAGCACACCGGCGATCATGGCAGACACTCCGCAAGGCTGGGCGGTCAACACCTGGTTCGACGCCGTCAGCGTGCCCGTCTGTATCGCCGGCCCGGCCTGTAACAATCGCCTGCTGGGCTACGAGTATTGGGCTTTCCTCGTGCAGACGAGCGGCTCGGGCTCCGATCCTTTCAGCGAGACCGGCCGCCAATGGCATCAGAGCGTGGTCGATCTGGCGGTGGCCAACTGGAATGCCGCGGCAGCGACCCTGGGCAAGCAGCCGTTTCCCGCGATGACTGTGCTTCCGTAGATGCGAGGGATCATGCAAGTTCGCCTCGTCGCAGTGATGATGCTCGCGAGCTGGCTGCTCACAGCCTGCGGCCAGTCGACTCCTGACAGGGATGCCGGGTTGGCGCGCGCTGATCAGAGCTCGAGCGCGTTGGACGCCAAACGACAGCGCCACGCGCAGGAGCTTGCAGCGATGTCCCCGGCGGACCTCGCCTCAGCGCTCGCAGCCGACTCACGCCGTGGCGTGGAGCCTTTCAACTCGGTGGCCTACCGGGAGGCCGTGGCGCGCGGTGGGCGCTCCGTCTCTTCATTGAGTGCTGCGCTCTCCCCCGACGCTGCATCTCTGCTGGCCCTGCTTGCGATACGCAAGATCAGCCAGGACGACTACCGTTCCATCGATTCCCGGCTACGCGCGGATATCCTGATCGCCGCTCTCAGGAACGCGCGATACTTCAACGCTTGGGGGCTACCGCACCTCTTCTGGGAGGATGCGGCTCGAGCCGTCATCGATGAGGGGACGGCGATCGAGCCCGCTCTGCGCACCTTGCTCTCGGACCGGCGCGCAGCACCCGTATGGGGCTCAGAAGGCGCTGCGGAGGCGAGGCGCTACGCCTACCGCGTATGCGACTACGCGTGGGCGCTGATCAACGCGATCCGCGGTTCCACGGTGACCATCCCCGTCGATCCACAGGCACGAGATGCTTTGATCGCGGCAAGCCGTTGAATCACGGGCCTGTCAGTCAGTCGCGTCCGATCTCGACGATGACGGCGTAGCCACCGGCGGCAAATCCCTGCGCGTGCTGCTCCAGGTGATAGACGACGAATTCCCCCGGCCGGGCATCGCCCGGCACGGTGAGCTCGAGAGCCACAGATCGCTGCTCGAAGGGCTTGAGCGCCAGCTCCTGCAGCAACAGGCCCATCGGCTGGGCGTCTGCCCTGTCATAGGCGTCCCTTTGGAGCAGCAGCCGCGCAAAGTGTGTCCCGGGAGCCGGCACAGACAACGTCACTGACTCCGGTAACACGTTGGCGCGCACGGCCGGTGCAGCTCGGGAGTCGGATTCCTGCACTCCGTAGACCGTCGCCGTCGCCATGTTCGCCGCAGGAAGGTTCTGCTTGTGGCGCGACTGCGCACCATATTGGGCGACCTGTGCCAGCAGCTCGGCCCTAGGCAGTCTTTGCCCCGCCGCCCGTCTGAGCGCCACCCGCTCCGTTCGCACGTAAATACCGGTCTGCGCCGGAACAGGAAACAAATTGTTCATCTGCAGGCGGAACGGGATGCTCGCTCCCGCGGCCGCATTGACGACGGCAATGTTGCGCTGTGCGACGTGCCGGTCGAGCGTCGGCTCGAACGGATCGATCAGAGGGTCCAGAACGTAGTTGCTGCAGCTGACCAACAGGCATTCGTGCCCCCCGTTGAGCATCACCGGCACCCACGGCGTGCGGCATTTGACGGGCTGGACCGCCAGCGGCTTGATCTTGCGGATCCACTCAGTACCGATCCAGTTCATGTTCGCCGCCCCCAGCCCGAGAGCCGGGTTCGCCCAGTAGAAATCAACCTGTACGGGCGCGGCCATGAAGGTGCCCAGATTGAATACTCGTGCATGGACGTAGTTCTTCTCGCCGGCCACGGCGTTGCCGCCGGGATCGCTCGATTCGATCCAGATGTCCGGGGAGATCCAGAATGGCCCGACGGTCGGGCGCGCGCCCCGATCCACACTGTTATAACGGATCAGCAGCCAGGGGGAGCGGTTCCACCGACCCCGACTTCCATCGTTGTCGTTGGAGCGGGCAGCAATGGCAGCCGTGAATGCCACAGCTTGCGCGTCGCGCTGCTTCTGCAATTGCTCCCAGGAGCCGTCTTTGCCGTGATGTCTCTTGGAGTTGCCGCGGTCCATGGATCCTCCCGGAGCGCCGCTCAGGGCTCTTGCGCGATCGCGACTGGATCGCCGTAGACCCCGCCTTGAAACTGCCACGCCATGGAGGCGAGCCCTCGATCGGCATCCAGATTCCAGTCCGGGAAATTCGCATCGAGATGGCTGAGCAGCTCGACGGCATTGTCGACGGCGTTGCCAAACTGAACCGGCAGCTGACTTGCGGGCTGCTGCGCGTAGCCAGGCGGCCAGGTTCCGGCAGTCAGCACACTGCCCCGCGACAGCGGATTGTTGACCGCATCGTCAACGAAGAAGCTCGGGTATGCGGTTGTCAGGTACGCGATCGTCTGGGGCGCCTCCCACGCCGTTGGTGCGACGACCCAGTTGGCGGGATCCGCGATGCTGGGGACCCAGATCTTGGCGGGAAACCCCTCGCGGCGTGCCTGCGACCTGCAGAGGTTCTTGCCGGACAAATAAGGCGGCCTGTTGAAACCAGCGACGTTCAGGGCTGCTTCATCGACGCCCAGCTCCGCGGAGTACGGCGGGACGAGCCCGGCGATGCAAAAGACCTGGTGGAGCGTGTCCAAGCCATTGTGCATGTACACCTGGTACCAGTAGAGATCGCAGCGCAACTTTGTCCAGTCTACGTCCTGGGTGCTCGCCAACGCGATGCCACCTGCGATCGCTGCCGCGCCTGCGAGCATGCCGCCGGCAACGAACACTGCAACCCCCAGCAGCGCGAGCAGGATTCCGCAGATCACATCGAGAGTGTCGGAGTTTTCATAGTTCGCCGGGTCAGGCGCTGGCGGCACGGTGGCCCCGTTGCTCCCGGGCGCGCTGGCCGCGTCGACCCAGTCCGGCTTGTTGCAGTTATCCGGCGGTGGCGGCGGCGCCGTATTGCATCCCAGAGCGGACGTCTGGAACCAGAGCATCAGCCAGGTCATCAGGTACGCCCCGTTCAGTTCCTCCGCTTTGACCGGACTGTCCGCCGCAGGCGCCCCATATGTCTGGGTGTACGCCTGCATCCAGAACTGCCCGAAGTCCGCCGGCAGGACCGAGGGAAAGGGTTGCTGTTGCTGGCGGTAGTCATCGGTCTCCACGCTCTGCTTGGGCAACAGGCTCATCAGGCCGATCGGATCGATGTCCGGGAGCTCCATCCGCTTCTGCAAATTGGCGTTGCACAGCCCCGGCCACGTTTCGTAACCAGGAGTAGGAGTGTCGCCGGCCATTTGGGCCGAGGCTCCGTAGGACCCGTACACCCAGGCGTCCACCCAGTTGTTCACCCACCGGTGCCGCCACCACTGCGTCCGATACGGCCCAAGAACGATGGAGTTGACGAACGGGCTACCGCAGGCCTTGACGGAATAGCTGATCAGATAACCGTACGCGTAGGCCAGGAAGCGCGGATCCGAGCCCGCCGCCTTGATCAGCGCTTGGGCGAACTTTCCCGTCTTGCGCCAGTGCAGCACGTCGCGTGTCGACCACGTGTCGGTGCCGGGGACGGCCGCGCCGGCCGGCACGTTGACGGCGGGCCCGCTAGCTCCGATGCGCCCGAGGATCCGCAACCCGCGCGTCTGCAGCTCGTTGAATAGATTGGCCAGGGCATTCGTCTTGTCGGTGAAGTCCTGACCCTCCGACTGCAGTGCCTGCAACTGGTCCTTGTCTTCGGCAGCCGCCGCGGCAGATATCTTCGCCAGCACTGTCTGCAGGGTGTTGATGATTGCATACAGGCCCGGATGCCCCGGGGTACCCCACCCCCCCATCAGGTCGAACACGGCCTGCCAGACTTTGACGTACTGGGGAAGCACGCCGGGACCGGCCGGAATGAAGTCCCCGATCGTTGCGCCGACTGCCCCGAAATACGCATACTCTGGATTGCCTGTGATGACCGCGCCGATTTTGGAGAGCGGAGAGCCAGGAGGCGCGGCCTGCAGCCTCTTGAGAGTCTGCTCGAGGACGGTGAACTGTGTCGGAATGCCGGGCATGGAGCCTCCCTTCCGCCTGCGTCCAGCCTGATGAGCTGACGGGAAACATGGCACTGTCCGCCGGTGCGCCGGGCGTGTCAAGCGAGCAAACTGTGGTCGATCGCCCGCGCGAGCGCGCTGCCGGAGAGGCATTGCGCGCGCTCGATCCTGACTTCCTGCCCCAACTTCGCACTTCGCTGTCACGTCACATCTGCGCTCACGTTCCTGCTCTGCACGAGTTCATCGAGCCGCTCCTCGACTCGAATGCCAAGTACCTGCGGCCGGTGGTGGTGCGCCTCGCCAGCGCTTTCGGTCATCCGGAGCGCGGCGCGTTGCTCGACCTGTCGGTGGTCATCGAGTTGGTGCATACCGCATCTTTGTTTCACGACGACATGATCGACCGGAGCCCCACGCGGCGAGGCAAGACCGCGCTGCACTGCACGCACGGACGCCTGACGGCCGTGCTGGCAGGAGCGCTGCTTTTGCATCTGTCGAGCCACATAGTCCGCGGCATCCGTCTCGCTTCACCTGCCGTCGAATCCCGCCTGCACGAGATCTTCGCGAGCGCCGCCGTCGACATCTGCCGCGGCCAATGGAAGGAGTCCCTGAATACCGGGAACATCGAGACGGACGAAGCGCTGTACATGGAAATCATCGAGCTGAAGACCGCGCGGCTGTTCGAGATATCGTTTCAGGCCGGGGCGCTGGTGTCAGGTGGACCGGAGGAAGCGCTGCGGGAGTTCGGACACCACTTCGGTCTGCTCTATCAGATCGCGGATGATCTGCGGGATCTGTTCGCACCGCTCGAGGAGCAAAAGCGCCCTCCCGGAGGGGATCTGCGCGCCGGGACCTATACGTTGCCAGTCATTCGCGGGCTGCGAAAGGAGAACTCACCTCTCGCGAGGCTGCTGCGCAATCGAACCTCTGAAATGTCGCCCGAGTCCATTGCCGACTATGTTGCAGGTTTCCTGCGCGGTGATGCGGCAGGCTACTCACTTGCTCTGGCGAGCTCCTGCGGTGCCCGAGCCAAGGCGGCTATCGGAGGCCTTCCGCGAATTCCCGAGCACGCGATTCTGCTCGACATGGTCGACGACACCGTCGACTCACTCACCTCGCTCCTCGAGCGCGCTCGAGCGGTCGCGTAAGGTCATGGCTTACGACGTTGTCGTCGTCGGAGCCGGTCCCGCGGGTTCGTCGACTGCATTCTACCTCGCACAGCTCGGCTACCATGTCCTCATCGTAGACAAGCGGCAACTTCCCCGTGACAAGCCTTGCGGAGACGGGCTGACGCCACGCGCGCTCGTGCAGTTGCGCAACATGGGGCTGAGCGGGGCTATCGAGTCCTTCACGCGCATCGAATGCGTTCGCGTCGTGGAGCATCGCAGCGGCGCCCGGTGGATGTTCGAGCTGGGGGATGGGAACGGCGCGAGCCGATTTGGTGCGGTCGTGCGCCGCCACGATCTGGACGATGCGCTGTGTCGAGCTGCAATCGCCGCGGGTGCCCATTTTCTCCCGAATGTCAAAGTCAACCTGCTCCAGCCGAGAGTCAACGGATCCGCTGCGGTTGTGCGAGGCCGGGTGGCGCACGAGGATTTCCACGCAGCCGGCCGCTTCATCGTGCTGGCGCACGGCGCGAGTCCGCTGCGCGGCAGCCCGAGTTTCGCCTCGATGCGGCCCAGAGCCGGCATTGCGATGCGTCAGTACTTTCACGGCACGTTCGCTCAACCCGCGGCATTCGAAGTCCACGTTCCCCTCACCGTGGATGATCTCCCGGTGGCGGGGTACGGCTGGATATTCCCTGTGCGAGAGGGCTTGCTCAATGTCGGGGTGGGTGTCTGTCACGGATCCGGAATCCCTCCCTCGGTAGCGCGCCTGCGTGCGGGTTACAGCGAGTTCCTGGACAGGGTGCCGGAGTTGCGCCAGTGCGTTCCTTGCTCGGAGTTGACAGGAGCCCCCTTGCGGGTCGGCCTGCTCCCTGAAGACACGGTGGCTCCGGGAGTCGTATCCGTCGGCGATGCGGCGGGACTCATGAATCCCTTTACCGGTGAGGGGATCAGCTACGCTCTGGAAAGCGGCGAGCTCGCCGCACAAGCCATTCATGCGGCCCTTGCCAATGGACACGCGGAGGCGCGCTCCTACCCCGCCCTCCTGCGGGCTCGCTACCATCGTCAGAGTCGATTATGTCAGGAGCTTCCCGCGCTCTACGGCCTCGCGCGACTTTACGACTGGGGCCGCGGTCGCGGCGTCGTGAGCCGCAGCGGAGTCATTGAGCGCAGCCTGCACAAGATTCTCTGCGACGAGCCGCCTCGGGCGGGCGGCACGCTGCGCTCGATTCTCTTCGAGGCCGACAAGCTTCCCCCCTGCGTACGCGACGCCGTGGACTCGGTGGATCGACAGGTTGTCGATGAGATTGCAACCGTGTCCGAATTCCTTGGCGAAATAGCGCTCGGCTCACGCGAGGATGACACGATGCTGCCCGGCTACTTCGCCACGCTCATTCTGGCGGCGGCCGAGTGGGGAGGGGTACTGGACAAGGAAGCCGTGTGGATCGCGGCCGCATGGGAGTTGTTTGCCACGGCGGTGCACTCCCACGCTGAAGTCGGAGAACTGAGCCGTTCGGCTGTCGAGCCCGCCGCTGGAGGAGGCGTCGCCGCGATTCTGCTGGGCGACGCGATGATCGCGCGGATTTTTGCAGTCCTGAACCGCTGCAGCCGCACCGTCGCCAATCGGATCAACCGCGCGCTGCTGAGACAGTCGGAAGCGCTCGTTCTCGCCACCCTGCGCCCGATGAGGCGCGCTCCCCGGAGCGACTTGCCCGCACGACTCGCACTGTTCTCCGAGTTGCCGTCAATCATCGCGGTCACACTTGGACGGGAGGACGAAGCGGACGAGCGTTCCGAAGTCGCGCGGCGCTGGTCAGAATCGATCTGCAACGCAGCCGAGATCGCGCATGGAGTATGGATCGACTTCTGTGTCGATCCATCCAGTCGCTCGGGTGCGCTCTACCTCGGGCGCAGAGGCCTCTTCCAACCCTGCGACGCGGCTGCGCTCGACTCCCACGGGAGCGCGGCGCGCTGCAATGGGGCAGCGGACCGCAATCATCACGAGCACATGCTGGAACGCGACCGAGACGCCATCCTGGAGAGCGGAGCCGTTGAGGCGGCACTCGCACGGGCGCGTCAGCAGGTCATGGAAGCCCGCGGCGTGCTTGCAGATGCGCCGTTCCCTGAGCGTGTTGGGTGCCTTCGGCATCTGACCGATGGCCTGGACGCCGCCCTGTGCTTCATCGGCACACGCCTCCCCCGGACGTCGCCTGTGGAGGCATAACGCCAGACGTCTTCGCTGGAGACCGGCGGGTGCTCGCACGCATCGCATGTGCACCTTCCTCTGGCACAGTTCGCCCGATCATGGTCGTACTGCCGGGCGGCGATCATCAGTGGGGCCCTACTGACCCCTTCAGGCTGTCTTGCTAATTTAGCCCACCAGAAGGAGTGGTCGATCATCGATCTCGGGTCCGGTCTGAAGGTGCTAAACCTGCTGCGCTCTAGAGGGCGAAAAGCTCGTCAAGCGCGTGCTTGGTCACTCCGATGGCTCCGTCACGGCGATTTACAATCGATACGCCTATGTCCGCGAGATGCGGGCAGCGCTCGAGAAGTGGACGAGTGAGTTGACGGCGGGCGTGTCCGTGCAGACTTCGGCACAGGCGATGATGTCCGGCTCTTCACCTCTAGAGCGAGCTCAGCTGAACTGACCTGCCGTGTTCGCCGCCATCGAGACCCACAGCAGACACTCGCGAATGGCTGCAGTGAACAATGAATCGCCGGTTCGTCGTTCTGGATGTTCCAGGTGCGTTTAAGGCAAAAAGGGCGAGCGACGGGAGTCC
>FTDY01001907.1_pt1 | contig 19429 bp, 15 predicted proteins | sample 1640031 | NCBI WGS metagenome assembly FTDY01 (sample SAMEA3914816, study PRJEB12502) | metagenome | biome: forest; material: soil | place: USA | collected 2011-09-16 | depth 0.3 m
GTCAGTTCAGTTTCTGGCGCTGCCAGTCGATGCTGGAAGGCGTAATCCAGTCGACATCCGCCGGTCCGATGACCGCATCGGCCAGAGTGCCGTTTGGCCCGAAGGCGAGACGCCAGCGCAGTTCGCCCTTCTTTTGACTGACGTCGTACGTGTCGTAACCCTCGATGTCGACACCACGGAATCGAACGCTCAATACATCGCCCAGCTTTGCAACCGTCTTGTGCAGCACGCGCAACTGCCCACGGGTCAGAGATGCAAGCGTGGGTGCCATAACGCCGTATGCCGGCTTGCCGCTGCGCAGACCCTCGATGAACGACCGTAACGTCGCTTCGCCTCCGGCCTCGGCAGTCTGGTTCTTTATCTTGACCCGCTGTGCCTCGACGTGCGCGCGGACTTCGGGCAATTCAACGCGTGCTGCCGTGGCTTCGATGTCGTCGTGATGAAGAACCAAGCCCGTCGTCGTCAACTTCACGTCCTGCAAGAACCGAATCTGCTCCTTGGGAACGACCGCCGCGAACTCCAGTGGGGTCCGGGGCATCACCGGAACCGGCAACTCCCCGAAAACCTGGGCCACCAACGCTCCGCTGTCGCGCCTGACTGCCATCAGCTGGCCCGCCGGAAACTGGTAGTACCCGGCATGCTTGTCAAGATCCTCGGGCGCCACTGCGACAGTAGCGTCGGCGCTGTTGTTTAATATCTTCAGCATGCGGTCACGCACCTCGACGCGCTCGAGGTTGACTTTCATGCTCAGATGAGACGAGTACAGTGCCCGAAGATAAGCAACATCGGCGTCGGTGATGGATTCAGGCTTATCCCGCAGGCCACAGTTGTCGGACAGCAGATCCAGGATGCTCGGCAGATCGCTGCAGCCGTCTTGATCGGTCCGCGTGAGCACCAGCATGGCAATGTAATCGGCAACAGTTCGTTGCGAATAACCGCGCAATTTTGTGGTATCGACGATAACGAGCACATGCCGAATGTCGCTCCGGACATCCGCAAAGCGGCTGGCGATGCCAATGACCACGCCGAACATCGCCTCGGCTTGTGTCTCCCCGATGACGCCGGTGTCCACGCCCCTCATCTGATCCACGTGCGTCGTCGTCAGATACCAAGCCTGAATGGCGTGGGTCATGGTCGCCTGGCGTCTGAATGCCAGCTGGGCATAGCCAAGCAGATCGGGGCGGCTCTCAGCGACGTTCGCCAATTGCTCTTTCGCTCGGGAAGTAAACACGATCTGGACGTTGACGGCGCACTGCAACAGGCCGCTTCTTCCCGGCGCGCCCACGCCCTCCGCGACCGTCTTGATCCGGCGCGATACGTACTCCTCGAAGTCGGACTGCAGCCCGAACGTGTCAGGACATACCTCTTCCTGCCAACGGCCAATCTGGTGAGTCCGCCCGCTCAGGGAGCTGTGCGACAGGACAAACTTGGGGAGGATGGTGTGCTCGAGAGCATTCGGGTCGAGCTCGCGGTGGCCCGTCACGGTTACCGAAGGGATTTCCGACTGACCGTCGGCGGATGAATCGGCCGGTTTCTGCACTCGCGCAAACAGCGTGGCGGTGCCAAGCACGAGGATCAGACTGAGCGTGGCAGACAATGCCCACTGCGGTGGATTGCGCATCCATGACCCCCAAGTCGATTGCAGACCTGACTTCCTCAAGAAAACTATAGCACAGGCCCGCCAGCGCGGATGTCACGTGTCTGCGAGTACCTTCAGGGCTGCTTCGACGCGATCATCGGGCACGAGCAATTGCACACCCGCCGCTCCGCCTTCCATTCCCACGCCGATACCGACGACGACTGAGGGTACTCCGGCTGCATCCAACGCGATCCTGGCCAGATCCGCTTCGACCCTCGTGGGGTAGCTCTTGATCGCTTTCATAGTAGCTCTCAGACCGACCCTCGCCGATCCTCACTGACTCTCAGGCTCTGCGGCCGCTGTCGTGGGTGTCCTGGTCTTGTGCAGCACGCCCAAGTTGAAGAACAGGTAGTAACCGATGAGCAGACTGAATATCCCCAAGGTCAACGGACTTTGTTGGTAGGCGGCGAGGATATTCTGATTCGGCGCGGGCGCCGCCTGGCTGGCGGAGTACAGCGTGACGTACCTGTAAAGGAGGCGGCCCAGGAAGATCGCTGTGACGAACAACCCGATGTAAGTGTGCGGCGTGTAGAAGCGAGCCTGCGCAGTCACTTCGAACCGAGTATGCCTGATGCCCATGTAGCCCAGAGCAAGACCGCAGACGAGGCCGCCGAACAGTGCTTCGAGTGCGGCCGCGCTGTGCATGGAGCTGTAGGTCACGAGCGCGCCGACGAGAGCGAGAATCCCGATTCGAAGCCACATCATTCCGACATTGACGCTCTGGCGCCCGAAGGAGCGCCGCAGGCGCCGGTAGATCACCCAGATCACCAGGGCTCCCATGATGAACGGTGTCACGAGTTTTGGATCCACGAATCCTCCTGCAAACCAGCGGTCCAGGCGCGTATTCTGCACGCCTCCGGCCAGTCTTGCTGGATCAAGAGACGGCGCGCGCTCCGGGCGCCGACTCCACCCACCCTTGCCGTGCGCGCTTGACTCACGTCCGTCTCACGCCTATATTCACCCGTATGGGTGAATATAAATCTGTCCAGCTGGATCAGCTGTTCAGCGCAGTGTCGGACGGCACGCGGCGCGCGATCCTGGCTCGTCTGGCGGAGTCGGATGCGCGGGTTACGGAACTGGCGAGCGCATTTCCCATTTCGCTCAATTCCACCTCCAAGCACATCCGCATACTCGAACGCGCAGGACTGGTCACTCGCTCGGTGCAGGGGCGCGAGCATGTGCTGTCGCTCAATGCCGGGCCGATGGCGCAAGCCGCCGAGTGGATGGAATTCTACCGCCGGTTCTGGGAAGAGCGCCTGGCGGCACTGGAGGATTTCGTCGTCAAGAAGCGCAATTCCAACCGACGCAGGACCAGGCAATGACACGGACTCAAACAAGCACCACTACTTCCGAAGCCACGGCCGTTCCGGCCTCTGACGCCAAGACCGGCAAGATCGTGGTGAGGCGCACCATCCCCGCCACCGTTGATGAGCTGTTCGAGGCCTGGTTGGATCCGGAAAGCCTCGCGCAGTGGATGCGCCCGGGCGCCACTGTGCGCAGCGACGCGCGTGTCGATGCTCGCGTGGGCGGCTCCTTTGAGGTGGTGATGCATCACTCGGACGGCACGCGACGCCACTACGGTGAATACCGTGTCATTGAGCGCAACAAGAAGCTGGCATTCACCTGGTACTCCGATGCAACACATCATACGGAGACCCTCGTGACCGTCGAGTTCTACGCCGCCAACGACAGCACTGAGATCGTGCTCACGCACGAACGCATGCCAGACCACGAGGCCGGCCTCCAGCATCGCCAGGGCTGGACACGGGCGCTGGATCTGCTTGAAGACCTGTTCAAGCGCTAGGCCGCACACACGTAATACGGAGCAGGCCATGATGAATACGCAAATGAACCCGATCACCATCACCGCATTGCGCTGGGTACCGCCGCCTGTGCGCGGTCTCGTGCGCGACCTGCGGGTACGTTGGGCGCTGGAAGAAGCCGGCCTACCCTACACCGCCCGGCTCATCGGTCCGAAGGACCAGAGCAGCGCGCAGTACCGCGAGTGGCAACCCTTCGGCCAGGTGCCCGCGTATGCGGATGATGGCCTGGAGTTGTTCGAGTCTGGCGCGATTGTGCTGCACATCGCCCAACAATCCGAGGCGCTGATGCCCACAGACGCGGCCGGACGCGCACGCGTTCAGACCTGGCTGATCGCTGCGCTCAACTCTATCGAACCGGCGGTGCAGCAACTCGCGGAGATGGATCTCTTTCACAGCCAGGCGGAGTGGACAAAGCAGCGCCGGCCGCAGGTGGAGGATCGCATCAAGAGTCGCCTCGGGGCACTGGCTACGTGGCTGGGCAATCGCGAGTATCTCGAAGGCCGGTTCACCGCCGCCGACCTGCTCATGGTCACCGTCCTGCGCAACCTGCGGCACACCGATCTGGTGTCGCAATACCCCACGATCAGGGCTTATTGCGAACGCTGCGAGGCGCGCCCCACCTTCCAGAAAGCGCTGCGCGACCAAATGGCCGATTTTGTCGAACAGCCGCCGACGGCCCAGGGGTAACGGGCCAGTCGTGCGTCGGGCTCGCTAAGCTGCGCCGGACGGTCCTGGAAACGCTGCAGCCAGTGTCTGAATTTCTCGCGGCGTAAGTGTTATCGAAAGCGCCACAGCGTTTTCCTTCGCATGCGCGGGAGAGCCGGATTCGGGAATTGCGATGACCTTCCCACTGCGAATCACCCAAGCCAGAGCGACCGCGGCTGCCGAGCACTCGTGCGCCGCACCGATCTGCGCGAGCGTTCGGTCACCTACCAAGCGACTGTTGTCACCGCCGAGCGGCGAATACGCCATCACCGGCATATTGTGCTGCGTGCACCACGGCAGAACGTCACCTTCAATGCGACGGTTGCTGAGACTGTAAGCGACCTGATTGGTGACGCAGCGGTTGCCGTCCGGAACACGAAACAGATCTTCCATCTGGCCCGCGTCGAAGTTGGATACGCCCCAGGCGCGAATCTTCTTCGCCGCGCGTAGCCGTTCGAATGCCGATACAACGCCGGAGAATTGCGCGCTGGGGACGGGCGAATGCAGCAAATAGAGATCGAGATAGTCCGTGCCGAGACGAGCGAGGCTGGCCGCGCACGCACGGGCGATGTCATCTCCCGACACCTCATCCGCTTCCACCTTGGAGACCAGGAATATGCGAGCACGCTGACCCGTCAGCACATGAGCTAGAAATTGCTCTGAGCGTCCATTACCGTAATTTCCCGACGTATCGATCAACGTCATGCCGAGCGAAACGCCTGAGCGAACCGCTTCTTCTTCAACCGCTGACGGATGCCTTCCCTGCCCCAGATGCCAGGCTCCTTGACCGAGCGCCGGAACGGTGCTGCCGTCAGGAAACCGCACGGTTCGCGCTGAGGCTTGCGATGACGCGCTATCGGCAGCAAGAACCCGTGCACTTCGTTGCAACCCAAGCACTGCGCCGGCGGCGGGTATTGACAGGCCGAGTGCCGCACAACGAGCACTGAACTGACGTCGGCTGAGTAAATGATTGTTCACGGATCAGTCTCCTTGTGTCCTTCCAACCGGACAATTGTAATGGTTTGGGCGCTCTGCGGCGCTGGGAGCCGCTGAGCCGCGGGCTTGGCCGCGATTGCGCGATTACATCATCTAGTGTAACGTTACATTTGCGCCAAAACCGCGTGGAGTGAACCCGAGTTGGCCGATCGCTCCGAAGACGCGGACCCGACCGAGACGCAAGAATGGCTCGCGGCGCTGGAGTCGACGATTGCCCATCTCGGCCCCGCCCGCGCGGTGTACCTCCTCAACCGGCTCGAAGAGCGCGCTCAGCAGCTCGGAGTTGCGGCGCACGCTCCGCCCTACTCCGCCTATCAAAACACGATACCGCTGGGGCGGCAGGCCTCGCATCCCGGCGACGTCGCGCTCGAGGAGCGCATCACGGCCTTGATTCGTTGGAACGCGTTGGCCATGGTCGTGCGCGCCAACCGAGCCTACGGAGATCTGGGAGGCCACATCGCCAGCTACGCGTCGGCTGCCGAGATCTTCGAGATGGGATTCAATCACTTCTTCCGCGCCAGTACCGCACAGCAACGGGGCGACCTGGTGTTCTTCCAACCGCACTCGGCCCCGGGCATTTACGCTCGAGCCTTCCTCGAAGGCCGGTTATCGGAGCAGCAGCTCGCGCACTTTCGCCAGGAAATCGGCGGGCATGGCCTATGTTCCTACCCGCATCCCTGGCTGATGCCCGACTTCTGGCAGTTTCCCACCGGCTCCATGGGACTGGGCCCTATCAGCGCGATCTACCAGGCGCGCTTCATGCGATATCTGCACCATCGCAAGCTCGCTGACACTGCCGGGCGCCACGTCTGGGGCGTGTTCGGCGACGGCGAGATGGATGAACCTGAATCGGTCGCGGCACTCACGCTCGCCGCCCGTGAGAGACTCGACAATCTCACCTTCGTGATCAATTGCAACCTGCAGCGGTTGGATGGGCCGGTCAGGGGGAACGGCCAGATCATCCAGGAACTCGAGGCGCTCTTCAGGGGCGCAGGCTGGAATGTCATCAAGGTTCTGTGGGGCTCGGACTGGGATGCGCTCTTCGCCCGCGACGATCAGCATGCGCTGCTGAGATGCTTTGCCAATACGGTGGATGGCCAATACCAGACCCTGGGTGCGAACGACGGAGCGTATAACCGCGCACACTTCTTCGGGCTCGATCCGGAATTACGGCGGTTGGTCGCGCACATGTCGCCCGAGGACATCAATGGCCTGAAGCGCGGCGGCCATGACTTCCGCAAGCTCTATGCGGCATTTCACGAGGCCCGTGCTCACACCGGCCAGCCGACGGTCATTCTGGCAAAGACCAAGAAAGGTTACGGCATGGGCGCGGCTGGCGAATCACGCATGACCTCGCACCAGGAGAAGAAGCTCGATGTCGCCGCTCTGACCGAATTCCGCGATCGGTTCCAGTTGCCGCTCACCGATCAGGACACCGCCGAGTTGCGCTTCCTGCGGCCCGCCGAGGACAGTCGAGAGATGCGCTATCTCAAAGCGCGGCGGGCGCAGCTGGGAGGTTATCTGCCGGCACGCTCTGCCGATACGCCAAACCTTGCGGTTCCTGCAATCGAGAGCTACGCGCGCTTTGCGCTCGAGGCGGACGGCAAGGAGATGTCGACCACCATGGCAGCAGTTCGCATCCTCACGAATCTGCTGCGCGACCCGGGACTCAAGACACGGATCGTGCCAGTCGTCGCAGACGAGGCCCGCACGTTCGGCATGGCCAGTCTGTTCAAGCAGATTGGCATCTATTCTCCCGCCGGGCAGCTATATGAGCCGGAGGATGCGGGCTCCTTGTTGGCGTATCGCGAATCCGCGCAAGGACAGCTGCTGGAGGAGGGAATCACGGAAGCCGGCGCCCTGTCTTCATGGATAGCCGCGGCCACCGCGTACAGCGCGCATGGCATCTCGTTGCTACCGTTCTATATCTACTACTCGATGTTCGGATTTCAGCGGGTCGGTGACCTGATTTGGTCCGCGGCCGACCAGCGTGCGCGAGGATTCCTGCTGGGCGCCACAGCCGGACGGACGACGTTGGGTGGCGAAGGGCTGCAGCACCAGGATGGCGCCAGCCATGTGATGGCAGCCACCGTTCCGAATTGCAGGGCCTACGATCCGGCCTTTGCCTGCGAGCTGGCGGTCATCATCGATCATGGGATGCGGCGCATGCTCTGCAGCGCCGCCGATGAGTTCTACTACATCACGCTCATGAACGAGAATTACCCACAGCCTTCGCTCCCCGCGGATTCCGCGGCTGGAATCATCAAAGGTCTCCATCGCCTGAGCGCTCCCGTCGGCGATTCCCCTGTCCTTCACCTCGTGGGTTCAGGCGCGATACTGCGCGAGGTCATCGCCGCTGCGGAGTTATTAAGAGCAGATTGGAGTATTTCAGCCACAGTCTGGAGCGCGACCAGCTTCACCGAGCTCGCCAGAGAGGCGCGGGAGGTGCAGCGATGGAACCGCCTGCACCCGCAGGAGCCGCCTCGAACCAGCTACGTAGCGCAATGCCTGAACGACGGGCTGCCCATCGTCGCCGCGACGGACTATGTATGCGCTTATCCCCAGTCCGTTGCTCCCTACCTCGGGACACGCATGGTCTGTCTCGGCACCGATGGGTTCGGCAGAAGCGATACCCGCGCGGCCCTCAGGAGCTTCTTCGAGGTGGACCGGCATCACTTGGCCGCGGCTGCTTTGCACACTTTGGCGCGCGACGGCGCAATTCCCTCGGCAACCGTCGCGGCCGCGATCAGACGCTATGCCATCAAAGCCGATGAGTCCGCGCCCTGGCTGAACTAGCGCGGTCTAACGACGAATCACGGACCCCGCGCGTGTTCCGGTAAGCTTCCCGTCCAGGAGCGTCAGGCGTCCATTGACGATGACGTGTCTCATCCCCAAAGCGAGTTGATTGGGCTCGAACGTGCTGGCCGTCTCTCCGAACTTGTCAGGATCGAAGATCGCAACATCGGCGCAGTGACCCGGCCGCAGGACACCCCTGTCCCCGATACCGAGGATCTGCGCAGGCATTGCAGTCAGGCGGCGCACAGCTTCGGCCACCGAGAAGAAGCCCCGCTCGCGCACTGCAAACCGGTAGAAGAAGGCCGCCCAACTGTAGGCTCCGTGGAACTGCGACTTGGCCAGCGGACCCGTGGTGCAAAGAGTCGTCGCGTCCGAGCCAGGGACGCAGCGGCCATTTGAGAAGGCCAGCTGTTGGTCATCCCCGTCGTAGATGCGCGCGATGACCATCGGCGGGCGTTGAGCTTCCAGACTGCCAGCGAGCAGATCGAGAGCCGCCTCACCGGGCGACTGAGCACGGCGAGCCGCGATCTCCTCGAAGCTCAAGCGCGCATATTCCGGAAACACTGTGTTGTCGAGGAGCACGAGCCGCTGCCAGTTGCCGCTTGCGGTCACGATGCTCTTGTACTGGAGGATTCTGTCGCGGACGTCCCGCTGCTGCAGCAGCTTGCGCAATTCGTCCGGCCGGTCCTCGTTCAGCCATGGAGGCAACATTGCGTGCAGGAAAGTGAGTCCGAACAATCGCGTATGCATGTCGAACGCGACGTCCTGTCCCGCGCGCACTGCCGCATCAACGAGATCCACGCAATGCTCGCAATCCTTGCGTCCTCCACGCGGAAGCAGATGCGAGATCTGCAGTTTGACATCGGTCGCGCGGGCCGTCTCGAGCGCCTCCTGGACAGCCCCTACCGAGCCACCATCGCGGAATCTGGTATGCGTCGCGTACAACCCGCCGCGGCGTCTGACGATTGTGCACAGCTCGACGACCTCCTCGCGGGAGGCGCCGGCTTCCGCGGCATATTCGAGCCCTGTCGAGAGCCCAAAGGCTCCCGCCTCCATCGCCTCCTCCAGATTCCGGCACATCTCGCGCAACTCGGATGGGTCGGCCGGGCGCGCCTGCAGTCCGAGAGCCGACATTCGCAGCTGCCCGTTCGGTACCAGGGATAGCACGTTCACGGCGGGCTGCGCCTCATCGAGCCGGTCGAAGTACTCTCCCGCGCGCTCCCACGTGAGTTCCAGATCGTCGCTGATGCCGTAGATGGCACGCCGGGCCAGTTGCTTGTTATAGAGAGGAAAGCAACCGTGACCACAGTTGCCCAGCACTTCCAGCGTGACTCCCTGATGAATAGCGCTCTCTGCGCGGGGATCGACCAGCAGCGTGTAGTCGGAATGACTGTGAATATCGATGAATCCGGGCGCGACGATGAGACCGCCGGCATCGATGTCAACGACCCCGCGCGCGCGTACCGGGCCTATCGAATCGATCCGATCGCCGCAGACGGCGATATCCGCGCGCACCGGCTCCCCTCCGAGCCCGTCGACTATCAGACCATTGCGGATGACTATATCGGGGGTCATATCCGGCGGCCGGCGCTGCTTCAGCTCGCGGCGCGACTTCGCGTCAGCCTGAGCTCATCGCGAAGCGACTGCGTTGCCCGAGAATCGATGGCGTCCCCCGGCTTCGACAGGATCACTCCATAGTCACGTTCCGCCGCCTCGCGGCTCACGCGCTCCTCCAGTACATCGTTAAGCACGGCCGCGGGGTCTCGGTTCAAGGGGTCTCCCGAACCGCCACCGCCGGCAGAAACGAGTCGGAAGGCGTCTCCGCGGCGTGCCAGGAAGCTCTGCATCGGCATCGTCGGAAGCTCCTCCTCCCCGCCGCTCGCGTGGATGAAGCGATGCGACGAAGGCGCGCCCGGCCATCCGCCGTGAATGCCGTAGGGAGGGTGCTTGCGTCGATCGCTGCGGAGGGAGAAATCAGTGGCAGGGGCGCAGAATTCGTACTCGCGCACGAATGCCAAGCCACCGCGGAATTCGCCGGGACCGCCGCTGTCAGCCACCAGCCCGTACTTGTGGATCATCAGCGGCAGGGTCGCCTCGATCAACTCCACCGGTTGATTCGACAGGTTCGCCGCCGGATTGGAGATACCGTCCAGTCCGTCGCGATGCGCCCGTGCGCCCCAGGTACCGACCAGCACTTCTGTCAGGACGAATGGTTGCCCGTCGATATAGCCGCCCAGCGAGAACAGCGACGGACCTCCTTCGCACCCGGCGATGACACGATCGGGGGCCACGTTTGCCAACGCTCCCATGAGCGCATCAAACACCCGATAGCCGATGACGCCGCGCGCGGCGCACGCAGCGGGGCGTACCGGGTTCACGATGGTGCCGGCGGGCGCGGTGATCTTGATCGGCCGCATGTATCCCTGGCAGTTGGGGATGTCATCCTGGACGATGCAGCGGATCGCGCAGTACGCCGAGGAGTTGACCATCGCGATGGGGCAGTTGATGGCAGCATCGATCTGTGCGGAGGTGCCGCTGAAATCGATCTCGATGTGGTCGTCGAAAATCTCCACGGCCACCTGGATCTGCAGGCGCTGCGGATCTACGCCCACGCCGTCGATATAGTCGACGTTGACGAAGCGGCCCTTCTTCAGTTTCGAGATCGCCGCCCGCATGCGCGACTCCGCGTCCTCCTGCAGCGCCGCCAGATAGGATTTCAGCGGCTCGCGTCCGAACTTCTCCAGCAGCGCGATCAGGCCCTTCTCGCCGGCGGCGCACGCGGCGAGTTGCGCCTTGAGGTCCCCGATCACCTGGATGGGCTGGCGCGTGTTGCGTTCGATGATGCGGAATATGGGCTCCACCGGCCGGCCCCGCTCGTACAGTTTGAGCATCGGCAGGCACAGGCCCTCCTGAAAGATCTCCTTGGCATGGATGGCCACGCTACCGGGCGCTATGCCTCCGACATCGCTGTGATGCGCCATCGTGGCGGCGTAGCCGCACAGGCTGCCCTCGAAGAACAAGGGTTTGATGATGTAGATATCGGGAAGGTGCTGCCCACCGGCCGAATAGGGATCGTTGGCGATGAGGACATCCCCGGGCTCGAGCTTGCCCCCGTAGTCGCGCAGCACGACCCGCATCGCGTCCGGAAAGGAACCCAGCTGCACGGCAAGGGTGAGTCCTTGCGCAATGATCAGGCCGTCCTCGTCACACAAGGCCGTGGAGTAGTCCATGCTGTCACGCACTACCGGCGAGTAGGCGCTGCGCATGACGATCAACGCCATTTCATCCGCGACCGCCGCCAGGGCGTGACGCACGACCTCGAAACTGATCGGGTCAATCTCCATTCGCTCGCTCCGGTGAAAAACCGATTTCCACGTTGCCGAAGCGGTCCAGCTCCGCTTTCCAATCCGGCGGCACGACACAGGTGGAATCGTAGTCCTCGATGATCAGGGGGCCCTGCCGCGGGCCGCCGGCCAGATCCGCGCGGATGCCGACCGCGGTCCGGCGCAAGCCGAGTTTGGGGCCGAAGTAGACCTCCCGCTCCTTCATCCTGGCGCTGGCGACGGCTGCCGTAGGGACCGCGGGCCGCACGGTAGATGCAACACGCCCTGCTACGCGAAGATTCACGATCTCCACCGGATCGTTGTCGGAGCGATGCCCATAGGTACGTTCATGCTCCGCGTGAAATGCGGCCACCAGCGCAGCGAGGTCCACGGGCCCCGGATTGACCGGCAACGACAGCTCGTAAGCCTGCCCTGCGTAGCGCAGGTCTGCCTGGCGATGAATGCCGATGCGCTCGGCCCCATATCCGTCCTCGCGCAAAGCACCCACTACTTCGCCCTCGAGGGTGTCGAAGGTACGACCCAGCTCATGCAGATCCGCACGTTCCGTCCGGACGATCCGCGTGCGCATCGCCTCCTGCACCACGTCGGCGTAGAGCAGCCCGAACGCGCTGAAAACCCCGGCGGCCGTCGGAACCAGAACGCGTTGCATCTGCAATGCGCGGGCAATTTCGCAGGCCACGACAGCACCATTGCCACCAAAGGCGTGCAGCACGAACTCGCGCGGATCTCTGCCTCTGTATGTCGAGACGGCCTTCACTGCTCGCGTCATCGTCGCCACGGCCAAAGTCAGAACGCCGTAAGCCGCTTCGTGCAACGGCTTTCCCAGAGGCTTCGCGATCTGCGCTGTCATCACCGCGCGCGCCTTGGCCGAATTCAACGGGACGGAACCGCCGGCAAGCGCCGTGGGATTGATGTAGCCGAGAGTGACCAGGGCATCCGTCAGCGTGGCTTGCTCTCCGCCGCGGTCGTAGCAGACCGGACCCGGTACCGCACCGGCGCTCTGCGGGCCCACCGACACCCGGCCATGCGGGTCGATCCGGATCAGGCTCCCGCCGCCTGCGCCGATCTCCGAGACATCGATGAAAGGCAGCTTGATCGGATAGCCGCTGCCCTTGACCAGCTTGCTCGACAGGTTGATGCCCGCGCCCACTTCGTATTCGGTGGTGCGCGCCGGTGCTCCGTTCTCGATCATCGCGGCCTTCGCGGTCGTACCGCCCTTGTCGAAGCTGATCACCTTGTCCTGCGAGGCGAGGACTGCGATACGCGCAGCAGCCACCACTCCGGCAGCCGGACCCGATTCCACCAGGTAGGCGGGCCTGCGCAACGCCGCTTGGAAGCGCATCACTCCGCCGGCAGAGTTCATGATCTCGATCATGCAACCCACCCCGATGCCGCGCAGCCTCGCTTCCAGGGACAGCAGATAGTTCTTCACTACCGGAGCGATGTAGGCATTCACCACGGCGGTGCTGATTCGCTCGTACTCCCGGATTTCCGGCAAGATGTCCGAGGAGCGGCAGATGTACACCTCCTCGCCCAGCTCGCGCCGCAGGAGCGCTTCGGCTTCAATCTCATGCCGTGGGTTGATGTAGGAATGGAGAAATCCGATCGCGACTGCTCCAACCTGCTCGCGCTTGAAAGTCTGCGCCGCGCTCAGAACGGCGGCGACGTCCAAAGGTGTCCGTACCGAGCCGTCGGCGTTGAGGCGCTCACTCACCTCCAAGCGCAAGCGCCGCGGCACCAGCGGCGGCGGCTTCTCATATTGAATGTCGTACAGGACGGGAATGCGCAAACGCCGCATTTCCAGGACGTCGCGGAAGCCGGCGGTCGTGAGCAGCGCGGTACGGGCACCCTTGAACTCGAGCACCGTGTTGGTTGCGACAGTCGTCGCGTGCACCAGCTGCACGACCGACTCGGGAGCGCAACCGTTCTCCTGCAGCAACGCCGCCAGTCCCGTCGTGATGCCCTCGCTGTAGTCCGGAGGGGTCGACAGAACCTTCTTGACGGCCGAAAATCCGTCCGCGTCCAGCAGAACGAGATCCGTGAACGTGCCGCCGACGTCCACGCCGATTCGTACCCGACCTGTCGCCATGTACTTGAGTCCTGGCAGCGCCGCGAGCCCGTGCTGGGCATTTTGTGTAACGTTACAACAAGGCCTGACCGCATGCAAACGTTGATCCCCGCCCCGCCCGCGGCGGCCGCCGACCGGCTACCAGGCGCGCTGGCGGTTGCCGGCATGTCCATCCTGGAGGTGGATACGCCCGCGCTGCTCCTCGACCTGGAGGCATTGGAGCGAAATCTGGCGCGAATGGCGAACGCGGCCCGAGCGGCCGGCGTCGCCTTGCGCCCGCACGCCAAGACTCACAAGTGCCCCGAGATCGCTCTCATGCAGATAGCCGCGGGGGCCGTCGGAGTGTGCTGCCAGAAGGTCAGCGAGGCGCAGGTCATGGTTGCCGACGGCGTTCGCGACATTCTGATCAGCAACGAAATTGTCGGTGCGCGCAAGCTCGACCGCCTGGCCCGGCTCGCCGCAACCGCGCGTGTCTCGGTCTGCACCGACGATATCTCCAACGTCGATGAGCTCAGCGCTGCAGCGTGTGCCCATGAGGTGTCGCTGCGGGTGCTGGTGGAGATCGACGTTGGCGCGAGGCGTTGCGGAGTTGCCTCGGTCGAGGCTGCCGTCGCACTCGCGCGGCGCATCGCCTCCTCGCCAGGATTGACCTTCGGCGGCTTACAGGCCTATCGCGGGCCCGCGCAGCACTTGCGCGAGTACGAGGGGCGTCGGCAGGCAATCGCGGAAGCGGTTTCCCGCTGTCGCGACATTCGTGACCGCCTGTTAGCCGAGGGCCTCACGTGCGCGACCATCACGGGTGCCGGCACGGGAACCTTCGACTTCGAGGCAACAAGCGGCGTCTACACGGAAATCCAGCCGGGCTCGTACGTATTCATGGACGCGGACTACCGGCGCAACCGCAACGCTTCCGGCGGTGCGTTCGAGGAGTTCGAACAGAGCCTTTTCGTACTGGCGACCGTCATGAGCAACGCGCTCGACAACACTGCCGTTGTGGATGCGGGCATGAAGGCGCTGAGCGTCGACAGCGGAATGCCCCTGGTCGCGGGAATTCCGTCAGCACGCTACGTGCGTGCCTCGGACGAGCACGGCACTCTGGAGCTGGCCGGCTCCCTGAGTCTGGGTGACAAAGTCCGTCTCGTGCCCGGCCACTGCGATCCGACCGTCAATCTGCACGACTGGTACGTCGGCATGCGCGCCGACCGGGTCGAGGCCGTGTGGCCGGTCGCCGCTCGCGGGCCGGGATTCTAGCTGCGAGCTCACTGTCATCGAACACTGTGCATCCACCTTCGAATCTGTGGAGCGAGCGTCCAGACGATGCCTCCCAGGGCCCCGGACAGCAGCGCGAGGACTCCAAAGAACTCGCGATAACGAGCGAACACCACCGCCGCGGCCGAGTGGACGGCTACTGCGGAGCGGCCCGCGATTCCCGCCGAGAGGAAGTTTCCAATCGCTACGGAGAGCATCCACAGCCCCATCATGAAGCCGACCAGCCTTGCCGTGGTGAGCTTCGTCGTCGCGGACAGTCCCACCGGCACGATGAGCAGGTCCCCGATCGCAAACAGCCCGTAGAGTACCAACAACCACACGAGCGGCACGCTCACACTACCGTCGGCGGGCAACATCCCGATGAACACGGCGGCGTAGCCGGCGCCCAGGAACAACAGTGACAGCGCGAATTTCACGGGGGTCGACGGATTGAGATGGCGCCGCTCGAGATAGCCCCACAGCCACGCGAACAGCGGTGAGAGGAGGATTACCAGAAAAGGCAGCAGACCCTGCAGTTGCGCCGAGCGCATCTCGTACGCGCCGGACGCTCCGGCAATCTTCAGGCTGCGGTCGACCACACGCTCGGTGAACAGGTTGATCGAACTGCCCGTCTGCTCGATGAGCGCGGCAAAGCACACCCACACACCCATCAAAGCGAGGGCGGCAAACAGTTGCTGGCGTCGCACGAGCTCCAGATGCCGGTAGGCGTAGGCAATCGACCCTGCCGTTGCGATGACGAAGCTCGCCCCCACCACGTACCCGAGCACGGGCATCTGCACCAGGCGCCAGACTCCGAAGATCGCAAGCAGTGTGGCCAGGTAGATCGCCGACTCGAGGCGCACTCCTCCCCTGAGGCGCCGTCCCAGCGCCGCCGGATCCGGGGGGGCGCCAATCCCTTTTAGGTGCCGCTGACCACCGACAAAGATCCCGAGCCCCAGCAGGATCCCGAGCCCGGCAGTCCCGAATCCGTATCCCCAACCGTATTTCTGGCCGACGTAACCGCACACGACGGCCGAGATCGCCGCACCGAAGTTGATTCCCCAGACGAACACGGTGAAGCCCGAATCGCGCAGATGGCCGTTGTCCGGGTACAGCCCTCCGACCATGGTGGAGATGTTCGGCTTGAACAACCCGACTCCGGCGATCAGGAATGCGAGGGAGAGATAGAAGACCTGCGCCTGGGCGCTGCCGTGGGGTGCGAGCAGCAGGTCCTCGGCCGCGAGTCCGAAATGGCCGCACACCATCAACAGTCCGCCGAAGACCACCGCGCGGCTGAAGCCCAGATAGCGATCGGCCAGCAGTCCGCCCAGCACCGGGGAGATGTACACGAGCGCCGCGTAGCTGCCGTATACCGCGAATGCGGCCTGGTCCGAGAACTGGAAGCGTTGCGTCAGGAAGAACACCAGCAGCGCACGCATGCCATAGAAGCTGAAGCGCTCCCACATTTCGGTAAGCGCCAGAACGTACAGGCCCTTCGGGTGGCCGAAGAGCTGCGACCCGGCCTCAGTGGAGCTCGGACTTGTCGAGCGTGGCAAGGCCGATCCCCGTGGAACCGAACTCATCCCCGACATAGAACATCCACAGCTGAGATCCCATGTCGATGACCGCCGGGTAGGACTGATTGCGTGAATCGAATCCGCCGGGCGTGAGGCTCATGACCGGCTGGTCGGCCTGCCGCTGCCAGTTCACTCCATCGACGCTGCGGGCGTACTCGATGTGATAGCCGCGCTCCGCCTGGGTGATGCGCTCCCACTTCGATCGATCCTGATCCTGCTCGCCACGGTACTCCGGACCGGCTGCGGAAGGCTTGGCTCCCGGCGCCATGGCGTAGACGCAGAACCACATGTGGTACACGCCGTTGATCTTGAGAACATAGGGCTTCGAAACGACGGCTTCGTACGGATCCACGCTTTCCAGGCGCGCCGCGATGGCTGGACTCAGGGCCTTCGTCCAGTTGATGCCATCACTCGACTGCGCCGCTCCTACATGAACGATGCCGCGGTTGCGCGCACCGAATCTGACGTAGCGCTCGCCGGCGGTGTACCACATCAAATATCGGCCCGCTGATTCTCTCAACACATCCACGGAGCCGGTGAGCCCGGCGTCATAGCTGCCCGGAGCTCCGAGAGGCAGGACTGTCTCCCGAACCACTCTCCAGGTGAGTCCTCCGTCATCGCTGGCAGCAAGCCCGGTGCGGTTGGATAGCGCTTCGGTTTGCGCCCAGGTTCCCCAGGTGCCGTAGTACATCAGCCACGGGCCGTCCTTGCGTGGCAGCACGAACGGAAATCCCACGCCTCGATTGCGGACGTTGCCGCTGGGGTCAGGTCCCAACATCGGCTGGTCCGAAACCAGATGCCAGACGAAGGGATTGGCCGGATCGGCCTCGGCGGCGAGAATGACGTGAGTGCCGTGCCAGGGACGTACACCGTCGGCCGCCCAGAAGTACATGCGCAGCCGGCCGTTGCTGAGCCGGATAACACTGGGGGAAGACACCAGCTTCGACGACTGCGGACCCGCGAATCCGGGGCTGAGAATGACGCCTCGCTTGATCCAATGTTGCGGGCTCTGGTGCTCCGCTTGCGCGGCCGGGCGTGCCACTTCCCACGCAATGCAAACCAGCAATGCAAGCAACGCCGTCGCACAACGGCGCTCGGATCGGGTCGGGCTCATCGCGTATTCCTCTGGGCGACCGCGGCCCTGATGAGGTTGCTCAGGCTTTCACCCCGCGCCAGGCTGTTGAGATTGGCGGCCATCTCGGACCAGCGCCGCCGCAGCATGCCGTCGGTCCAACCGGACACATGGGGCGTCATGATCACATTGTCCAATTCGCTGAAGGGGAATCTCGAGGGCGGGGGATGAGGGTCGCTCTGATCCGGATATCGATACCAGACGTCCAGCACCGCTCCGGCGACACGCCTGGACTTCAAGGCGACATACAAGTCCTCTTCGACCACGAGGGCGCCACGGCCGACGTTGATGATGAAGGAGGTAGGTTGCATTGCTGCGAGCACCTGCTGATTGACGATGCCACGGGTCTCCTCGGTCAGCGCACACGCAAGTACCAGAAAGTCGGCACGGGCGGCCAGATCCACGATTTGCGTCAGGGGCCGCACCTCATCGATGCACGGGCTCGACCGCTCCACGGTGCGATTGCAGCCGATGACGCGCATGCCCAGCGCCTTGGCGCGGACAGCGATCTCCGTTCCGATCCTTCCCAGGCCGACGATGCACAGCGTCTTGCCGTGAACCTCCCCGAACGTAGGCGGACTGTTGTCGATTGCGCCCTCGCCGGTATGCCACTTCCCGAGCACGAATCGCCGCCGGACCGCGAGCAGATCGCGGGTGCAAGCCAACATTCCGAGGATGACGTACTCGGCGACGGCGATCTGGTGTCCAAAGGCGTTGCAGACGGCGGCCGCCGCCGGGACCGCCGTCAGCGAGATCGAGTTGACGCCCGTTGCGGGTACCTGCAACAGCCGCAACGCCGGTAGCGGTGGAAAGCTGTGGTTGTAGCGACAGGAAATCAGCACCTCGGCGTCGGCGAACTCATCTACCAGATCCGTAGTGGGTTCCATCGGTGCGAAAGCGAGTAGCTCCCATTCCCCTCTCAGTCCGGAGCGCAGCAGATTCGCAAACGGCGCGCTCTCGGGCCCGAGGAGTACGGCCTTCACCAGTCCCCCACCCCGCCGTCGCGGTAGAACACGCGTTGCGGCAACTCCTGCTCGAAAGGATGTTTGGCGATCTCGCGCTCGTTCAGCTCGATTCCCAATCCAGGCCGGTCGCCGGGCCGCACCGTGCGGGAGGCAAGATCGATCTGAAAACCTTCCTCCACTACGTCCGTGCGCCACGGCACGTCCTCGTGGACACTTTCGCAGATGACATAACTGGGCTCTGCAAAACCAAGCTGCACAGAGGCGGCCGTACTGACGGGTCCCTGTGGGTTGTGCGGAGCGAGCGCAATGCGACTCGCCTCGGCCAGTGCCGCAATCCGACGCGCAACCGAGAGCCCGCCGCAGTGGGTGATGTCGGGCTGCGCGACGCTGCAGCCCCGCACAGCGAACATCCGTTGAAACTGCTCGAGGCTGGTCAACCTCTCGCCGGTGGCGATCGGGGTCGCGACCGAGGCCGCGATGTGCGCCAGCGCCTCGGGTTGCTCGGGCCAGCAGGGTTCTTCCAGAAAATACAGGCCGTACGGCTCGAGGGCCTGAGCGAATTTCAGGCCCATGGCCGGCGAAGGTCGCGCATGGCAGTCGACCATGATGTCGATCGAATCGCCGACCCTTTCCCGCATGGCCTGCACGCACGCGGCCGCCGCCTTGACCGGAGCCAGACCCTCGATGGGCATCGTCGGCGGCACGGCCATGCATTTGAAAGCCGTGAAGCCGGCGGCAACCGCTTCCTCCGCCAGATCCGCGAAGCGCTCAGCTTCCGCGACTGCTGTGTCGTAGAAGCTCTCCATGCGGCCGCCGCCTAGATGACAGTACAACCGCACGTAATCGCGCACCGGTCCGCCCCACAGGCGGTGGCACGGCAATCCGGCGACTTTGCCAAGAATATCCCACAGGGCGATGTCCACACCCGCCACGGCGGTCGCGCGGACGATGCCGTTCGAATGCCAGAAGTGCTGCCGATGCATGCTCTGCCACAGGTACTCGATCCGTGTCGGGTCGGCGCCGATCAGCAACGGCTTCAGGTCCTCGAGCGCGCCACAGACGGCACGCGTATGCCATTCCAGCGTCGCCTCGCCCCACCCGTACAGCCCCGGCTGATCGGTGATCACCTTGACGAA